>Ga0074044_10003439_pt1 | contig 13465 bp, 14 predicted proteins | sample BogForMeECP23OM1_FD_94443 | JGI IMG/M metagenome (GOLD analysis project Ga0074044, IMG submission 94443) | Bog forest soil microbial communities from Calvert Island, British Columbia, Canada - Bog Forest MetaG ECP23OM1 | ecosystem: Environmental > Terrestrial > Soil > Wetlands ... | reverse complement strand
TCGGTCAAGCGCACGACGGGCGCCGCGCCAGAGCCGATGATGTCGGCCAGGACCTGCCCGGGTCCGACGGAAGGCAACTGGTCGATATCGCCAACGATGAGCAGCGCCGCATCGTCCGGCGTCGCCTTCATCAGCGCCTGCATCAGCATGACGTCGATCATCGAGGCCTCGTCGACCACGAGCAGATCGCAATCGAGGGGTTTTTCGGCGTTGCGCTTGAACCCGCCGTTCCTTGGATCGACCTCGAGGAGACGGTGGATGGTCTTGGCCTCGACGCCCGTCGCTTCGGTCATGCGTTTGGCCGCGCGACCCGTCGGGGCGCAAAGCAACAGTCGCACGCCCTTGGCAGCGAGAATCTTGAGAATCGAATTGACGATCGTCGTCTTGCCAACGCCTGGGCCGCCAGTAATCACCAGCGCTTTGGCGGTCAGCGCCTGACGGATCGCCGCCTTCTGACTGTCGGCAAGCTGCAGCCCGCTGCGCTTTTCAACCCACGGTATGGCCTTCGCTTCGTCGATCCACGGCCAGGGCAGCCGGCCGCGCGCGATGCGGATCAGTCGATCGGCGATCGCTTGCTCGGCCGTGTAGAGGCCCGCCAGGAACATGCAGGCGGCATCACCGACTTTGTCGGCGATCACGGCGCCGTCGGATCGTTCGAGCTCGAGGGCGGTCAGGATCAATTCCTTCGGCGCTTCGAGCAGTTTTTCGGCGAGTGGGATCAAATGATCCGTCGGCAGTCCGCAATGACCCTCGTCCATCGCCTCTGTCAGCGCGTACGAAATTCCGGCGCGCAATCGGATCATGGCGGTCTTTTCGATGCCGAGCTTCATCGCGATCGCATCGGCGGTCTTGAAGCCGATGCCCCGGATATCCCGGGCAAGTCGATAGGGGTTCTCGGTCATGACCTGCACGGCGTCGACGCCGTAGGTCTTGAAGATGCGAACGGCGCGGGCGGTTCCGACCCCATTGCTATGAAGGAAAACCATAATTTCCCTGACGACCTTCTGCTCGGCCCAGGCGTCGGTGATCCGCTTGGCCCGAACTGCGCCAATGCCCGTCACTTCGCGAAGCCGATCGGGTTCGGCCTCGATGATATCGAAGACCTTCGCGCCGAAGGCCCTCACCATCTTCTTGGCATAGACCGGTCCAATGCCCCGTATCATGCCGGAGCCCAGATATTTCTCGATCCCGTCGATCGAACTCGGCGCCGAGGTCTTGAGAAAGCGCGCCCTGAATTGCGGACCATGCGCGCGATCATTGATCCATTCGCCGGATGCGGTGATCCACTCGCCGGCGGAAATGACGGCCGCATGGCCGACCACGGTCACCAGATCGCGATGTCCGCGCGCCTTCGCCCTCAGAACGCAGAAGCCGTTCTCCGGGTTGTGGAAGGTGACCCGCTCGACCAGGCCAGCGAGCACTTCCTGTGTCGAAGGCTCAGGATTCGACTTCATACGGACCGCAGGATCCTTCTTTTCCGGCAAGATGCCGCGAACGTTATGGCGCCCACCCATTTTCGAGAGCTGGATCCGTGAGACGGGAGACAGAGTCAATCGCTTACCGGGTCGTCTCTCGCAGGCGATGAATTCGGGTTTCCGCATTGCGGGCTGACGAGCGCATTTCGTGTCTTCGTCGTTTAGACGGTTTCGTCATCCTGCGGACCGGGCCGTCGCTTCAAACAGCGCCGCTGCCTTAGCCGCTTCGAATGTGTCCGCGGTGCCCCCAACGACGAGATCGCTGTCGCCGCCGCCGCCCTTTTTCGCTTTGCGCCGGACCTCCCATGTCGGGACGTTATCCTCCGTAAAGACCAACAACATGAAACCTCCAACATCGGTCGAAACCGCAGGGCTCGGCCAGAGTGGAGGCAGCGGTCGCCAGACTACGTCGGTCATATATTCGCTCTTGCACTCCCAAAACTGCAGCGTCCCAATCCGGGCGCCGATTATTGTAGCCCAACAACGCCCAACCGCTGGAACTCCGCCCTGCCGGCACGACTGCCTGGCCGCCCGAGTAACGAGGACCGTCGACGCGCCGCCCTGCAGGGCCCGGTGAATCGTGAAAGACGAAAGGTCGGTCTCGGCCAGGAAGCCGTAGAAAGCGCCGCGTCAAGATTGCGCCACCAGCCGGCATTCCGCGAAGATGGTCGTGGGACCAACGCTCGGCTCTCTAGAGACGCTTCAGTTGTGAAATTGACAATGGGCTTTGGCGAGGTGCTGTTCCGTTGGCCTCGGACCATCAGCGGTCACCCTCGAACCCGCGTCCGAGGGCGCTGCCTCCGCAAAGCGGAGGCTTCTTCATGATGACAAAACCGGAGCGCTCGAGGTGCTCGACGAGGCGCTCGGCGACGATGACCGACATGAACTCGTCGGCGTTGTGGACCCGCTTGCGGCCCTCAAAACGCAGCGCGAAGGCGAGCGCGTCGGCGACATCGGCGGCGGTGGCGGGAGTTAATTTCTCGTCGTCCAGCATCCGGGCAGGATAGTCGACCTCGGAGAACACAACAAGAACATATCCGCTGGACCGGACCCCGGAAGCACCGTACCCTTCGACCGATGTGCAATCTGTATTCGATCACCAAAGGCCCTCAGGGGATCCGAGATTTGGCCCGCGCCTTGCGCGATACGACCGGCAACCTTCCGCCTATCCCTGGCGTTTTTCCCGACTATTCGGCCCCCATCGTCCGCAACGTTGAAGATGGCGCCCGTGAGCTTGCGATAGCTCGATGGGGCATGCCGTCGCCCGTCTTCGCCTTGAAGGACCGCAACTCCGATCCTGGCGTCACCAATGTCCGCAACGTCTCTTCGCCGCACTGGCGCCGATGGCTTGGCGTCGAGAACCGCTGCGTCGTGCCGTTCACAAGCTTCGCTGAGAACGAGCTTCGGCCAGACGGCACGCGGCCGCCGGTTTGGTTTGCTCTCGACGAGAACCGGCCGCTCGCGTTCTTCGCCGGCATATGGACCCGTTGGACATCGGTGCGGAAGGTCAAGGAGGGCGAGACGACCAACGACCTGTTCGCCTTCCTGACGACGGAGCCGAACGCTATTGTCGCACCGATCCACGCCAAAGCAATGCCCGTCATCCTGACGACGCAAGAGGAAGTCGACCTTTGGATGACGGCGCCGGGGAAAGACGCCCTGACGCTGCAGCGCCCGCTGCCGGACAACGCTCTGCGGATCGTGGCGCGAGGACAGAAACAGGACGGCTTGCCGGATGATCGGCGTCTGGGGTTGGCGGGGGCCTAGCCGCCAATCGCCCGGAGATACCCCGCGAAGCCGGGGCCGCCGCAGCAATCGGAGCGTCAAGAGTCCCGCAGGATTTCGACCGCGGCGACTGCTCGGAGAAAAACCCGCTTCTCCGCGACCGAAAGGTCGCTGCGCGCATGGGTGATCGGTTCGAGCCTACGGGTGCTTCTCGTTCTTCGCAGCGCGATCTCCGGCCGCCTTCGCGTCCGCCTCGCACATGAAGGCGCCCTCTTTCGTGTGCCCGTAGTTATGCGTGCCAGGGAAGTGATAGACGCCGGAATTGTTGTTGACCCAAACCACGGTGTCGCTCGGACAGCGGTACTTGGCCTGCTGGTCAGACGCGAACTGGCCGGCGCCGGTCGGGTTGGCCGTCGTCGCCGGGGCCATGGGCGCAGGGGCGGACGCAGAAGCGGGCTGCTGCCAAGGGAACAACGATCCGGAGTTTTGCGCCGGGGCTGGAACCGGCGCCGGCGCGCCGGCAGCGCCTTGCGGAATCGTCTCGTTACCCGCGCGGCATGCGGCGATGAAGTCAGCCTTCCTCTGACCCGAGGATCTGATCGCGGCTTTGTTTCCGGCGTACTCGGCGTTGCACTCTTTGGCGGACTTTCCGGCGGCCGCCGTAGGCGCGGGCGCTGCCGGTGCAGGTGCGGCTTGCGCGGCTGGCGCTGCGGGGGCCTGCGCGCCGCCCTGATGCTGCACGCGACATGACTTCAGGAATTCCTGCCAGGTCTGGCCGTTCGTCGTTCCCGCCGCTTTGGCGGCCTCCCACTCGGAGCCGCATTCCTTCATGATGCTTTCGGCGTTGGCCGCGCTCGAACCGGCGATCGCGATTCCGAGCGCAATAACAGCGGCCGCGCCAACGCGGAGAACAGATCAACGCATATGTAGTCCCTCCCAGCGCCGCAAGGGCGATGTGCGACTGCTAGCAAGGGGCAATCATCGGCGCCAGCTTTCGCAACACGCGACGGAGGACCGAGACCCAGAAGCCGGCCTTTGACAGGAAGTAGACCGGAACGGCCCGCAGACAACTGACGTCACGTGTGGATGGAGTCGCCTGGTGAAGACCGTGGGAGCGGACATGAAAATCGTTCGCGCAACGCGCGCGATGTCTTTAGTGCTCCTCGACGTTGGCGCCATCGCTCGCTAACGCGAGGAGGCACCGGGGCAAGACATGCTGCGGCACAAATTAGCATTCCGGGCGGCATGTCCGTTCCTGCTGATAGGGTTGCTCCGCGTGTCGGCGGCGCCCGGGCAGGAGATCCACTTCAGCCCCGAGGAGCGCCTCGACGCCATCGACGCGCAGCTCGTCGGTGACGCGAAGCAATCGATCGACTTCGCTTCCTACGCCCTGACGGATCCGATCATCATCGACGCGCTCAACGCCGCGGAGCGTCGCGGCGTCGCGATCCGGATCGTGTTGGACCCGCGTGAGCGCCACGACTTCGTGAAGCTTGGCGATCTCTCGGACAACGTGAGGATCAAGCGCGGCGGCCCGTTCATGCACCTGAAGGCCTATTCGGTGGACGGAGAGATGCTGCGCACGGGATCGGCGAATTTCAGCACGAGCGGAGGCGGGGCCTTCGTCTCGCGTGACGTTTCTGCAACGTGGCGAAACTTTCAGCGCGGGGCGTGGGGAAACCGGGCGAGGCCGCCTGAGCCGCCCTTGCCCGTCGTAGGCGACTTCCCTAACGATTTTCAAACGCTGATCCATAAAGCGTTGGCGTGACAGGCGAGGGGCGGCGAATGAGGTGGCTGGGCAAAGGCATTCTCGCAGCGGTTGCGACGCTCGCCGCCGGCGCGGCCACGGCGGCGGACCTTCCGACCGAGAAGCCGGCGCTCGAGCCCGTTCCCCTGCCCGCCCTCCCCTCGACGTGGCATTTCGAGGCGACGATCGACGGCTGGGCGCCGAGCCTGAGCGCCAGCTTGGGCGTACGCAACCTTCCCGCCCTCCCCGTCTACGCCAACATCTTCCAGCTGCTCCCGCATCTAGAGGGCTATATCCCCGTCAGCCTCGTCGCCTACAATGAAAATTTCATCGTCGGCGCAGACCTCCTCTGGGTCCGCCTGGGCCTCGTCAAAGGGGGGCCGGGGCCCTTCGGCGTGAACGCCGGCCTGACCATCAACGAGACGGCGGCCACGGCCTACGGCGGGGTGAGAATCCCGACTGCAAGTCCCGATTGGAGAGTCTACGCAATTCTCGGCGCGCGCTATTTCAACGTGAACGGCTCGATCGACTTGCAGGCGCCCTTTGGCGGTTATTCCCGCGTCGCATCGCAAGGGAAGGATTGGGTTGACCCGATCGTCGGTGTGAAAGGACGCCATCGTATCGACGACAGATGGTTCATCGATTTCGAGGGGGATGTCGGCGGCTACCACGGGAGCGCGACGGCGCAGGGCTATGGGGCGATCGGATACAGGTGGAGCCAGTCCATTACGACGAGCCTGGGCTATCGCATACTCTATACCTACTATCAGACCCCCGCCAACCGCGGCGGCGGCAGCTTCCGTTTTCAGGAGTATCTGCACGGGCCAGAATTCGACGTCACATACGCCTTCTGAGCGCCTGAGGCACCCGAGCCCGCAAAAAAACAAGAGCGCCGGCGACGAGGTTTGAGGCCTCATTCGCCGGTGCCGAGCTTTGTCAGGCGGCTTGCCTTAGCGGCAGACGCGGACGCCGGCGCGATAGTAGCAGTGCGGTGCAACGACCGCGCGGTGTGTCGTGACTGCGCCGCGCGGGCCGGCGCATCCGGCGCGATAAACGCCGCGGGCGCAGACGACGGCGTTGGCTTCCGTAACCTGAACGGAGAGCAGGCCCAGGACCAGCAAGCCAGAAGCGATGGATTTCATAACTGTTCTCCTTTGGATGGATTGCGTACGCACGTCTGACGCATCGTTGCGAAAAGGTCTTTGCCGTTGTCCTTCTCGGAATTGAGTCCGGGGTCGACGTCAAGCCACGAACCCATGCACCAGTGGTCGAGGCGAGGCGCCTTGCAGTCGGGCGTCACCGGGCCGGGGTCGCAGACACAGTATTTGTCTGCATGCGGCGTGACGCCGTGCACCTCTTTTCGCTCGCCCGCGGGCAACGCGAAATTCATTTGGGAACCGCCGGTTTGCACCGCGAACTGGCACACGTGTCCGGCCGGCGCGGCGCACAGAAAGGTGACGGTTTGCTGGGCGTTGGCCGCGGTCGCCAAACATAGCGGCGAGACCACGCAAAGGGCGGCCGATAGAAGGAGTTTTTTCATGGGCCCACCCCTTCACTTCTCATTCATCAATCCTTCGGCGCGGTCCTCCTTGAGGATCACCGAGATGGCGTGAATGATCTTCTGGTCGGGATGCGCCTTGCAGTGTTCGATCACCTGGTGCTCGACGATGCGGCCTTTCTTGTAATCCATGTAGTGCTTGTGGGCGAGGCCGTTGTACCAGCCGCTGTACCAGCTCGACAGGGCGTTGGCGTCTTCTTGGTAGGTGTTGGCCAGCTGGGCGCAGGTCAGCGTCTGCACATCGATGAAGCCGTTCGCGTCGGCGTAGGCCGAGAGATCGACCGGATCGGCCTTCGCCGCGCCGATCAGCGCCATCGCCGCCGCAAACCCGAGAAGCATTGTCTTTTTCACTTGCGTTTTTCCTTTCAGACTTTCTGGTCTTTCGTTCCCATGAAGCTTGCTTGAGGTTCGCCGGACCGCTTCGCTCCCGGCAAATTCGTGTGTCGCGCCCGCTCTCAGTAGCAGGGCGGATAGAGGTACAAGCGCCCCGTCCCGCGCGGCGCGATAGCGGCTTCGAGCTTCGTCTATGTCCCCCCGGTCGGCGCCGCGGAGAGAGCGAGGTTCCCCGCCCGTCCGTCGCGCTTCATCGATCGCGCTTCTTCGCCAGCTCCTCCATCATCGCCTTGATGGCCTCCGGCGTCATGCTGGTTTCGCCGAGGTCGAAGGTGATCTTGCCAAGCGTGCCGGTGAACGCGAACGGAACCTGATAGTCGGAATCGTCCACCGACGTGCCGGTGTCGAGCCCGACGTCGAACGTCTCGTCCCAGGCCCAGATGAACGGCTGGGTATGGGGCAACGACCGTTGCGCCACCTGCTTGCCGTTCACCGACAGCGCGCCCGAACCCCCGCGCCCGACCGGCATGCCGGTCGGGTCCATCTTCCAGTCGAAGACAACGGTGTGCTTGCCGGGCGGCAACGCGTCGGCGCTCTGCCACTTTGGCCGCTCGAGGTCGAGCAGGTTCATGGTGAACGTCGGCTTGCCGTCCTTGAGATAGAGCCCATAGCCGGAGAACCGCCCGCCCTGCGTCACCAGCACGCCGTTCGCCCCGCCCTGCGGAACTTCGATCTCGGCGGTGATTGTGTAGGAGCGGTTGAGGATCGAAGGCGCGACGGCGAACTGGTTCGAGGTGTTCGGCGTCGTATAGACGAACTGCGTGCGGCCCGCAGCGGGTCCGGGCCGTTCGACGGTCAGGACCGCGACCTGCGAGGCGTTCAGCGGCAGCACGTTGTTGCGCACCGCCTCGATCATCCAGAGTTCCTGCATGCTGCGCAGCCGCTCGGGCTCCTGGGCAGCGAGATCGTTGGTCTGGGTTGGATCCTCCTTGAGGTTGAACAGCTCCCACTTGAATCCGTTGAGCACGTCGATCGGCGGGTTCCCTTTCACGCCCTCCCAAGGAAACACCGCGGGAATGGTGCTGGCCATCCAGCCGTCGTGGTAGATCGCGCGATTGCCGAGAATCTCGAAATACTGGGTCGTGCGGGTCGACGGCGCGTCGGCGCCGGCCTTGTCCCAGGTGTAGACCATACTCACGCCGTCATAGGGACGTTGGGCGATGCCGTTGACCATCGTCGGTTGTGGGATACCGACCGCATCCAAGATCGTCGGGATGATGTCGATGACGTGATGGAACTGATGGCGGACGCCGCCGGCGTCCTTGATGCGCTTGGGCCAGGTCGCCACCATGCCCGTGCGCGTGCCGCCGAGGTGCGAGGCGATCTGCTTGACCCAGCGATAGGGCGTATCCATCGCGAAGGCCCACGGCACGGCGAAGTGGGGGTAGGTTTGATCGGTGCCCCAGGCCGGGATCATGGGCAGCATCTGCTCCACCGTAAAGGCGAAGCCGTTGAAATAGGCGACCTCGTTCGGCGTGCCGTTCATCGAACCCTCGGCGCTCATGCCGTTGTCGCCGCAGACCCAGAGGATCAGCGTGTTGTCGAACAAGCCGAGCTTCTCGACCGTCTCGACGACGCGCCCGATCTCGTGGTCGATATAGGCCATGTAGGCGGCCCAGACGTTGATCTGGCGGAGATAGAGCTTTTTCTGATCGGCGTTCAGCGTCTCCCACTTCGGCAGGAAGTCCGGCCAGGGCGGCAGCTTGGCGTTCGCCGGCACGACGCCGAGCTTCTTCTGATTCGCGAAGATGCGCTCGGCGATGGCGTTCCAGCCGTCGTCGAAGAGATGCATGTCCTCGATTGTCTTGATCCATTCCGGCGTCGGGTGGTGCGGGGCGTGCGTCGCGCCCGGCGCGTAGTGGATGAACCATGGCCGTTTCGGGTCGGTCGAGGTCTGCTTCTCGATGTACTGGATCGCTTCCTCGGCCAGCGCCGTGTTGAGGTTCCAGCCTGGGTTGCCGTTGTAGGGGTGGATCGGCGTTGTGTTCTGGTAGAGGTTGCCCGGCTGCCATTGACTCGTGTCGCCGCCGATGAAGCCGTAGAAATAATCGTAGCCCTGTCCGACCGGCCAGTGCGTGAACGGTCCCTGCGGACTCGCCTCCCAGGTCGGCACATTGTGGTTCTTTCCGAACCAGGCGGTGGAGTAGCCGTTCTCCTTCAGGGCCAGCGCTCCATGCGCCGTTTCGGGCCTTGTGATGGAGTCGTAGCCGGGATAACCGGACGCCGCTTCGGCCACCGTCCCGAAACCGACCCCGTGATGGTTCCGTCCGGTGAGCAGCGCGGCTCTTGTCGGCGAGCAGAGCGCCGTGTTGTGCATCTGGGTGTAGCGCAGGCCGCGCTGCGCCAATTTGTCGAGCGTCGGCGTCGGCACGACGCCGCCGAACGCCGAGTTGGAGCCGAAGCCCGCATCGTCGATCAGGACCAGGAGCACGTTGGGCGCGCCTTCCGGCGGCATGACGGTCGGCGGCCAGCCTGGCTTGCTGTCGACCAGGTTCGCCTGGATGAAGCCCTCGAAGGGCGGCGTCGGCGTCGGCAGCACCGTGCTATCGGGGAACTGGACGGCGGTCGGCGATTGCGCCTGAGCCGTCGTGCGGAACCCGACCGCGCCGAGCGACGCCGCCAGCGCGCCCTTGGCCGACGACAGGAACAATTGCCGTCTATTCATCTTATTCATGGCGTCCTCCAACCGATTACGTTCCGACCGCGCCCGGCCATAGCCGCGCCGCGTACTTGCTTCGATTCACCCACGGCGCGCCGCAGCGCCGAATGTCTGGCGGGTCCGCCCGACGATTGCAAGCTCATGATCTCGTCGGCGTAGCGCCCCTTACGCATGAGGTCCGCCATCGTCCGAATCGGCTTGTCGACGTGCTGGAAGAAGGCGGCGCCGGCGGGCTTCGCGAGGAGGTGATAGGCGGATTTGGCGGTCATGCGAAGAATTGCGGGAGGCGGGGCAAACCACGCTCGCATTGGCATCCGTTATCTGCGTGGGCGGAGTGGGCGTCTTTCGACGCATTCCCTCGATCTGACAGAGTGCACAAGCACAGGAACGCCCGCTTGAGGCGGCCCTTTGCCCTTCCGGTCGCGCAGGTCTACGACCGCTTGCCCTCCCCCATCCGACGTTCGCGGTCGCGATCTGCAACGGCAGCTTTACGTCGATTTCGTTGAAAAACCCCGTCTTCAGGCGACCGCGATATGCGTCAGCGGCGGCTGTCAGCGAGGCAAGCCGGGCTTCTCCGCCTCACGTGGCGAAGACCGGCGCCGGAAGGGGGATGAGCTTCGCCAGTTTCCGGAGGTTTTGGGCGGTGGCGGCCAGTAGGAACTCGTCTTTGGCTCCATTTGGACCACGGAGGCGCAATCGACCGAGCCTGAGGATGCGCTTCAGATGAGCGAAGAGCATCTCGACCTTCTTTCGTTCGCGACATGAGACGGCGTAGGCCTCGGTCTTTGCGATCGCACGGGCCTTGTCACGAGCGGCTTCATGAACAGAGCGTGCGATTTTGCGCGCAGGAACGTTCGGGCAGCATTTTGGCTTAAGCGCGCAGGCCTCGCAGTCATGCTTACGCGCAAAGTAGATCATCGTGCCTTCCTTCGTCAGGCCGTCGCGTGGCTTGGCGAAAGCGCGGTGGTATTTCCTCAGCTCTTTGCCGCCGGGGCAGACATAAAGGTTGTTTTCGGCATCAAAGACAAAGTCGCTGCGCGAAAGGGTTCCGTCCGCCCGCTCGGACTTATCCATGAGCTTCACGTGCGGCTCGATTCCGCGCTCGTCCACCAGCCACCCGACCATCTCGGCCGAGCCATAGCCCCCATCGGCGACGAGGCGTGACGGGGTCACGTCAAACTGTTCTGCCGTGCGGTCGAGCATCGTCTTGGCCGCGCCGACTTCGGCTTGGCGAATGGTCGTCGTCGCCTCGACGTCCATGATCACCGCATGCTTCAGATCGATGAGGTAGTTGTCAGAATAGGCATAACCGGCGACGGAGTTGGCCGAAGCGGTGTAGCGGGCCGCCGGATCGGTCGGCGAGATCACCTTCGGCTCGACCGGCGTCGCCCCGCCGAACGCCGCGTCATCGAGGACCGACAGATATTCTGCGACCGCGCGACTAGGGGTCGGATCGAGGTCTTCGACCTTGGCGACGCCTCGCCGTCGATGCGCGTCCGCCACGATTATGCTGGCGTCAACCGCGAAAGCTTCGCCTCCCACGATCCTTTCCTTGATGCAACGCGCAACCACGGTCTCGAACAGCTTGCGCAGGAGATTGCTCTCGCGGAAACGGCCGTGGCGGTTCTTGGAAAACGTCGAATGATCCGGGACGTCGCCGTCGAGCCCCAAGCGACAGAACCAGCGATAAGCCAGATTGAGGTGGACCTCGTCGCACAGCCGGCGCTCCGAACGAATGCCGAAGCAGTAACCGACGATCAGCATGCGGATCATCAGCTCGGGATCGATCGAGGGCCGTCCCACATCGCCGTAGTAGGGCCCCAGATGCGCCCTTAGATCCGACAGGTCGACGAAACGGTCGATCTTGCGAAGCATGTGATTGTCGGGGACGTGCCGCTCGAGGCTGAAGCCGTAAAACAGCGCCTCCTGCATCCCCCGCCGCTCGCCCATCATCTGCCGAATCTCCTGCTCCCAAGAGAAGAGAATCAGCGACCGACGCTCGGATCAAGCGGAGTTTTTCAACACAATACGTCGACTCCGCCCGTTGAAACGCTCGCAACGAACTCCTCCTCCGGGCGGACCTTCGCCGTTCGCGGGCGATGCTGAAAGGCAGATATCCTGCCCAATCCTTGCCGTCGATGCCATCTCAACGAAAGCGGGTCCCTCTGATAGTGCGTTTGTCGCGATCTGCACGGTCGGCACGACGAACTCACATACCCGTGATTGCGACGCGATTGTGCATCGGCATCGGCGCCAGCGGCAACACGAGGGCTCGCCTCAGCGGGAATTCCGGCGGCTCCATTAACTTCTCGGTGACTTTCGTCGCCCTACCGTATGACCTCTTGAAATGAGGAGCAGGCATGACGGACACAGCAGGAATCCCGGGCGATCGCATTCGCTCGTTCATCGAGCGCGTTGAGCACATCGACGACGAGATCAAGGCGTTGAACGAGGGCAAGAAGGAGGTCTTCACCGAGGCCAAGGGAGAGGGTTTCGATGTGAAAGTCCTCAAGGAGATCTTGCGCCTGCGCAAGCAGGACAAGGACGAGCGCGACGAACAAGAGTCCCTGCTCGACCTGTATCTCAGAGCCATGGAGAGCGCCGGGTCATCACAAGCAAAGGCGGCGTAGCGACAAGCCGCGACGAACTTTTGGTTGTTCTCAGTGCACCACGTGGGTTTGCGGACGATCGGCGCTTCAAGGCCATTGAGTCCGGCTGTACTGGCTGGAACCGGCTGAGACTGTTAATCCAACCTCAGCCAACGAGCAGTTGTCAGCTGAGCATTCGTCTCTCGACGCGCGGCCACGCGCCTACAACCCGATCAAGTCCCGCAGAATGTCCGGAAGACACGCTCACTTGATTGAGGCGGGTTGGCATATTCGGCGAAGGCCGATTGATCCTGATAAGGTCGCGAGAGAACCGTCAGCAACTCGACGAACGGCGAAAAGTCTGCGTTATCGATCGCTGCGTCGAGCGCATTCTCCACGCGATGATTGCGCGGGATGAAAGCTGGATTGACGGCTCGCATCGCCTCGGCGCGCGCGTTGGGTTCTCGCTCGTCAACGGCCAGACGCGATCGCCATCTGGCGGCCCAACTATCGTAGGCGTCTGGGTTCGCGAACAAACCGCGCACCTCGGCGTCCGCGGTCTCGTCCGCAGCGGCGGCGCATAGCCGACGGAAGGTCAGGGTGAAGTCCGCGGCGTTCTCATGCATCGCCTGGAGCAATTCGCGGACCAGATCGAGATCGCCCTCTTCATTGCCGGAGATTCCGAGCTTGTCTCGCATGCCGGCAAGCCAATGCTCCTGATAGCGCGACGTAAACGCGGAGATCGCCTCGCTCGCAAGTTCGACCGCCCGCTCCGGGTTCGGATCCAGGAGCGGAAGCAGGGTCTCGGCGAACCTGGCGAGATTCCATTGCGCAATGGTCGGTTGATTGGCGTAGGCGTAGCGACCGAATTCATCGATCGCGCTGAAGGCGGTCGCAGGATCGTACGAATCCATAAAGGCGCACGGTCCAAAATCGATGGTCTCCCCTGAAAGCGCAGTGTTGTCGGTGTTCATCACGCCATGGATGAAACCAACATGCATCCAGCGCGCGATCAACAGGGCCTGGCGTTCCAGGACGGCCTGAAGCAGCGCCAATCGGGGCCTCTCGGCGTCGCGGGCCTCGGGGAAGTGACGATCAATGACGTAGTCGGAAAGACGTTCGATGGCTTCCAAGTCGCCGCGCGCGGCGAAATATTGGAAGGTTCCGACGCGGATGTGGCTGGATGCGACACGGGTCAGCACGGCTCCGCGCAGCTGGCGGTCGCGATAAACAGGTTCGCCGGTCGAGACAGCCGCGAGCGCCCGAGTGGTCGGAATTCCGAGCGCATGCATCGCTTCGCTGACGAGATATTCGCGCAGG
>Ga0074044_10003438_pt1 | contig 13466 bp, 10 predicted proteins | sample BogForMeECP23OM1_FD_94443 | JGI IMG/M metagenome (GOLD analysis project Ga0074044, IMG submission 94443) | Bog forest soil microbial communities from Calvert Island, British Columbia, Canada - Bog Forest MetaG ECP23OM1 | ecosystem: Environmental > Terrestrial > Soil > Wetlands ... | reverse complement strand
GAGAATTTCAATCCCGATTTTATTCCCGATCTCATATACCAGGGCGTCGCACCGACGATTTTTACCAGCGACTTCTCCAACAGTCTGCAGGGCGATTTGTCCTATCGATGGGGTCAACATTCGTTCCGCACCGGATTCTATTGCGGCGAGTACGCGGTCGAAGGCGACGATACTTCATTGGCGTTCCCGATTAAGATGAACATTCCGCAGGAAACGCCTACCTCCATCACCGCCAACTTCAACAAAATCAATCTCGTCTATGGTGTATACTTGCAAGACACCTGGCAGATGACTGAGACGCTCAGTGTCAACTACGGCTCACGCTGGGATCGCGCCGACGGATTCGTTAATGACAGTCAGTTCAGCCCCACGATCAATTTCATTTACAAGCCGCTGGTTGATACTACCTTGCACGCCGGCTTCGCGCGAAATTTTCAGGTCCCCAACTTCCAGAATGTCTCGTCGGGAATCACCGCTCTGCAAAACACCACTGGTGGAGTCGGTCCCGGTATTTCGCTAAGTACCAAGCTGGACGCCGAGACGGACTATACCTGGGACGTAGGCTATGCCTATCAGCTCATGCCCAATCTCGTGATAACCCAGGACAGCTATTTCCGAATCGATCGGCACTACATCGATGAGGGTCAGTTTGGATTCGTTCCGCTCGATGCGCCCTTCAACTACGTTCGGGGCTATGGCGCCGGGCTCGAGAATTCTGTCTCCTACAATCTCGAGAATCTCGCCTTGCGCTTCAATATCTTCGTCGCGAGGGAGGAGGTCCGCGGGGTCGCGACCGGACAATACAACTTTCCTCCCGTCGCGCAACTTCAATACATTGATCGCCACTACATCATCCTTGATCATACGCCGCTGGTGGGCGCTTCCGGTGGCGCTGCCTATCGATGGCGCGCATATCAATTCACCTTCGATGGACTCTTCAGCAGCGGCTTACGCGGAGGCTTCGCCAACCAGAGTCAGCTCCCGAGGGTGTGGCAATTCAATCTCAGCGCCGCGCGATTCTTCGAGGTGGCGCGGATCGGCAAAATCGAGAATCGAATTATTCTGGAGAACATCTTCGACCGCACCAATCTCATCCGGCCTGCGACCGGAATCGGTGTTTTTCAATCGGCTTACGGTCCGAGGATCACAGTGTACGACGCGCTGACGATTCCGCTTCCATCATTTTAGGAAGCGCGCTTCCGACCGCAAAGACCTGGTGACCCAGCGAGAGTCGAACCCCTCCTTCGGTGCAGTTTCTGAACACGGTTGCTGCTAGTGCACAAAGTTGCCGCCTATCAGGTACAGCGGGCCGTCGAGGATCGCGAGGCCGTTGTTGCTCCATCGGATGACGCGGAAGGGAAAGGTGGGGAAATTGGGCACCGTGATGGACGAGATATGGCCGAGTTCATTGAGATCGAAGCTCTCGATCGTGCCGTTACCTTCGGCAAAGAAGGCCTTGTTCAAGGTGGAGTCGGGCACCATCGCACCGGCAGCGCTGCGCGGAAAGGTACCGACAACACTTCCGTCCGATGGATCGATTACCTGCCCGTCGTCCGCGTAGATGAGTCCAGTTCCGTTATCGAAATGAATTCTGTTGTCGAAAGCGTCGAAAACATTTGGGTAGTCATGGCTCAACGAGACTCCCATCGCGTTTACCGCCAGCGTGTAAAAGTCGAAGGCTGTATCTTCGTTATTCGCCGCGTAAAGCATGGTGTCATCGGTGCCCCATTGAAGCGAATCGTAGGTATAGAAGCCGCCGAATCCGGGAGCGATCGTGGGACGCATGGTGGAATCGTCGAAGATCTCGACTCCCCCGAGTGCCGATGGACTGAGACCCTTGAGTCCCAAACTGACCGCGGTGGTATGAGGTGCGCCAGGTGCGACCTGTAGATCGTGGGCGAAATATAGACCTTCATCGCCGCTGCTGCCGAGCGAATAGCTTATGTCCCGCGCCAGGCTGGGTAGCGTGAAGCGCTGGACCAATCCGGCGCCGTCAATTCCTGCATACAGGTATGAGCTATCGTCGGAGATAGCCAGGGCGTCGGGACCGCTGCCGGCAGGGATCGCAGACGTTATCGAGGCGGAAGGGAAACGAATCACAGCGATGCTGCCAAAATTCGGCAAAGACAGATAGATCGCATGGTTCACCGGATCATAGACGATGTCTTCCCCGAACTGGTCGATCTCGACTTCTGCGAAGCCATCGCCGCCGGTCTCGCCGACAAAAAATGTCTGCGGTGCTGAGCTCTGCCCATTGTCAGAGACAGTGACATTGTCGACACCGATGGCGAATGTGTCGGTCGCCGGGATGGTCGCATTCAATTGATTGGCTGAAGCGAAAGTCGTGGCCAATGGCCTGCCGTTCCATTCGATAGTGCTCGAGGAGGTAAAATTGCATCCGCATACGCTGAGCGGTAAATCCGGACCATGGAACACCGCCGAGCTTGGAGCGAGTGAGGTGAGCGTAACCGGGCCGGCCGTGCATTCGGCGCCGGGGTTGGGGCACGCGATTGGGGTTGGCATCGCGGTGGGAGCCGGCGTCGGGGTCGGCGTGGACGATGGGTTTAGCTGGTAGTTTATTTTTTGTCCAAAAATTTTCCCTTTCGCGCTTTCGACGTTTAGCGTCGCCTCCGAGGTGGAAATCACGAGATTCAGCTTACCCACGTCGCCAGCCAACTCGACCTTCGAGGTGTCAGTGCGTGAGTCGTAAGTGCCAGTGGCGGTAAAATCGGCTGTCGCGCCGGTGGAAAGCTCGATCCTTGCGGTTCCCTTGTAAGCGTTTCGATCGGGAGTCAGATTAAGAAACAGGAGCCATCCGCCTGTAAAACCGGGTGGCAGCGCTAGCGCCGTTAGCGCGCTACGCTTGAATGAACCGCTCTCGCTTTGGCTCTTTCCGTTGGAAAGATCTCTGATTATGATCGTTCCGGAACCGTAAGGATCTTCCAATCTCTTATCGGCGATGTTCAGTTGGTAGTGCATGTTTGCCGAGAAAGTGACCTTCGCGTTGATTCCTTCCAGGTTGCCCTTGCCCGACATCCGCAGTTTCATCGCAACATGCGGATCGGCCGAGGAGCCCGTCGAGGTTTCGCTGACGCTGGTAATATCGCCGCCCAGGCCCTCGAGATCGAAACCTCCACTGCCTGTCAGCTCGCCGGACGAGTTTGCCGTAATCGAAAGACCGATCGAGAAAGGGCCGATACCGCCGGAATAGAACCCCGAAAAGTCCCAGAGGGCGACAATGCCACTGAAGTCGAAAAGGTAGCTGCCGTTCGCCATCTCCGCGTGGGCAGCGTCGGAGGCGAAGAGCAAAATGACCGCCACAAGGCCGGTGAAAATTTTTAGTAGAAATCGGAACACCGCGAGCGCCCCCGAGCCGACGAATTGACCGGAATTTCCGTTTTGATCCGTCAGCTTGACGGCATGTTTACACAGAATCGGCCTTTGAAGAAGGCTTTGGGAGCAGTTCTCCTGGTGGAGGCATTAGACCGCCCATGAAGCCGGCAGATCCGCGGTTTGAGGTCCTCTGGTCCGCAAAAATATATCGTAGCGGCTTGAAACCTGTGGCCACCGAAAACCTCATCCAGTCTGACGGACTGGCAGCCTCCGGTCCGAGGATCTCGGTCTACGACGCGCTGACGATTCCGCTTCCGTCATTTTAGGAAGCGCAGTTCCGACCGGAAAACCATGGTGACCCCAGCGGGAGTCGAACCCGCGTTACCGACGTGAGAGGCCGGTGTCCTAACCACTAGACGATAGGGCCCTAAACAAACGGGGTTGGTTGGCTGAGGAGGAAGGACTCGAACCTTCAATCGCCTGATCCAGAGTCAGGTGGCTTGCCAATTAGCCGACTCCTCAGCACCGGTTCAAACTATAGCCACCACCGCGCGATGGTAAAAGGGCTCGCCTCGACTATCAGCGCGCGGCGCTTTTGCGCAACTCCTCGGCGTGGCGATTTACCAACGCGTCGCATCGATGCAGCAGCTCCGGGTCCTGCGAGTTCTGCTCGATCATGTAGCTGAGCTCGCCGAGGTCGTGCACCAGCAGGCGCAGACATCGCTCGTATTCGTCGGATTTGAGCGCCTTGAGGAGATCCGCGACCAGATCCTCCAGCTCCGTCTCTTCGACCTCGAGCGCGATCTTGAGCGCTTGTTCGAGCGACAGCCCCGGCTTGGCGCGATTTTCAAATCCCGCGTGCAGCTCGCGCAATCGCACAATGGTCGCATCGTCGAGCGAGACCGGACTCGCCTGGTCGAGTTTTCCTTCCAGATTCAGGACCGTGCTGACGAGGTCGAGCGCACCGACGTGACGAGCTTCGTCGCGCGCCATGCCGAACCAGAAATCGTGCAACGCGCTGTCGCTGGCGAACACCCGGGCGAAACCCGCATAGAGCGCCATGCTCTGTTTCTCGAGAGCGATCGTGGTATCGAGCACTTCGCGCGTCGTCGGCATCGAGGCGAATATATCGCGCGCGAGGCAACTGCGCCAAGCGAACCGCGCAGCCGGCTACTTCACGCGGGGAAACGCGCCATAAATGTTGAGGCGCTCCAGTACCGGCGTGAGCGGAAATCCGGGCGGCTTGGGCAGGTCCCCGGCCGCCCGCGGCCACACCATCGGGGTGAGATCGCTATCGATCGGCGCGCCCACCTTGATGCCGGGACGGTCGACGCTCGGATGCACGTGCGGCTTGGTGCGGGTGGCGCCGTCGCGAAAGTAGATCATCGTATGGACGCGACGCGGGCGATCGCTTTTGTTCGCCATCGCGAGATGCACCGTCAACCCGTGATGAAACGCGATGCTTCCGCGCGGCACCTCGACGTAGACCGGCGATATCGCCGCGATCTTAGGCTCTTCGAGAATCTTCACCGTCTCATCGGCAGCGAAGATGTTGACGAACTTCTTCACCCCGACGCGATGTGAGCCGGGAACGTAGCCCATGCACCCGTTCTCGCGGGTCGAGCCGTCGAAGGGAATCCATGCGGTGAGCGTGTCGATTTCATCCATCGGCCAGTAGGGCTGATCCTGATGCGGCTCGGTGTAGCGCCCGCCCGCATCTTTGTAGAGTGCCTGATCATGCCAGAGACGAAGGCGCTCGACACCGATGAGCGCCGCAGCGACGGCAGAAATTTTCGCATGAAAAGTGAGCGGCGAAACGTCAGGATGGTCCTCCCACAGATTGATGCATTGGGTGAAGGATTGCTCGTAAAGTGATTTCTCGGCGAGCGCGCGAGTATCGTTGCGCTTGCGATCGGCGACGGCGCGATCGACCGCCGCGGCGAATTTTTCCAGCTCGCTTTCCGTCAACAGATCGTCGATTACGACGAAGCCCTCGCGCCTGAAGCTCGCGATCTGCTGGGGGCTGACCAGCGGATGGTTGTTCACTTTTCTCCCCGCAATGAGACCTGCATTTCGGCTGGATTATAGACGAACGCTAAGCGGATGAGGCATCGCATATTGAAAACGATTCTCAATTTCACTATACTGGGTGCGATGGTTAAACATCAATTAAGCTAGAATAAAGAGTTAACCGCTCAATACCAATCCATAAACGTACTGGAGCGCCTTGATGTCATTTGATTCACGATCTTCATCCTCCAAAGGGTTTTCGGCCTCGATCACCCTGGCCCTGGCGAGTGCGATCATTCTATCGATGGTCGCCCGGGTGTGTTCGGCGCAGTCTGCCAACCCCTGCGTTCGCTATGCGCCCGGCAGCATCGTGCAGGAGCCGGTCGACCTTTCGGATCCGAGTGGATCGCTGACGGTGAATCTTGCGTATAACACCGCGACCGATGCGAATGGGCTGACGCTATTTTGCTTCACCACCCCCGACGGTATCGAATCGCCGACGCTTCATGTGAGCCCGGGCGGCACGCTCAACGTCAACGTCACCAACAACGTGCCTCCGCCGGTGTCCGCCAGCACGATGCTTATGTCCAGCTCGCCGGACACGGTGTGCGGCGACACGGCGATGAATTCCTCGTCGGTCAACATCCACTATCACGGCACCAATACGCCGCCGACCTGTCATTCGGATGAGGTCATTCATACGCTGATCAATTCCGGCTCGAACTTCACCTACAACGTTCCGTTTCCGAGCGACGAGCCACCGGGCGCGTACTGGTACCATCCGCACGTTCATGGCCAATCGGAAATGGCGGTGCAGGGCGGCGCCAGCGGCGCCATCATCGTCGACGGCGTCGAGAACGTGCAGCCCAAAGTGGCGGGGTTGGCGACGCGCGTGTTCGTCATCCGCGATCAGCCGGTGCCCGATTCCGCGATGACCGGCAATCCGGACCTGATTCCGGCGTGGGACGTATCGCTTAACTACGTGCCGATTCTGTATCCCGCCTACACGCCCGCCATCATCCAGATGCCAGCCAGGGACAAAGAGTTCTGGCGCGTCGTCAATGCCTCCGCCGACACCATCATCGATTTGCAGCTCAAGTACGACGGCAAACCGCAAAACCTCCGGGTGGTCGCTCTCGATGGGGTCCCCATCGGCTCGCAGGACGGAGCGCGAAGAGGCAGGCTGCAGAGCCGCAACCACATCGTGCTCGCGCCGGCGGCGCGCGCCGCGTTCATCGTGGTAGGCCCCTCCGCGAAGGTGAAAAATGCGACGCTATATACCTTGAAGTTCAACACCGGACCGGGCGGCGATAACGATCCGACCCGTCCGCTGGCATCGATCCAACTAGTTAGCCCCACCACTACGGCCTCGAAAAATAGTAAGGCATCGCAGGTTGCGGCATCGCAGCCGGCAAAGATGCCGGAAGTATCGGGAGCGCCGGGCCCGGAGCGCTTCGAAGGCCTCGCCAGTGCGAAGGTTACCGCGAAACGCAAGCTCTACTTTTCGGAGACTGCGCCGGTTGACAATCAGGAGCAGACCTTCTTCATCACCGTCGAGGGCGCCATGCCGGTCGCGTTCAATCCCAGCAACCCACCTGCCATCACCACCACTCAAGGTTCAGTGGAAGATTGGGTGGTTGAAAATCGCACCAGCGAAGAGCATTCGTTCCACATCCATCAGATCCATTTCCTGCTGCTCGCCATCGATGGCCAACCCTTGCCTGCCGGACAGCAACAGTACCTCGACATGGTCAACGTCCCGTTCTGGAAAGGCCGGGGTCATCCGTTTCCAAGCGTGAAGGTGCGAATGGATTTCCGCGGGCCGGACATCGGCGATTTCGTCTATCACTGCCACATCCTCGAGCATGAGGATAACGGGATGATGGCGATCATCCGGGTGTTGCCGGCGACCGCGTCGAACCAGGCCTTACCTACGGCACAGCGAGCGACCGCTTCGGTTTCGAGTCGGCGACCATTCGTGTCGTCGGACACCTCGCAGTCAACAGCTCCGCAGTGGTGCATCCGTCCGATCTCCTCGATCCGTCCGCAACCTGGAGGTTAGGGGTCTTTCCGCTATCCGATTCATGCGTGGTCGGCTACTCGCCGTTCGGTCGCCTTCCCCAGACCGCGATGCCGGCTCCTGCGAAGGCCCAAAACTTTGGGTCATCTAGCAAAGCCAAGCCTGCGTCAAAACGGTCTCCCGACAAGGCACCGGCCGCGATGACCTTATCGCGCATCTGCTCGCCGGTCAGCTGAAAAAACTCCGCCATCGGAGATCCGCCACGGAGAAAAGCGAAGTCCCCTTCACCACCCACGTCGGCGAGCCCTCGTTCAGCCACCAGCGCGGGGAGGGCACGAGCCCACAAGCAGTCACGACCCGAGGCCGCCACGACCGTGCCAGTGAGCGCGAGCATGAAATCGACATAGAGCGGTGACGTGGAGGTTTGCACTGGAAAGAAGTCCACTTCCTCTAATAACAACCATCCGCCGGGTCGAAGTGCCGCTATCATTCGCTCGATAACTCGCTCTGGCTGCGGCAGGTGGTGCAGGAGCCAACGCGTGTGTACCAGATGGAACTTTCCCGCGGGTAGGTCCTCGGTGGTTATATCGTGAGAGACGGCCTCGAAGTTCTTCTCACTGATTTTCTGAAGGAATCGAATGTCAATATCGGTAGCCATGACGTGGCCGTCAGTTCCCACTCGCCCGCAGAGCCATTGTGCTATCGAGCCTCCTCCTCCGCCAACCTCAAGAACATTCCATCCCAGGCCCAGACCCAACCTCGCCAGCCGCCGCTCGGTCATCGGGTCCAGATGCTGCTCCAAGAGGGTTAGCCGACGCTTAGCTCGCTCCCAAGCGTTGTCTAAGGTGTATTTCGCCATCTGAGATTGCCTTTGCCACCTTCCGACTGGTCCATGGGCTTGGGCGACTCAGCCAAACCATATGGATTGCAGCCTGATCGCGGAATTTTTAGCGGTGGGACTCGGTTCTTCATCTGCCATCTCGATTTGATTGTGCACCCAAAAGCCGACCGACTCCGAACATGCCTCGTCGTGCGAAACTAAGTCAACATCATCAACAGGAGCGACGAGGAAGAAGAACCCCCCTCGCGCTCCCCTGTCCAAAGCGCAGCGCCGTGGGTCGGTTTTACTTCGGCGACCTTCCGCGAAAAGTGGGTCAACATTCAACCGGCGTTGACATCGGCGAGACGCCCGAGATTTCTGCCGATTCGGTCCCATTCAGTCAGGGCTCGCAGCGATGCGATCGATCAAAATTGCGCCGCAATGCGGGGCATCGCGCGCTCGGATTTGCTCAGGGTCTCCGTGATCGCGCGTCTCAGCCTTGCTTCGGATGGCGTTGGTCTAATAGCCGCTGTCTGATTCTTGGATTCCGTTGGCGGGTAGGGAGATGGATCGCTTCGCGAATGAGGATTCTATCGGGGCGTTCGCGAACGCCTCGATGAAATCTTCGTCGCGCGAAGCACATCCGGAGCATCGAGGGTCAAATCGTGCTATGATGACGGCACGGCGCCCCCCTCGCGGGCGCCAACGTTGTCTTTGGAATTGAAGGCCTCGCGAAAATGCGATTTTGCCGGAACAAAGCCACTAAGTGGTTGATTTCAAAGGATTTTGATTTCGCAAGTGCGAATCCATCGGAACGCCGCCGACCCCGCTGAATGACTTGTCTGCGGATTACATAAACGAACCCACCGCATGGCGCCTCCACCCTCGATAGTGCAAAAACAAACCCACTTCAACCATTCCAAGCGATCGGAAATTTGCCGAAACAAAGCCACTTTAGCTAGGAAGATCGGGGCATTTTCATTATCGACATGATGTCGGTTCAAGGAATATGCCGCCAGCGGCGCTGGCCGCGAGCCGCGCGCCAACCGCTCTTCAGACCTTCGGCCCGATAAGGTCCAAAAAAAGAGCGGCTACCCTCGATGGGTAGCCGCCTCTATTTCCGCTTCGGCTAAGGGTCAGGCGTCTACTTGGCCAGCTCGGTCGCCCGCGTCTCCCGAATGACGGTGACCCGGATCTGCCCCGGATACGTCATGTCGGTCTCGATCTTCTTCGCCACCTCGCGCGCCAGCACCAGGCTCTCCTCATCGGAAACCTGGCTCGGCTCGACGATGACGCGCATCTCGCGACCGGCCTGCACCGCGAAACACTTCTCGACGCCCTTGAACGACTTCGCAATCAGCTCGAGGTCTTCGAGGCGCTTCACGTAGCTCTCGAGCACTTCGCGCCGGGCGCCCGGCCGCGCGCCCGAGAGCGCATCGGCGGCGTCGACCAGCGGCGCCAGGATGGTCTCGGCTTTCACTTCCTCATGATGCGCGGCGATCGCGTTGACGATCTTCGCCGACTCGCCATACTTGCGCGCGATCTCGCCGCCAATCAGCGCATGCGATCCTTCGACCTCATGCGTCAGCGCCTTGCCGATGTCATGCAGCAAGGCGGCGCGCCGCGCCTGCTTTTCGTTGAGGCCCAGCTCGGCCGCCATCGCACCGCAGATGAACGCGGCCTCGATCGAATGCATCAGCACGTTCTGCGCGTAGCTGTAGCGATATTTGAGCATCCCGAGCAGCTTCACCAGCTCCGGATGGATGCCATGCACGCCGCATTCGATGATCGCGCGCTGGCCCGCCTCCTTGATGGATTCCTCTACTTCCTGCTCGGCCTTGCGGATGACTTCCTCGATGCGTCCGGGATGGATGCGTCCATCGGAAATCAGCCGCTCCAGCCCGACGCGCGCGATCTCGCGCCGAATCGGGTTGTGACATGAGATGACGATCGACTCGGGCGTGTCGTCGATGATGATATCGACGCCGGTCGCCGCTTCGATGGCGCGGATGTTGCGCCCCTCGCGCCCGATGATGCGACCCTTCATCTCGTCGTTGGGAAGCGGAATCACCGCGACCGTGCGCTCGGTGACGAACTCGCCGGCCAGCCGCTCGATCGCGATCGACACGATGCGCTTGGCGCGGCGGTCGGCCTCCTCGCGCGCCTCTTCCTCGATGACGCGGATGTGCTTGGCGGCCTCGGTGCGCGCGTTGCCGGTCATCTCTTCGATGAGGGCGCGCTTGGCTTCCTCGCGCGTAAGATTCGCGACCTGTTCGAGTTTGGCGCGCGCCTCGTCGATCAGCGCCTGATGCTGGGCCTCTTTGTCGGTGATGTTTTTCTCGCGAGTGCGCACGCTCTGGTCGCGCCGACTGAGGTCGGCCTCGCGGCGCTCGAACGCCTCCAGACGTTTTTCCAGCGTGTCTTCGCGCGACTCGATCTTGGTTTCGAGCGCGGTTAATTCCTTGCGGCGCTCGCGGATTTCCCGTTCCGCCTCCGCGCGCGCCCCGACCAGGATGTCTTTTGCCTTGACCTCCGCTTCTTTAAGGGCCAACTCGCTTTTACTACGAGCCTCTCTGATTAATTCCTCGGCTTCGGCGCGCGCCGCTCCCGCATCGACGGACGAGACCGCGGCGTCCTTGCGACGCTGGCTCTGCCCGAGGATGTAGAAGATCGCGGCTCCTATGACGAAGCCCAGGATCGCCAATATGAAACTCACCTGGGATTACCTCCTTCAGACCGAACCAGCCCGACCCCGCGCCAGACATCGTCAGGCGCGGGATAGATCGCGGATTCGGTGACAACGAAATTAAGCCGCCGGTCCCATCCCGCTTGTGGGATGTCGTCCAGCAACTGAAATGAGTATGCGAGACCCACCGTGATCGCATGCTGCGGGAGCTCCGCCAGCAGACGATCATAATGACCCCCACCCCGGCCCATTCGCTCGCCGCGGATCGTGAACGCCAGCCCCGGCACTACCACCACGCATGGCGGCAGCGACGCGACCTCGATCGCGGGCGTTTGCGGCTCGAGAATTCCATACGCGCGCGGCGCAAGGTCCGCGCGGCTTTCCACTTTGCATAGTGCGAGCGCATTGCGCGGGCGGTCGAGGCGCGGAAAAAAGACCTCGCGACCGGCGGCTAGCGCCTCCGAGAAGATGGCATCGGTAGTGACTTCGTGGGCGAGGGCCGAATAAAGGACGAGCGCCTTGGAGGTGCGAGAGAAATCGGCGTTTAGAAATGCGGATTGAACCCGCGACGACGATGCCTTCGCGAAGCTCGCGGTTAGCGACTCGCGCGTCTCCTTGAGAATCGCGCGAAGATATTTTTTTTCATCCGCCACTGGCATTGCCATGGCGGGCTTAGGGGTTACTTAAGGCGACACTTTGGCCAAGATGCTTGAACACCTCCGCAAAGCGCAAAAAGCTCCTTCCCGCGCGGGACGCATCCTGCCGAGGAAGCCGAAGTTTGGTCGCCTGTCAGCTCGAAGCAAAAGTCTCACAGGTTGTATGCTTGCGCGCATCGCGTCGTACCTTATTAAGATCCCCACTACCCCGCCACCGGTCCCTACTTACTCCGTGCGTCGCCGGGCTCCAGCACGAGCTTGCCGTCGATCGCGTCGATCAGTCGTTCCTTCATCGCTGTAATCCTGTCGATTAACTCCTGATGCTCCCGTTTGAGGTGCTCGAGTTCATCGGCAAAATTCAACGCCGCCAGGATCGCGATATTTACCGAGCTGACCGTGTTGCCATTCGCGCGAAGTTTCCTGATGCGTTCGTCGACTCTCCCGGCCAGCGACTTCACCCATTCGTCGTTCTCGTCGCTCGCGACGGTGAGGTTCTGGCCCATGATTTCGACGTTCACGCCTTTCATCTTACCTGGACAAAGATCGAATATACCTTAGACGATATCAATATAACCTAGGCGAGGTCGATCCCGTCGAAGCGCGCCAGGATTTTCTCGATCCGGGTCTTAATCTCGCTGCGTTCCGTTTCGTGTTGCTTGCGCTCCTGCTCGAAGACTTTCACCTGCGCGGCGACTTCGGCGATTCGCTTCTCGCTCTCCGCCAGCCGATGATGCAATTGCTCGTTGTCCCGTCTCAGTTGCTGAATCTTATTGACCGATGCCTGAATGCGATCGTCAAGCTCTTTGAGAACATCCGTGGCCATCTTGAAAACTTAACCTTTAGTTTAAATTTCGATTAATTGGCCTGTCAAGCCGCATAAGAGCCGCTGGCGGAATCGCCCTCGCCCTCGCCGCTTGCAAATAATGCGTCTACGAACTCATGCGGGTCGAATTCCCGCAGATCCTCGATTCCCTCCCCTAGTCCCACGAAGCGCACCGGGATGCCGGGCTGCCCCGCGATGCCTACGATTACCCCACCCTTGGCGGTGCTGTCGAGTTTCGCGAGCACCACGCCGGTAAGTTTGGTCGATTCGCCGAAGATTTTCGCCTGGCTGAGCGCATTCTGACCCGTGGTCGCATCGAGCACCAGCCAGACCTCATGGGGCGCGCCGGGGAGCTCGCGCGAGATGACCCGGCTCATCTTCTTCAACTCTTCCATGAGGTTCGTCTTGGTCTGCAGCCGCCCTGCCGTATCGATAAGCACCGTGCCGGCCTTGCGCGCGACCGCCGCCTTGACCGCATCGAAGGCGACCGCTGCGGGATCTGATCCCTGCTTCTGCTTGATGATCTCGACGCCCGCGCGATCGCACCATACTTCGAGCTGCTCGATGGCGGCCGCGCGGAAGGTATCGCCCGCCGCGACCAGCACCGGCCCGCGCGTTTCTTTGTATCGTGCCGCCAGCTTCGCGATAGTGGTGGTCTTACCGACTCCGTTCACCCCGACCAGCATGATGACCAGCGGCACGTCGCCGGGATCCGCCATGGGGCGCTCCGCCTTGGCGAGGATCGCTGCAATTTCGCCCTTGAGCGCATCGCGGATGATGTCGGGACGGCTCTCGTTCTTCAGCTTGGTCCGCAGTGCCTCGGTCAGCTTGAGGCTGGTATCGACGCCGACATCGGCGCCGATGAGCGCTTCCTCGAGGCCCTCATAGATCTCGCTCAGCTTCGGGCTTCCCGTCAGCGCGGTGCGGATGCGCGCGAGAAAACTTTCGCGGGTTTTGCGCAGTCCCAGTCCGAGCCGCGGCGGAGCCTTGGCTGGCGCGGGGGCGGGAGCCTCAACGATCGGGGGCGGAGGCGTCGGCGTGGGAGCCACCTCGGGCGGCGGAGCTTGCCCGATAACTTCCGCGGGGGCCTCGACTCGCGGTGGAGGCGCGACGATTTC
>Ga0074044_10003437_pt1 | contig 13468 bp, 13 predicted proteins | sample BogForMeECP23OM1_FD_94443 | JGI IMG/M metagenome (GOLD analysis project Ga0074044, IMG submission 94443) | Bog forest soil microbial communities from Calvert Island, British Columbia, Canada - Bog Forest MetaG ECP23OM1 | ecosystem: Environmental > Terrestrial > Soil > Wetlands ... | reverse complement strand
TTCGGATGGCGGCGCCCTCAACAGCAGCCGTCCTTTTCCTCATGATTCGTCTGATGATCATCTGTTCGACGCGTATTCGCGTGCCGTGATGGGCGCGGCCGAATCTGTCAGCCCGGCGGTGGTAAATATCGAGGTCCACCGGCCCTCTGGAGGACGGGCGGGAAATTCGCGGAATCCGGATGCGCCAGCGGGAAGCGGCTCCGGCTTCATCGTCGCGCCCGACGGATACATCATTACCAATAGCCACGTCGTTCATCGCGCATCGCGGATCTCTGTCACGCTTTCCGATGGGCGCAAGTCGGGGGCAGAAATGATCGGTGACGATCCCGACACCGACCTTGCCGTGATTCGAATAGCCTGGTCGAATCTCGCCGCCGTGTCGCTAGGTGACTCGCAGGCGATTCGCGTAGGTCAGCTCGCGATCGCGATCGGAAATCCGTACGGCTTCCAATGCACCGTTACTGCAGGCGTGGTGAGTGCGCTTGGGCGATCGCTCCGGACGGGATCGGGCCGATTGGTGGATAACGTTATCCAGACCGACGCCGCGCTCAATCCCGGCAACTCCGGCGGACCGCTGGTCAACTCGCGCGGCGAGGTAATCGGCGTCAACACGGCGATCATCTTGCCCGCGCAGGGAATCTGCTTCGCGATCGCCATCAACAGCGCCAAGCTCGTCGCGGGCCATCTGATCAAGGACGGCAAGATAAGCCGCGCCTATATCGGAATCGCTGGCCACGATGTCGAGCTGCCGCGCCGTTTCGTGCGCTTCTACCGCCTGCCCGCGGAAACCGCGGTGCGCGTCGCAGCGATCGAGGCCAACAGTCCGGCCGCGCTCGGCGGCATCAAGGAAGGCGACCTGGTGATTCGGCTTGGCGACTCTCCGATCGCCGGGCTCGACGACTTGCAGCGTCATCTCACGATGAGCCAGGTCGGGGTTCGCACGCCGGTCTCGGTAATTCGCGGCACCGATCAACTAACGCTCGAAATCGTTCCGCTCGAAACGGCTCACAAATAGCACGACCAAGCTCTGTCGCTCTTTGCGCGTTATGTCCGATCTTCCGCGTCATCCCATTGGACCCTGGTACACCTCGCCGAAGCGAAGGCCGAGTTCTCCGGGGATCGCGAGGTTGGCATCGCGATTGGTCTTCAGGCAAACGACTGCCGGTCCGTCCGACGCCTTCGCGCCCTTGAGCGCCGCTTCGAGCTCTTCCATGCGATCGACGTAAAACGATTGGCAGCCCAGCCCCTCGGCAACCCGGTCCCATCGCACTGTCCCCATCTCGGTGCCGAAGGTACGCCCGTAGAGCCGCCGTTCATTGGGCTCCTCCATCGACCATGAACCTTCGGCGAACACGATGGTCCTGACCTTCAGGCCTTCGCGCGCAGCCGATTGCATCTCCATGAAGTTGAACCCCGCAGCCCCGTCGCCGCTCACGCACACCACCTCGCGCGCCGGGTTGCCAAGCTTCGCTCCGATGGCAGAAGGGATTCCCGTGCCAAGCATGCCGAGCTCGAGAATGTTCAGGTACGACCGCGGTTTGGTCGATGGCAAAAACCACAGTGCCCACAACGAAGTGTCGCCGCCGTCGGCGACATAGATGCTGTCCGAGCCGAAGACTTTGCCGATCGTTTGCAGCGCGAGCGCGGGATGGATTCCGGGTCCGCGCCAGGCCGCGACCGATGCGAATCGCTCCTCCTGCCATTTGTGCGCTACCTCTCGATAGCGCTTCATATCCTCCCCGCCCTTGGGCTGGGCTCGCTCTGTCTTGAGCACGCGCAACAAGCCCTCGAGCGCGCTTTTCGCGTCGGAAACGATCCCGAGCGCGAGCGGCCGCGTGACGCCCATGTTGCGCTGATCGATATCCACCTGGATGAGCTTCTGATTGGCGGGGTCGCCCCAGTACTTGTCGTAAGGAATGTCAAGGTTACCCATCCTCGAGCCCACGACCAGGATGACGTCGCACTCGCGGCGCGCGAGGTCCGCACCTGCGCCGTAGCCGTACAGGAAGTTCGGATGATCGAGCGGCACCGATGACCGCCCGGCTATCGTACCGACGACGGGACAGTTGAGTAGCTCGACGACAGCCAAGATCGCTTCGTTAGCTCCGGCGCGATCGACTCCGGAGCCCGAGATCACCACCGGCCGTTTGGCGCCGGCGAGCATCCGAGCCGCCTCCTCCAGTTGCGCTTCGGAGGCCCGCGGTCCTGCCGCTCGGTACTCATCCGGCGCAAGCAACCGGACCTTTGCGTCGTCACCTGTGGCGTACATCACGGGCGCCGGTATCTCGATATGAATCGGACCCGGCCTCCCAGTCCACATTTCGCGAAAGGCAATCCGCATCACTTCGGGGATGCGCTCCCACGATAAAATCGGACCGCTCCATTTGACCAGGGGCTTGAAGATTTCGAGTTGATCCTGGCCCTGAAATGTCGAGGGCGGCGACGGATAAACGACCCCCAGGCGATGTTGCGCGGTGATAACTACGACGGGTACGCCCTCGTGCCGCGCCGTGATCACGCCGGGGATCAGATTCGCAGACCCGGGACCGGGGTTGCCAAGCACCACCGCCACCTGGCCGGTCGTCTTGTATAGCCCTTCCGCCATGTGGACGGCAGCAGCTTCGTGGCGGACCGGCACGAATCGCACTCCGTACTGCTCCAACTTGGCGAGCAACGGGTCGACCTCCGGACAGGGGATTCCAAACACGAACCTGACTCCCTCGCCGACGAGACATCGCAGAAGAAGCTCTGCTCCAGTAATTTCGCTCATAAGATCCTCCCGTGAGGGCCGCCGGTTAGTCGGTATTGAAGCAACGAAACAATCGAAACCAAAAAAACGCCCGGGGCGGCGACCGCCTATCCTCTCGATGCGGACACTACGCCATCGTGGTAAAAAAAAGCCAGAGCAAGCCGCGTTTCCGCATTCCAATCTCTAGACCCCTGCTTCTCTTCTGCTCTCCTCACTCATGCTTCTAACCGGGCGCTTCGACTTCGCTCAGGGTAAACTCCGCCCGCATTCTATTTTCCTCACTCAGGTGCAGGGGCTGGCCCCCTGCCAATCTCACCGCGACGCTACAAACTGTAGCATTATCGATACAAACTCGTTCGAACCGCCGCAGGTCCGTCGTCGGCTAACAGGCCAAGGAACTCATCAAAATCCAGAATTCTCAAGGGTTTTAGGAGCACAGACCGTTTGCGATGGTGGCTCTGGCACGCGATGGCAGGCGTTTTGCTTCCCATTTCGCAGGGAGGGTACCTGTGTTGCTGCATTGCGCTCAGAGATCTGCACTTCCCGCTCGCTCGAGCAGGGCTTCCAAAATACGTCGTCAATGGCCGACTGGCCAGGTGTTGCCACTAGAAGAGGCTGGCCCGATTCTGCCCCTTAAATCCGGAGCGTCGAGATTCGGATCGACCAAGGGTCAGTCCTCGGTCGAATTCGCCGTCGTCTCGACAGTTTTCCTTTTGCTGCTCTTTGCGGTGATGGACTACGGGTGGCTCATGTTCGCGCAAATGAACGTGCGGCAGGCCGTGGATGATGGAGGCCGCTATGCATCCACGGGGCAGGAGAACGGTGCTAACACCCGCGTACAGTCGATCATTAGTACGGTTCAAAACGAAATAAGCGTGGCCGGCGTGAGCGCCTCGAACCTTCAAATTTGCAGCGCTTTAGGAGGTTGCTACAACCCTCAGAACAAGAGCGGCACCCTTGGTGCGGCGGGCGCCCCGGGTGACACCGTGACGCTCACGCTCACGAGCACGCTGCCGCTGATGACGCCGCTAATCGGACAGTTCTTTCCCACAGGGGGTTACACTTTCACCGCCAGCGCCACCTTCAAGAATGAACCCTTTAACCCATCCAACACCGACTAGGCAATGAAGAATATGTCACTGTTTTATCGCTCAGCCCGCGGAAAGCTCATAGCTAACGCCTCCGGTCAGGCGATGGTGGAGCTTGCATTCGTGGTGACCCTGCTCCTCGTTCTCGTGTCCGCAGCGATCGATTTCGGTCGCGCCCTGAGTGACCTGCAGTTGATCACCGAACTGACCCGGCAAGGCGCAATGCTGGCTTCACGCGGGGATACTCTGACACAGGCCGTCCAAGCCGTGCAGGCTGGGGATTTCTCTTTAGATCTGGCCGATTACGGCGAATTAATCATTACGTCAGTCACCAACAACAACAATGTCTTTACCATTGCTGGTCAAGTATCGGCGGTGGGTACTAAGGTAAGCCCTGCGCCAGCCAGCAAGATAGGGACGGGAGTCGGAACTACGGTTACGAACACTTTGCCGACCTCAGCGAAAAACTCGCTGCAGAACGGCCAGTCGATCTACGTTGCGGAGATATTCTACTCATTCACGCCGGCCACTCCGATCGGAAAACTGACGCAAAACTGGCCGGTGAATGGCACGGGGATCACCTTGCCGTCGACGTTGTATGACGTGGGATATTTCTAAGGACAAGGATGAGGTAAATCTCTTGCATCAGACGAGAAATAGAAAAAACGAGCGGGGGCAAATTTTCGCGTTGCTCGCTGTCATCGTAGTTTTCCTGATCGTGTTCATCGGTCTCGCGTTTGACCTTGGTATGGCCTACGTCACCAAGACGACCCTCTCCAAAGCGATGGATGCGGCAGCACTTGCGGCGATGCGCAACATCAACCTGGGGCAAAGTACCGCGGCTACGATTGCGCAGGATCAGTTCACTGCCAACTATCAATCAATACCGGGCCTCGGTAGTGCTCCGGTGCCCACCGTGGTCTGGAGTCTGGACTCCTACGGCAACACGTTGGTTACCATTAGTGCCACCGCCACGATCAACACTCGCTTTCTCCGCGTGCTGAGCTCCAGCTACAACACGTTGAACGTCTCTGTAAGCGCCCAAGCTATGCGCAACCCGCTCGTTATGTCGCTGGTGCTGGACAGATCGGGCTCTATGAATATCAACGGCGGAGCGGGCGCACTTCCAGGCGCCGTCACCAACTTCATAAGCTATTTCGACAATGGTAACGACAACGTTGCGGAGATCAGTTTCTCGTCGGTCGATTCAGTCGATGTGAAAATGAACACGGGCTTCGTTGCTCCAATCACCAGTGCGGTCGAGAGCATGGTTTTCGGTGGCGGCACCTTCGCCCAAGCCGGCTTGCAGGACGGATTTAATCAGGTCCTAACTAAGCCTGTAACGCCGAACATAATAAGAGTGGCAGTCTTTTTTACCGACGGTTGGGCCAATATGGACGGACTTCCAACCAATGTTACTACTTCAACTGCTTCCACCACTCACGACGTTCTGAATTGCACTGGCACTACGTCGAAACCCTCCAATACCTCTATGAATTATGGCGGATGCGCACCTCTGGAGGCTCAGGCCGGTTGGTGTGGCAACGGCAGTTCCGACACCGAAATGTTTTTTTTGGATCCAACCACGGGCAATCAGACGAACTGTCCTAATGCGACAACTTTCCCCGTACAGGCTCCAGGAGTGAGCAATTCGCTCACTCAACAAAATGTAACCCTCGATGCAACGTATCGTACGGAACAACTGGCGACCGCGATGCGTAACAGCACGAATGACATCACCATTTATTCGATCGGCTTGGGCGACAAGATCAACGAGGCGTACCTGCAAGATATCGCCAACGATCCCGCCGCCGCCACCTACGACCCTACCCAGCCAGTGGGGGAGGCGGTTTTCGCACCTGACTCGACCCAATTGAACGCCGTGTTCGAGACTATCGCGTCGAAGATTCTTCTGCGCCTTACAAAATAGAAGGATCGCGCAGCTATCACTCAAGGGGCTGGCCCCTGCAAATCTCTGTGGCGCATCTCGCCGCGGCGCTACGAACTGTAGCGTTTTTGATACATTATGCTCGAACCTCTGCTGCAGGGCCGTCGTCGGCTAACCGGCCGGGGGAACTCATCGAAATCCAGAATTCTCAAGGGTTTTAGCGCACAGACCGTGCTCCGGCACGCGATGGCAGGCGTTTTGCTTCCCATTTCGCAGGGAGGGTTACCCATGTTGCTGCATTGCGCGCAGAGATCTGCACTTTCTGTCGGCTCGCGCAGCGCGTTCAAAAGGCGTTGTCAGTGGCCGACTGGTCAGGTGTTGCCATTAATTACCTGCGTAATAGTCGTTTTGATCGGCTCGCTCGCCTTGGGCACAGATGTCGCCGTGCACTATTTCAACTGGGTGCAACTGCAGAAGGCGGCCGACTCAGCCGTGCTAGCTGGCGCAAACTCCCTTCCGGAGAGTCCATCTCAGGCGGTGGCGATCGCTCAACAGTTCGCAGAGGCGAACGGTGTTAAAGCCGCGGAGATAGCGTCCACGACCGTCGCGGCGAATGATCTGTCGATCACTATACAGGTGCAGCGAACGGTCCCTTACTACTTCGCCAGGGTCCTTGGACTGACCAACGGCACGCTGAAGGTTTCGACCTCGGAGGCACCGCAACCCCCTCCGACGACGGTCGGCGCTCCTAGCGAATCAGCCGCTCAGAGTCCCACCTACACGCCTGCTCCCTGCAATAACACCGGCGATTGCCAGGTCATCCCGATCGGACTCGATCACAACACTGTGTACAAAAACGGTGAGCAGATAACCCTTCAGCAGGGTGAGGTCGGGCCGGGCAACTGGGACTTGCTGGCGCTGGGCGGAGTCGGCGGAAATAATCTCAGAACCAATATCGCCGACGGATATAGCGGATTGATCAGCGTGGGGAACTGGGTACTCACCGAACCGGGCAAGAAGGTCGGCCCCGTTGACCAGGGCTTCCAGGATCGTCTGACCGCCGGCCAGAACCTCGCGCCGCTCGCCACATTCTCGTCGCACGCTGGAACAGATCCTCGCGTGCTGGTACTGCCAGTGGTGGACTGGGAAGATCATAACGGCCGCAAGCAGGTGCAAGTGGACGCATTCGCCACGGTATGGCTCGACAGCTACAGCAGCGGCCAGGTTACCGTGAACTTCATCTGCCAGGTCGTCGCGAACAGCTTCGGTGATCCGAGCGCTCCAAACTTCGGCGGGCTTGGACATCCGACCCTCAGCCAATGAAAGCCAGGAGATTGTATGATTATGGGCAAGCATGGTGACTGCGCAGCGAAAGGCCGCCTCGCGATGGTTGCAGCGCTTGTGCGGCGGCTCAGGGATACCAGCCGTGCGCAATCAGCGGTTGAGTTCGCTATTGCTTTGCCGATTGTATTGATAACGCTGCTGGTGGGAGTTCAGTTCGCGATTATCGGTGAAGCGGCATTGGCCTTGGGCCAGGTCAACTATCAGGGCGCGCGCTATGCGGCAGTGTACGGCACTGCCACCCAGTCCGCGGTTAACAGCTACATGATCTCGGTGGCGTCCCCGACCATCAGCGCAAACAACGGAGCGTATCTAAGCACTTCTTTGAACCCAGCTCCTCCTTGCACCTTTGGCAGCGCCATAACGGTCTCCGTCACATTCGATGCCAAGCACTTACTGGCGCTGCCCAGTCCATTCCTTGGCATCAGCTTTCCTACCACACTGACTAGTTCCGAATCAGCGTTCTGCGAGGGCAGTACAAATTGAACGCCGAGTAGATTATCTTATCGCCTTTTCCAGGCAAGGGAGTTAAACAAAAGATGAAATCGATGTGCTATATCGCAGCCATGGCCGTGCTCTTCAGCATCACCGGCGTCACCACCGCGATCGCCTTCCCCTCAAAAGCGGTGACCGTGACGAATAGTACGAGCTATACGATGACCGAATTCTATGTCTCGCCCTCCGCCGATTCGTCGGATTGGAATACGGACCCAAGCAATAATTTGGTCGCCGGACAGTCGGTCGCGCCCGGCCAGCAGTCCACGATCAACATCAATGACGGAGCGCATCACTGTCATTACGATCTGATGGCAATACTGTTTGGCGCGACGCAGGCTGCGTACACCTACTCGGTTAACACGTGCCACGGCGGAAGCTGGACAATTTCCGGTATGTAGAACTTCCTCCGTACAAGCGCATCTGACTTGCGACGCGATCTGGGCCCGATGGATGGCACACGGCCCTTGTCCTGAAACCTGCACAGCCCCAGTACCCTTCTAACAGGCCGTCAGGCCGCATCTTCGTCTCGTTTTAACAGACGGGAAGTCCGAAACCCGCACGGGGTTTCCGCCAGCGGAGCGTGACTTGAAACAGTGGTGGTTGGGCGGAGGGGTGCCGGGCGCGCCCCTGCTATAATCTCCTCCGATGCCCGACCTCGACGTGATCCTCGCCCCTGCGCTCGCCCCCGATGATCTCATCGGCCTCGAACTCCACTTTCTCGACGCGATCGCCACACGCCAGACACCGCCGCTCCTGCTCATCTACGCGTCGCCGGGCCGCTTCATCTCGATCGGCCGCTATCATTTGTTTTGCGGAGCGCCCGAGCACAGCGAAAACGGAATCAACGTGATGCGGCGTCTGACCGGTGGTCGCGTCGTCGGCGCGGGCCAGGGATGGCTCGGAATCGCGCTCATCCTTCCGACTCGCACCGCACTGCTCAGGGAAGACACGGCGCCAGTGAAAAAACTGAAGCCCGAGCAGATCATGAATCGTTACGCTCGCGGCATCCTGACCGGGATGCGCGCGCTCGGCATCGATTGTTTCTACCCCGGCCGCGACGCGATAACCTTCGAGCAGCGCGAGATTGCCATGTGCACTTTCGAGACTGACGCTTCGGGCGCGATGCTTTTCGAGGCGGCGGTCGCGCACAATCGCGGGATGGAAGAACTCGTGCATGATTTGGAACGCATCGACCCCGACGGCGAGCTTTCATGCCGCATGTATGACACCGCGTCCGCCACCAAGGTGGTGCGCGAGCTCGCTCGCGACGTCTCCTTCGACGAGCTCGCCGGCGCGATCGCGTCCGGCTACCGGAGTTCGCTCGGCGATACCCGGCGCCGCGAGTTGACCGCGATTGAATCTGCCCAGGCACAGCACCGTGGCAGGACGCTCGCCAACTCGAACTGGCTGCAGCGGCCAGCCGCCGAGCCGTCGATGACGCTCAGGAATCGAATTGCATCGCAACTCGGCGCCATCGAGGCTGCGGTCGCGCTCAATGCCGACGGCGCCATCGAGGCCGCGCGGCTCAGCGGAGATTTTATCGCCAATTCGCCGGCTGTCGCCGAACTTGAAGGCGAACTTCGCGGCCGCCCGCTCGACCTGGCGTCGGTCTCACGTGCAGTCGCAAAGACGTTTGGCCACAACGAAAGCGGCAATTTCTTTCTCGGCGCGGGCGAGCTGTCTAATCTCGTGCGCCTGATCGCGGGTGTCAATTGAAAGCTTCCGATCACCGCGAAAGCGACGCGACCGTCGTCGAGAAACTGATGCGGGAACTTGGCGACCCGCGCAAACCCGTTCAACGCCGGGCGATCGATGAACTCGTAGCAATTGCCGGGTCAGGCAACCCAATCGTCGCTGAAAAACTTCGCGAGTCGATCGCAAGCGCAGATCGCCGCGTGCGATGGGCGGCCGCGTACGCGCTTTGCCAAATCGGTGCCGGCGCGTTTGCGATGGATTGCGCGGACGCCCTGTGCGAGGCGATGTCCGACGACGACGGCGATGTCAGGTGGGCGGCGAGCGACCTGATGGTCCGCCTCGGGCGCGAAAATCTCGCGCCGATTAGCGCGCGTCTGCTCGAGCTCGCCGACGCGAGCTCCCGCAACGCGCGCAAGATGGCGCTCTACTGCATCCGCGACCTCGATATCGCCGGCCCTGAACTGCTCGCCGTCGTCGAGCGCGCCGTGCACGACTCGGACGCTCACGTCCGCCTCGCGGGGCTGGCAGTGCTGTCGCGGCTGCGCGATGCGCCCGAAGCGGCCGCGCGAATCATCCTCGGATGCCTCAAATCCGATCCGGATGCGGGCGTGCGCCGCGCCGCAGCCTCAGCGCTCGGCAATATTCAAAGCGCCACCGCCGACGCGATGACCGCGCTCGCGTCCGCGGCGGCCGACCGCTGCGACGAGTCGCTGGCACGAGCCGCGCGCGGCGCCCTGGATCGTCTGGAGAAAGACCGGCTGGAGAAACCCTGATGGCAACGAAAGCTAAACGCACCGCGCTGAACGATCCGGCCGCTCGGCTTGCCGATCCGCGCGTGCGGGAGTTTGTCGCCGGCGCGCGCATCGCCCATCTCGCGACCGCCGACGGCGCCGGCGCTCCGCACAACGTCCCGCTCTGCTACTGGTTCGACGGCGAGCACATCTACTTCGCGATCGACGAGAAACCCAAGCGTCAAACCGGCTTGGCGCTCAAGCGAATGCACAATATCGCGGAAAATCCGCGCGTCGCAATCGTGGTCGATCACTATGAAGAAGATTGGTCGCAACTCGCGTACGTGCTGATTCGTGGACACGCCCGCGTGGTCGAAAACGCCGAGGAATACGTCGTCGCGATACGTCATCTGCGCGATAAATATCTGCAATACCGCGCGATGAGCCTGACGCCGGAGAAAAATCCTATCGTGAAGATCGAACCGGTCAGCGTGCACGCGTGGGGTGCGCGTTTCAGCAGGGGTGACCCCTGCCCCCAGTGTTAAAACAAAGATGCGGGCGGAGTTTACCCTCAGTACTCGCCACGCCCGCTTCCAAGCCCAAGCCGAGCGTGTCAACTTAGCCCGAACATGATTCGTGCCGTCATATTTGATCTCGACGGGACCCTCGTCGACACCGAGCCGTTGCATTTCGCGGCCTTCAACGAAGTTATCCGGCCCGAAGGACTCGAAATCGGACGTGACGAATACTTCACGCGGCTGATCGGACTCAATGATCGCGACTGTTTCGCCACGATCCTGCGCGAGAATCGCAAGGACGCAGGCGCGCAACACATCGCGGGACTGATCGCGCGCAAAACCGCCGTCTATCAAGCGATGGTTGCGGATCGCGAGGTTCTCTACCCGGGCGCCGAGAAGTTCGCGCGCGATTGCGCGCAGCGGTTTCCGCTGATGATCGCGACCGGCACGCTGCGCGCCGAGGCCGAAGCGATTCTTCACCGCGCCAGACTCCGCGAGCTGTTTCTCGACATTATCGCGGCGGAGGACGTCGCGCGCGGCAAGCCTGAGCCCGACGGTTTCATCGCGGCTCTTGGCCGGCTTGGATGTTTGCTGGGGCAGCGCTATCCGGTGCTGGCCGACGAATGCATTGCGGTCGAGGACACGCGGGCCGGAATCGAGGCGGCGCATCGCGCGGGCATGAAAGTGCTGGCGCTATGCCATAGCGCGCCGCCGTCCGATCTCGCGGCGGCTGACATCGTGCGAGTTTCGATTTCCGAGCTTGACCTCGACGATATTTTGCGCGCGCTTGCGGCAGCGGGTTGAAAAAAAGCATGGGAGCACGATGATGGCGGCAAAGCTGTACCAGTTTCTTGGCAGCCCGTTCTGCGCCAAGGTGCGCAAGCTGCTCGCGTTCAAGGGCGTCGAGTTCGAAGTCGTCGAGGTTGACTACCTGGAGCGCAAGGAATTGCTGCTCGCGTCGGGGCAGATAATGGTACCGGCGGTCACGCTCGAGGGCGGCGAGACGATCGTCGATTCCGCGCGAATCGCGATGCGACTCGAGGAGCTTTATCCCGAGCCGACGATTTTCCCCCCTGGATGGCGCGGGATGCATCTCGTCCTCGCCGAGTACATCGACAACCAGCTCGAGGACGCGCTGTATCGCGTCGCGCTCGCCGACGAACTTGCGATTCACAGTCGGGAGGGTGCGGATCGTGCCGCGCTATGGCGTCTGATTCGGGAGCGCAAGTACGGCGTGGGTTTCGTCGATCGAACTATCTCGGAGCACTCGGCCAACTGGGAGAGCGCGCGCGCCGCTCTGGGGCCGTTCGAGGAGCAACTGGCGAGCATGCCGTTTCTGACCGGCAGGATCGGGCTCGGGGATTTTGCGCTCTATGGCCAGTTGTTCTACCTGGCGTTCACGGGCGATCTGAAAATTCCCGCCGACATGAAAAATCTGCGCGCGTTCTTCGCGCGCGTCGATCGGATCAGCTCAGTGATCGAAGAACCGGCCGGGTAAAGAACTTGCTAGGCGATTTCGGCGATCGCGGTGGTCAGGAAAAGGCTGAAGAGCGCGCCGCTCGAGTCGAGTGCGACATCATATAGCGACGCGGTGCGACTGGGCACGAACGCCTGATGGCCCTCGTCGGTCAGCGCGTACACTACACAAAGCATCAACGCCAGGTAGGGCCGCTGCGCCATCGGACCGCGGACCAGCAGCCAGAAAAGCACTCCATATTCGGTAAAATGCGCGGCCTTGCGAATCAGCATATGGCAGACGTCAACCGACGCAGCGGTGATTCCGGGAAGTAACAATCGCAGCATCGGGTCGATGATCCTGGCCGTGTTGGCGGCGGAAAACGCCGAAGTCGAGAGTGTGAAGATCAAGGCGGCCCACACAACTACCGGGATCCATTCGCCGAGCGGAGCGGGCTCCGAGCGGTCGGCTGACAGGGATTTCGCCGCGGGCATCAGTTGGCCGTCGTTCTCATGATGCAGGTGCGATGATCGTAGTCGGGACGCAAGACGGTATCTCGCAGAGGCGGCTTTTTCATGCAGATCGGAAACGTGTCACACTTATCAGTCATAGCTTTGAGTTACCAGTGGGGCCAGGCGCCGCGCAATCCTGTAAGGAAGGCCGCGAAATGGACAATCTGCTGACCATACAACGGGCCCAACCGGCGCCGCCGTGCACGGTGGTAATATTCGGCGCGTCGGGCGATCTCGCCAAGCGCAAGCTGATTCCGGCGCTGTACAATCTCGTCGCCTGCGGCCAGGGCATGATGCCCGCGAAAAGCGCGGTGCTGGGATTTGCGCGGCGCGAAATGTCGCTCGACCAGTTCCGCAAAAGTGCGCACGATTGGACCGCCCGGTTCTCGCGCCTGAAAGTCGACGAGGCTTGCTGGGCGGCGTTCGCCGATGGCCTCGACTATCTCTCCGGACTCGACCATCCCGACGGTTTTGCAAAACTTAAAGCGAAACTTGAAGGTATCGAAAAAGCCCGCGGTATCCCGCCCAATCGCGTTTACTACCTGGCGATCCCTCCCGAAGCGATTGGCGAGTCGATTGAGCGGCTTGCCAAGGCCGGCCTGATCAGTGGGCCAAATGCGCCAAACTTCTCACGCGTCGTCGTCGAAAAGCCAATCGGCCACGATCTGCCGAGCGCGCTCGAAATTAACCGCGTGCTGGTGAAGCATCTCGGCGAGTCGCAGATTTTCCGGATCGATCACTACCTCGGCAAGGAAACCCTGCAGAACCTGCTGGTGCTGCGCTTCTCGAATAATATTTTCGAGCGCCTATGGGGCAGCCGCAACGTCGATCACGTGCAAATCACCGTGGCGGAGGCGGAAGGCGTGGGTACCCGCGCGGCGTTTTACGATCGTGCCGGCGCACTGCGCGACATCGTGCAGAACCACATCCTGCAAACGCTGTCGCTGCTCACGATGGAAGCGCCGGTGTCGCTCGACGCGACGGCGATCAGG
>Ga0074044_10003436_pt1 | contig 13469 bp, 13 predicted proteins | sample BogForMeECP23OM1_FD_94443 | JGI IMG/M metagenome (GOLD analysis project Ga0074044, IMG submission 94443) | Bog forest soil microbial communities from Calvert Island, British Columbia, Canada - Bog Forest MetaG ECP23OM1 | ecosystem: Environmental > Terrestrial > Soil > Wetlands ... | reverse complement strand
TCGATACCGCGATGCTCAAGGGGGTGAGCTATCCCATGGGACCGCTTGCCTGGGCGGAGGCGATCGGGCTCGAGCGCGTGCTCGCGGTCATCGACAATCTGGCGCGGAGCTACGGCGAGGACCGCTATCGCGCCGCGGCACTTCTGCGCCGCAAGGTGCTCGCGGGACGGCACTTCCATGAGTAAGGAGGCGAGCCCGCGCGCCGACCGGGCGCAGCGTCTTGCCGACGCGGTCGGCAAGGGCATGTATGCGCGCGACCGCGCCGCGCAGGCGCTCGGCATCCGTCTCGTCGAGATTAGGCCGGGCCATGCGCTGACGCGCATGAGCGTACGCCAGGACATGGTGAACGGCCACGACACGTGCCACGGCGGGCTCATCTTCACGCTCGCCGATGCGGCCTTGGGCTACTCCTGCAACTCCCACAACAGGAACGCCGTGGCCCAGCACTGCACGATCACCTTCTTGAAGCCCGCGAAACTCGGCGAGGTGCTGACCGCGGAGGCAACGGAGCAGACGCTCGGCGGCCGCAACGGGGTCTACGATATCAAGGTCACCAACGAGAGGGGCGAGCTTGTCGCCCTCTTCCGCGGCAACAGCCGCGTGGTCGCGGGCGAGGTCGTGCCCGAGCCCGGACACTCGGAGTGCCAGACATCCAAGGAGCCGTCATGAGCGAAGCCTACATCTGCGATGCGATCCGCACGCCCATCGGCCGCTACGGCGGCGCTTTGGCGAGCGTGCGTACCGACGATCTCGCCGCCCTCCCGATCAAGGCGCTGATCGAGCGCAACAAGGCGGTCGACTGGTCCAAGCTCGACGACGTGATCTACGGTTGCGCCAACCAGGCGGGCGAGGACAACCGCAACGTGGCGCGCATGGCGGCCTTGCTCGCCGGATTGCCCGCAGACGTGCCGGGGGCCACGGTCAACCGCCTGTGCGGCTCGGGAATGGAGGCGGTAGCACAATGCGCACGCGCGATCCGCACCGGCGAGGCCGAGCTCATGATCGCAGGCGGGGTCGAGAGCATGAGCCGCGCCCCCTTCGTGATGCCCAAGGCGGAAGCGCCCTTCAGCCGCACGGCCGAGATCTACGACAGCACGATCGGCTGGCGTTTCGTCAATCCGCTCATGAAGGCCCGCTACGGCATCGATTCCATGCCCGAGACCGGCGAGAACGTGGCCGAGGCGTTCCAGATCTCGCGCGGCGATCAGGACGCCTTCGCACTCCGCTCGCAGGCGCGCGCCGGCCGCGCGATGAAGAACGGCGCCCTTGCCGCCGAGATCGTGCCGGTGGCGATTCCGCAACGGAAGGGCGAGCCCCGGCTCGTGCGCGAGGACGAGCATCCGCGCCCGGACACCACGCTCGAGGCGCTCGCCAAGCTGCCGACCCCCTTCCGCAAGGGCGGCACCGTGACCGCCGGCAACGCGTCCGGCGTGAACGACGGGGCGGCCGCCTTGCTGCTCGCTTCCGAAGCCGCCATGAAACGTTACGGCCTCGAGCCGAAATGCCGCGTGGTGGCCGCCGGCAGCGCGGGCGTCGAGCCGCGTATCATGGGCATCGGACCCGCGCCCGCGACGCGCAAGCTCTTGGACCGGCTCGGCCTCAAGCTCTCGGAGTTCGACGTGATCGAGCTCAACGAGGCCTTTGCCGCACAAGCGCTCGCGGTGCTGCGCCAGCTCGGGCTGCCGGACGACGCCGAGCACGTCAATCCCAACGGCGGGGCGATAGCCCTCGGCCATCCGCTCGGGGCGTCGGGCGCCCGCCTCGTCTTGACCGCCGCTTACGAGCTCGCCCGGCGCCGGCGCCGCTACGCGCTCACGACCATGTGCATCGGCGTCGGCCAAGGCATCGCCATGGTGATCGAGCGGGTGTGAGAATGGCGCCGCCGTCCCTCACCCCGACCCTCTCCCGCAAGCGGGAGAGGGGGCAGCGGCGGAACCTCCCTCGCCCGCTTGCGGGAGAGGGAAGGGGCCCATCGCAAAGCGATGGGAAGGGTGAGGGACAGCGGCGCTTGATGATGTTTTGCGATGAGGGCACCGCATGAAAGGCGCATTGAGGAAGCCCGAGCTGGACCCGATCGAGATCGCGAGCCGCGACGAGATCGCGGCCTTGCAGACGAAGCGGCTCAAGTGGACGCTGGCGCACGCCTACGCGAACGTGCCGCATTACAAAGCGGCCTTCGCCGCGGCCGGCGTCCATCCCGACGACCTCAAGCACTTGGACGATCTCGCCAAGTTCCCCTTCACCACGAAGGAGGACCTGCGGCGCCATTATCCCTTCGGCCTCTTCGCCGTCCCGCGCGAGAAGATCGTGCGCGTACATGCCTCCTCCGGCACCACGGGCAAGCCCACGGTGGTGGGCTACACCAAGGCCGACATCGAGGTATGGGCCGAGCTCATGGCGCGCTCGATCCGCGCCTCCGGCGGAAGGGCGGGCGACATCGTGCACGTCGCATACGGCTACGGCCTCTTCACCGGCGGCTTGGGCGCCCATTACGGCGCCGAGCGGCTCGGCTGCACCGTCATCCCGGTGTCGGGCGGCATGACCGAGCGGCAGGTGCAGATCATCCAGGATTTCAAGCCCAGCATCATCATGGTGACGCCGAGCTACATGCTGGCGATCGCCGACGAATTCGCGCGCCAGGGCCTCGATGCGCGCGGCTCCTCCTTGCGCATCGGCATTCATGGCGCCGAGCCCTGGACCGAGGCGATGCGCAAGGAGATCGAGCGGCACTTCGACATCGACGCGGTCGACATCTACGGCCTTTCCGAGGTGATGGGGCCGGGGGTCGCCAACGAGTGCGTCGAGACCAAGGACGGGCCGACCATCTGGGAAGACCATTTCTATCCCGAGGTCATCGATCCCGGCACCGCCAAGCCCTTGCGCGACGGGGAGTTCGGCGAGCTGGTCTTCACCACCCTCACCAAGGAGGGCCTTCCGGTCATCCGCTACCGCACGCGCGACTTGACGCGCCTCGCGCCCGGCACCGCGCGCAGCTTCCGCCGCTTCACGCGCATCACCGGCCGCTCGGACGACATGCTGATCATCCGCGGCGTCAACCTCTTCCCCACCCAGATCGAGGAGATCATCCTCAAGGACGAGCGCCTCTCGCCCCACTACGTGCTCGAGGTGAAGCGCGAGGGCCGGCTCGACGCGCTCACCATCGTGGTCGAGGGGGCCCTTGGCCTGCCGCCCGCAGCTCAGGCGAGTGCCGCCAAGTCGCTCCAGCACGAGGTCAAGGCCTACGTCGGCGTCACCGCCGAGGTGAAGGTGGTGGCGACCGGCACGGTCGAGCGCTCGCTCGGCAAGGCAAAGCGCATCATCGACTTGCGGGCGAAGGAATAAGGGAGCGGCACTCGGGCATGAGCAGCTACGCTTATCGGCACTACCCCTATCGTCCCGCGAGCGTGCGCGCGGGCGGGCGGCACCGGGTCGCCGTCGTGGGAGCCGGCCCGGTCGGGCTTGCCGCGGCGATCGATCTCGGCCAGCGCGGGGTCGAGGTCGTGGTGCTCGACGAGGACGACACCGTGAGCAGCGGGAGCCGCGCCATCTGCTGGGCGAAGCGCACGCTCGAGATCTTCGACCGGCTCGGTGCTGTAGGGCCCATGATGGCGAAGGGCGTCACCTGGAACCGCGGCAAGCTTTTCCACCGCGACCGGCTGCTCTACAGCTTCGATCTCCTGCCCGAGCCCGAGCACAAATTCCCCGCCTTCATCAATCTCCAGCAATATTACGTGGAGGAGGCGCTCGTCGAGCGCGCTAATGAAGTGGCGGGGGTCGAGCTCCGCTGGAAGAACCGCGTGGTGGGCGCTAAGCAGCTCAACGACGGCGTGGCACTCGAGCTCGAGACTCCCGAGGGCGGCTACGCGCTCACCGCGGACTATGTCATCGCGGCGGATGGCGCCAAGAGCCAAATGCGGCAGCTCCTCGGCCTCGAGTTCGAGGGACGCACCTTCGAGGACCGCTTCCTCATCGCCGACGTGAGAATGAAGGCCGACTTCCCGACCGAGCGCTGGTTCTGGTTCGAGCCGCCCTTCCATTCGGGGCCGTCGGCCCTCCTCCATCGCCAGGCGGACGACATCTGGCGCATAGACCTCCAGCTCGGCCCCGAGGTCGATCCCGAGGAGGAGCGCAAGCCCGAGCGCGTCATCCCGCGCCTCGAGGCGATGCTCGGCCCCGAGCGCCCCTTCGAGCTCGAATGGGTGAGCGTCTACCGCTTCCAGTGCCGCATGCTGCAGCGCTTCCGCCACGGCCGCGTGTGTTTCGCGGGCGACTCGGCGCACCAGGTCTCGCCCTTCGGCGCGCGCGGCGGCAACAGCGGCATAGAGGACGCCGACAATCTCGCCTGGAAGCTCGAGCTCGTGCTCAAGGATGCCGCACCCGAGGCCCTTCTCGAGTCCTACGACAGCGAGCGCGTGCCGGCGCAACGCGAGAACGTCGCGATCTCGTCGCGCACGATCAACTTCATGTCGGCCAAGGGACCCGCAGCCCTTGCCTTCCGCGACGCGGTGCTCGAGCTTGCCGAGCGCACACCCTTCGCGCGCGCCTTCGTGAACAGCGGCCGGCTCTCGACCCCCGCCGTCTTGCGTGATTCGCCGCTCAATACGCCGGATCGCGACGGCTTCTCGGGGGCACTCGTGCCGGGTGCTGCCGCCCTCGACGCGCCCGTGTCGAAAGAGGGGAACGAGGGCTGGCTGCTCGCGGAGCTCGGCGGCGATTTCACGCTCCTCGTCTTCGGCGACGCGGCCGCGGTCGAGGCGGCGCTGCGCGGCCTTCCCGCCGGCCTGCCGAGGCCGCGTCTCGTCGCCGTTGCCGCCGAGCGCGAGGGGGACGCGGCACTCGTCGATCTGAAGGGCGTCGCCTTCCGCCGCTACGACGCGCGCCCCGGTACGGCCTATCTCGTAAGGCCGGACCAGCATGTCGCGGCGCGCTGGCGTGAAGCCGACGCACGCTCTCTCTCGGTGGCACTCGCCCGCGCGCTCGGCAGAGAAGACGAGGCGCACCCCTTGGCGATCGCAGGGGAATGAGCGTCATGGCGACGCCGCTCAAGGACAAGCTCAATATCGCGGCACCCGACGAGCTCTATGAGCTCCTCATCCGTGCGCACGAGGGGCTAAGCCAAGAAGAGAGCCTCAAGCTCGACGCCAAGCTCATCCTGCTGCTGGCCAACCACATCGGCGACATCGAGGTCGTGCGCGCAGCACTCGTCAAGGCGAAGGGGAAGTCGTAATGCCGGCTCTCAATAATTCGAGCGTCACCCCCTCCCCACCCTCCCCCTTCAAGGGGGAGGGGGAAGTATTAGCTAGCACGCGCATCTCCCCTCCCCCCTTGAGGGGGAGGGTAGGGAGGGGGGTATCTCACGCTGCAACGGCAATGTGGCGATAAGCAGCGCAGATGGGCCACATTCTTCACAGCATCGTCGAGGCGGTCGGCGCCAACCAGCAGCTCGCCTATACGTTCGTGCTGCTGCTCGCTTTCTCGGAGTCCCTGCCGGTGCTCGGCTCGCTCATCCCGGGCACCATGATCATCATCGCGATTGCAACACTCGTGCCGAGCGGGGCGGTCGACATCAAATGGCTGCTTGGCTGCACCATCCTGGGTGCCATCCTCGGCGACGGCTTCTCCTACTGGCTCGGTTACCGCTACCACCGCGAGATCACCGGCATCTGGCCGCTCAATCGTTACCCCCAAGTCGTCGCGATGGGCGAGGCGGCCATCGAGAGGCACGGCGGCAAGAGCATCCTGATCGCCCGCTTCACGCCCCCGCTCCGGGCGATCGTGCCGCTCGTCGCCGGCATCCTGCGCATGAAGCCCTGGCGCTTCTATACCGTCAACATCCTCTCCACGATCGCCTGGGCAACGGCGCATATCGTGCCTGCCGTGGTCGCAAGCGCCTCGCTCGCCATAGCAGGTGCCGTCGGCGGCAGGCTGCTCGCGCTGATCATCGTGCTCGCCGTCGTCCTTTGGCTCGTCGTGCTCCTGGTACGGGCGACGCTGCGGCGGGGCCTGCCGCTGATCGGGCGGGGTGCCGTCAGGCTGTGGCTGTGGGCGAGGAACCATGACAATTGGGTGAGCCGGGAGGTCCTCTCGCTCCTGGACCCGACCCATCAGGAGCTCAAGGGTCTTCTGCTCCTCGTCGCCCTCCTCGCCGTCGGCCTCTGGGTCTTCTTCGGCATCCTCACCCATGTGGCTACGGGCGAGCCGCTCGTGCGCATGGACCAGGCCGTGTTCAACTTCATGCAGGACATGCGCACGCTGTGGGCCGACCGGATCATGGTCGCGCTGACCGAGCTCGGCGACCCCGCGGTGACCGCGGCGGTGGCGCTCGCCGTGGCCCTATGGCTCGCCGTGCGCGGCGCTTGGCGCGTAGCCGGCTATTGGCTCGGTGCCGTCGCGTTCGCGGCCGTCTTCGTCGAGGGCACGGCGCTCCTCCTCGGGCTGCCGCGGCAGGCACCGCTCGAGGCGGCCATGGGCACGCTCGACTTCACCTCGAGCCATACGGCCGTGGCGGGCACGGTCTACGGCATGCTGGCACTTCTCGCCGGGCGCGAGCTCAAGCCGCGCATGCGCCTCGTGCTCGCAATCGCGATCGCGGTGCTTGTCTTCCTTGTCGCCTTCTCGCGCCTTTACCTGGGCGTGCGCTGGACCTCCGACATTGCCGTCGGCCTCGCCTTCGCGATCGGCTGGGTCGCCGCCCTCGGCCTCGTCTATCTCAGCCATCGGCCGCGGCTCATCGGCGGCGGGGGCCTCGTGGGCTTGGCACTTCTGGTCTTCGTGCTCACGGGCGCCTATCACGCGAGTGCTGCCTTCAAGGCCGATTTGCAGCGCTACGCCGCGCGGCCGGTCACCGTGCACATGGCGGCCCAGGATTGGTGGCGCGACGGCTGGGCCCACTTGCCGCCGCGCCGCATCGATCTCGCCGGCGGACTCGATGAGCCGATGACGCTGCAATGGGCGGGCCCGCTGCACGAGCTCCAGGCCCGGCTCGCCGAGCACGGCTGGGTCGAGCCGCCGCCCTGGACCCTCGCCTCGGCGCTCACCTGGCTCGAGACCGGGGCCGATCTCTCGGAGCTCCCGGTGCTCACGCGGCTCCACGACGGACAGCCGGCGCGGCTCATCCTGATTCGCACGGAGCCGAACGCCAACGGCCTGCCCGAGCGGCTCATCCTGCGCATCTGGCGCTCGCCGGTGGAGATCGACGTGGCGGACGGCCGCTCCTACAGGCTGTGGTTGGGCTCTGCGGTCGAGCAGCGCCTCTACCGCGTCGGCTCCTTCCTCACCTTCGGCCGCGCGGAGCGCGACGAGAACGCGCCGGGCGCGCGGCTCGAGGCGGAGCTTAAGCCCGTCCGCCTTGTCCAGCGCGGCGTCGGCGTCGATCGCTGGGGCTGGAACGGCTGGGTGCTGCTCGCCCACGATCCGAGCTTCGCCCTCCCCGACCTCGGGAGCGACGCGGCACCGTGAGCACGAGGGCGGCCGGCCGCGAGCGGGGTTCAAACTGCTGCGCCCGCCGTGTTCACGCCTGGAGCGGGTTCAGCCAACGCAAGCCGGGAAAGCGCGCGAAATCGCCGTCCGTGGAGCAAAGCGTAAGCCCGTGCTCGACGGCGAGCGCGGCAAGATGCGCGTCGGGCACGAGGTTGCCGTGCACACCGGCGAGTGCCAGGAACTCACCAAGGAGCTCCGCGTGCCGCTCCGTCGGCTGCGGCGTCCAAGCCGATTCGCATGCCAGCCACGCGAGCACCTGGCGCCAGGCCTCGGCGATGGGCTCAGGCTGCTCGAACACCCGTGGATTAGTCACGAGGCGCAGGAATGCGAGCAGGCTGGCCCACGGCAGTCCGACGGGGGCGGGACCGTTCAGTTGACGGTCGAGCCAACTGCGGGCGAGTTGGTGGTGGGCGAACGAGCTTACGTGGGCATAGATGAGAATGTTGGCGTCGAGCAAAATCACTTGAAGGCCTCGCCCTCGGCGACGGCGAGCGCCTCGCCGATGTTGTCGACGCCGGCTATGCGCAGCCGCCCGAGCGCGACCGAGCGCGTGCGCATGGGCTCGCGCCGCTTCTTGCCCGCGCTCATGTCCTTCAGTCCCCGACGCAAGGCCTCATTGACGAGCGCCTTCAGGCTCGCTTCGCGGCTCTTGCGCAAGCGCCGAAGTGTTGCGGCCACATCGTCATCGATGGTGAGCGTCGTTCTCATGCATCAAAGCATAAGCCTCTTGATGCCTTGATGTCAAATCGGCCCAGGCGCCGTCGCGGGTCTCGCGCTAAAGCCCGAGATATGCCGCCTTGACGCGCTCGTTCTCGAGGAGTGCGCGGCCGCTGTCGGCGAGCACGATTCTCCCCGTCTCCATGACATAGCCGCGCTCGGCGATCGCGAGTGCCGCATAGGCGTTCTGCTCGACGAGGAGGACCGTCGTGCCCATTTCCTTGAGCTGCTGCACGGTACGGAAGATCTCCTCGACGAGGACCGGAGCGAGCCCCATGCTCGGCTCATCGAGCAGCAGGAGGCGGGGCTTGGCCATGAGCGCGCGTCCGATGGCGAGCATCTGCTGCTGCCCGCCCGAGAGCGTGCCGGCGGGCTGCGTGCGCCGCTCGGCCAGCGCCGGAAACTGCTCGTAGACCCGCACGAGCGACTGCCCCGCCTCGCGCGGCGGCCGCGTGTAGCCGCCGAGACGCAGATTGTCCTCGACCGAGAGCGGGCCGAAGACGTGGCGGCCCTCGGGCGCCTGGGCGATGCCGAGGCGCACGCGCCGCGCGGGCGGCGCCCTCGTGATGTCCTCGCCGGCGAACCAGATCGTGCCGGCGCTCGCCGGGCGCACGCCGGAGATCGTACGCAAAAGCGTGGTCTTGCCTGCGCCGTTGGCGCCGACAAGCGCCACGAGCTCGCCCTCCAACACCTCGAGCGCGATCCCGCGCAGCGCCTGGATGCGCCCGTAATGGCTCGCGAGACCCTCGATCTTGAGCAGCATCAAGCCTCTCCGGACACGTCGATGGGCGGGGCGCGCGGCTCTTGGCGCGAGACGGACGGCGGCTGCGCGAGCGTGCTGCCGGCGTGGCCGAGATAGGCCGCGATCACCTCGGGATCGGCGCGCACGTCGACAGCACTGCCTTCGGCAAGCTTGCGACCGTAGTCGAGCACGAGGACGCGATCGGAAACGCCCATGACGAGCTTCATGTCGTGCTCGACGAGGAGCACGGTGACCCCGCTTTTCGCCACCTTGGCGATGAGCGTGTCGATCTCGTGCGTCTCGGTCGCATTCAGCCCCGCCGCCGGCTCGTCGAGCAGAAGGAGCCTCGGCCGCGTCGCCAGCGCACGCGCGAACTCGAGGCGCTTCAAGGCGCCATAAGGAAGCTCGTCCGCCGCCGCGTCCTCGAAGTCGTGCAGGCCCACGAAGTCGAGCAGCCGGCGCGCCTCCTGGTACGCCGCGCGGTCTCCGCGCGCGATCGAGGGGAAGCGGAAGAGTGCGGGCAAGAGGCGCGTATCGAGGTGGCGGTGAAGACCGACCATGACGTTCTCGGCGGCCGTCATGTTGAAGAAGATCTGCAGGTTCTGGAAGGTGCGCGAGATGCCGAGCCTGGCGAGCGCGAAGGGGGGCAGGCCGCCGACCTCGCGGCCCGCGAAGAGGATGCGACCGCTCGCCGGCGTGTAGATGCCCGTGATGAGGTTGAAGAGCGTCGTCTTGCCGGCGCCGTTCGGGCCGATCACCGAGAAGACCTCGCCTTCCTCGACGGCGAAGCTCAGTTGATTGATCGCGGAGACGCCGCCGAAATCGTGGCTGAGGCCGCTCACCTCGAGCAGGCTCACGAGAGCCTCCGCTTCAAACGGACGGCGAGGTTCGGCACCAGGCCCTTCGGCATGAAGACCATGGTAAGCATGAGGATGAGGCCGAGCACCACCTGCTCATAGTCGTGGAAGACGGTAAGCAGCTGGGGCAGCACCGTGATGATCGCAGCACCCACGACGGCGCCATAAGTGGACGCCATGCCGCCGAGCACCACCATGGTGACGAATTGGATCGAGCGCTGGAAACTCGCCTCGGACGGCGTCAGGAAGCCGCTGTAATGCGCAAAGAGGCTGCCGGCGATGCTGGCGAAGAGGGCCGAGATCACGAAGACGCGCGTCTTGTAGCGCGCCGTATCGATGGCCACGGTTTGCGCCGCGACTTCCGAGCCGTGGAGCCCGCGCAGCGCCCGGCCGAGCGGCGAATCGATGAGGTTGAGGGCGAGCCACGCCGCGACGATGAGGACGGCCGCCACCAGCCAATACCAATCGCGCTCGCTCGAGATGTCCCTGCCGAAAAGGCGGAGCGGCGGCACGTTCATGCCATCGGGTCCTCCGGTGAGCTTGGTCTCGTGCACGAGCACGATCGAGATGATCACCCCGAGCCCGAGCGTCGCCATGGCGAGATAGTGGCCGCTCAAGCGCAGGATCGGCCGCGCCACGAGGAAGGCGAGGAGACCGACGACGACGGCGCCCGCCAGCATGGCGAGTGCCGGCTCCCAGCCGAAATCGACGGTGAGGACCGCCGAGACATAGGCGCCGAGGCCGAAGAAGCCGGCGTGGCCGAGGCTGATCTGCCCGGCATAGCCGATGAGGAGATTGAGCCCGACGCACACGATCGCGTTGAGCCCCGTGAGGATGGCGATGTTGAGGAAAAAATCGTTGGGCAGGAACCACGGCAGGATCCCTACCACGAGTGCCAAGACGAAAAGGCCGCGATAGCGCGCGAGCGGCCTGTCTGGGCGGCGCCGGAGGCCGGCCATGCGAACTCCCGGGCCTCTCATACGCGCTCCGTGCCGCGCCGGCCCAAGAGGCCCCTCGGCATGAAGAAGAGCACCAAGAGGATGATCACGAAGGCGATCGCATCCTTGTAGCTCGAGGAGATGTAGCCGGCACCCAGCGCCTCGATGAGGCCGAGGAGAAGGCCGCCGGCGACGGCACCCAGGCTGCTGCCCAGCCCGCCGAGCACGGCGGCGCTGAAACCCTTGAGCCCGAGCAACACGCCGACGTCATAAGAGGTGAGCGAGATGGGCGCGATGAGGATGCCGCCGATGGCGCCGAGGGCCGCCGAGAGCCCGAAGGAGAGCAGCAGCAAGGAGCGCGTCCCGATGCCGACGAGCTGTGCCGCGAGCGGGTTGTAGGAGGTGGCGAGGATCGCCTTGCCCAGCAGGGTGCGGCCGAAGAACCACGCGAGCGCGAGCACGAGTGCCGCCGTGGTACCGAGAACCCAGAGCGTCTGCGGCACGATGGTGGCGCCGGCCAGGTGGATGGGCGCCTCGCCGGAGAAGCCGGCGAGGGCATGGTAGTTGCGGTCGAAGACGATTTGCGCGAGACCGCGCAGGAAGATGGAGGCGCCGATGGTGATGATGATGAGGGTCACGACCGGCGCGTCGCGCGCCTGCTCGACCGCGAGCTTCTCGAGCGCCAAGCCAGCCACGATGGCGGCCGCGATGGCGATCGCGGCGGCGAGGGGAACCGGCACGCCGCCTTGAACGAGCATCGCGGTCGTGAGCCCGCCGATCATGACGAACTCGCCCTGGGCGAAGTTGATCACCTGGCTCGCGTTATAGATGATCGAGAAGCCGAGCCCGACGAGCGCGTAGATCGCGCCGACCGTGATCCCCGAAAAGACGAACTGCACAAATTCGGCCACGGATCCCTATGCTCGGCCCTCACCCTCCCCTGACCGCAAGGTCATGGGAGGGTGAGAGCAATGCCATCTCCCGCCCTAATAAAGGTACTTCCAGTCCCCGTTTTTCACCTCGACCATCTTGAAGGAGGAGACGTCGAGCCCGTCGTGGTCGGTGGGCGTGATGTTGTAGATGCCGTCGACCCCGATGTAGTTCTTGGTGCTCTCGAGCGCGTCGCGCACCTTCGCCCGGTCGGTGGTGCCCGCGCGCTTGATGGCGTCCGTCAGCAGCATGAGCGCGTCATAGGCGTGCCCGCCGAAGGTCGAGACCGCCTCGTGGTAGCGCTCGTCGTAGGTCTTCGTATAAGCGAGTCCGACGTTCTTCTGGGGGTCGCTGTCGGGCAACTGGGCTGCCACGAGCACGGCGGCCGCCGGCAGGCGCGCCCCCTCGGCCGCCTCGCCGGCCCCGGTGATGAACTGCTTCGAGGCGGAGCCGTGGCTGTGGTAGAGCGGCACGGTGATGCCGAGCTGGTGATAGTTCTTGGTCACGATCACCGAGGCGACGCCGAAGCCGCAGAAGAGGATCGCCTGGATGCCGGGGGCCGCCTTGAGCTTGGTGAGCTGCGCGGTGGTGTCCTTGTCGCCCGTGCTGTAAGCCTCGTTGCCGACGACGGAGACGCCGTAGCGGTCAAGCAGCATCTTGTCGCTGGCATTCGTCACGCAGGACTTGTCGAAGCCGCCGTCGCCCGCGATGAGCCCGAGCTTGGAGAGGCCGCGCTTCTTCATGTCGGCGTAAACCTTCTCGACCGCGAGCCGGTCGGTGTGCGGCGTCTTGAACACCCATTTCTTCACGGGATCGACGATGACCGAGGCGCCGCCGAGCGAGATGAAGGGGATCTCGGCGCGCTCGATGATGGGTACCGCCGCCATCGTGTCGCCGGTCGAGCTGCCGCCGATGAGGAAGTCGACCTTGTCCTCCTCGATGAGCCGGCGCGCGAAGGTCGCCGCCTGCTTGGCGTCTCCGCCCGTGTCGTAGACCGTGAGCTGAAGCTGGCGGCCGAGCACGCCGCCCGCGGCATTGATCCTCTCGACGTAGAGCTCGAGCGTCTTCTTCTCCGGATCGCCCAGGAACGAGGCCGGGCCGCTCACGGTCAGGAAGGAGCCGATCTTGATCGGCTCCGCGGCGGAGGCACCGCCAGCGGCAGCGGCGGCCACGAGTGCCGCACCGGCGAAGGTCAGAAGCCTGTGAAAGAGCCTCGTCATCATGTGCGTATCCCCCCGTTTGCCGAGCTGTTGCTCGGCCGCTTTCTCGAAGGCGCGGGGCAGCATAGCACGGCTCTTCCGGCCTGGAGAGGCGCTTGCTCAGCGACAAAAGCGCGCAAGTGCTGACCTCGCGCGCGGCAGAGTGCCAATATTGCAACGCACCAAACGCGCCAAGCCGCCGCGGCGCGCCTCAGCCGAGCGCCCGGTCGACGCGGTCGCGCAGGCGGTAGTAGCCGCCGACGAGGGGAAGAAACCACGGATTGCCGCTATAGAAGGGGCGGGTCGGGAAGTCGCGCCCGTCGAAGGCGTTGACGCGGTTCGCACCGCCGAGGATCTTCCGCCCCGTCTCCGTGCCGAGATAGCTCATCGTGGCGACCCCGCTGCCGTTGCAGCCGAGGGCATAGTGCATGCCGTCCTCGCGGCCCATGTGGGGGAGATAATCGAAGGTGAAGGCCACGTTCCCGGTCCAGGCGTGGGTGATCCTCGTACCTTTGAGCTGCGGGAAGCGCTCCGTCATGTAGCGGTAGAGCACGGGAGCGCTCACCTCAGGCGCCACCTCGGTGAAGCGGGCGCGGCCGCCGAAGAG
>Ga0074044_10003435_pt1 | contig 13469 bp, 7 predicted proteins | sample BogForMeECP23OM1_FD_94443 | JGI IMG/M metagenome (GOLD analysis project Ga0074044, IMG submission 94443) | Bog forest soil microbial communities from Calvert Island, British Columbia, Canada - Bog Forest MetaG ECP23OM1 | ecosystem: Environmental > Terrestrial > Soil > Wetlands ... | reverse complement strand
CGAAATGCCGGTGCACCTGGCTTAGTTCCTGATCCACCGCACGCACAATTCCGGTGAGTTGCTGGGCAACGTCTCGGACATCGGAGTTCGAGATCACCAACTGCTTCAGGGTCTCGTTCAGCAGGCGCGCAGGATCCCACTTCTCTTGTAAAGAAATAGCGATATCCGGGAGGTTCTTGTCAACCACTTGCAGAATCTCGGCGAACCTGCCTGAGTTCACCAAATCAGCCAAACCTGCTTTGTTATACCGTTCGCCCAGTTCAAGGGCACGTTCTCGACCCCAGCCCCAAAAGGTTGCAAGGCATCCGAGCAGAGCTGTGTGGTTCAATGAGAGGCGGCCTCTCCTTCCGAGGTACGAGTATGTGGCCGGCCAATGAAACGTCTGGATCAGTTCATGGCGAAACTTCTTCGTCGCTGCCTCATTCTCAACAAACCGGTCTATTGCCGATGCAGGAACGACTGGTTGCTCCAGGAAATCGATCCCTTCTCTAAATAGGTCAGGCAAGGGAGGTGCCTTTGGCCGAGCTATTACCGCACTTTCCATAGAAATATTATCCATGTGGATTATATCCACATCAAAACTGCACGGTCAATACTAATTTGATTCATGTCTAACTACTGATGTATCAATGGCATAGCTGCTATAATGTTCCGGGGGGGCCTCGCTGAGCCAGAATTCCGCTGCCTTGCAGCTGGTGGAAGTTCCCGGCTTGAGAATCACTCTTTCTGCCAGCATGGATTCAGAAGGCGCCTCTCCTTCGCGGCCGGACCACCGTCGACAAGCCTCTCCGATCCCGTTCTTCCGCTTTTTGCACCTTTGAACTTAGCTCAGCGGACACGCGGTGGAAGCCGCGCAGCTCAGTAACCGACCGGACCGCTGCGAAAAAGAGATCTGTCAGGAACGAAGAACAACGACGTGAGCGGATACCGCGAACGCCTAACCTAGGTCGCATTAGCATCGAAACATTTCAGCTTCAAAGTGAGAAACTTCGGGTCGCCCGGCAAAGAGCCCAGGAGGAATTCCGCAACAGGTACTACGACGCCCTGCGAAAATTTGATCCATTGGATCCCACGGAATCCGAAGCGCGAAAGGTTCTCGAAGAGTATTCGCGAGGGCAGTGGCCCTTTTCTGCTGCGGCTTTGGACTACCACCAGATACTGCAGGATGCACAGATCGCCTTACGCCCGTAACCGGGAACATAGAAACAATTTCGGGACTAGGTACTTGTTGAAAATTGCTCACGATTGCGATTCTATGTAATGAATCATGTTTTCCATGATGTATTGTGCCGCAGCCTCAGGGTCCATCACCCCCGACTGGCGAGAACTAATTACGGTCACACGATTCTCGTCGGTTACGACGCAAAATCCCAGGCTATACATACCGCCGTTCAGTATCCCGCAGCGTATCTCTTTGGCTTCACGGTTGTAGAAGAGATCGGTATACGTTTGATTGGCGAACACTCCCGGTTTATTTATCAATATGCGTAGTGCATCATCACCGGTTGGCGAGATCAAACCCGCTAGTTTCAAGTCTGGCAAAAACTCCACTGCAATGGCCAGTTTTTCTTTCAACTCCTTCCAGAACTTCTGGCCATCTCTGTCGATTAGCAATGCTGCGGCAACGATGCGTTGTTGTCTGAGGTCTTCTGCTCTGGCAGCAGATTCCTGCTCCGCTTGTTTTTTCTTCATCCACTCCGGTCTTACTGAATCATTCATGGCTAAAACGGTGCCTCCATCTGTCCTTTCGGAACCGGCAGATACGGCGGATTCTCGACTGACTCCCGATACTCAAGCCGCTTGCCGTCGATTGCTTTGATTGCCGCGGAGACGCGCTGCCCGTCATCCATCTTCCGTGTGTTCCACCGAAATTGAAATTCATTCAGATAGTTCGGAAGGTGCTTCCGGCTGATGCTGTGGAACGTGCCCATGACTCCGCGCCGAATCAAACTGAAAACACCTTCGACGGTGTTTGAATGCACATCGGTTCCCTTGCGAACGTATTCCTTCGCGCTATGCGTCACTACTTCGTGACCACCTTCAAAGAACTTCCCGACAAACTTGTAAACAGGGGCTTCATCAGTGATGACGCGGCAGGAAAGATCAGCATTCTCTGCAATGAAGCGGCTGATGTTCATGGAGGTAACGCGCTCCATCGTTTGAAAACGCACATCACCACCGCGCTGCACAATTCCAACTACAGGCGTTCTATCCGATCCTTTTCCGGGCTTTGAAACGCCCTTGTAGCGCGGCTTTCCGCCGACATAAAGTTCATCAACTTCGATTGTGCCCTTCATTCGCGGCGCGACTACTTCGCCAAGACCGTGACGAATGCGACGAAGAACAAACAGCGCCGACTTGTGCGTAATTTCCATCTCGCGTGAAAGTTGCAGCGCCGAAATTCCTTTCTTCGAGGAACATGCTTTCCAGATGGCGTATACCCAAACCCGCAACGGCAGCCGCGTTTCCTCGAAAATCGTGCCGGTGCGAACGGTGAACATCTCTTTGCATCCACGGCAACGCCAGCGGTAATCTTTGTTGCGTTGTCCGTCGCGTCCAATCATCGAATACACCGATACATCTCCGCACCGTGGGCACGCTGGCGTGTCACCCCATCGCTGCCGCTCAAGAAACGCGGCTGACAATGGCTCACTGACCGCCGCATTTCGGAGTGCTTCAAGAACTGCTGATTTATCGCGTTTCATGCACCCACATTAGCACACGTTTCAACAAATATCAAGACATTTCCTTACCTGTTTCTAGATAATTTTGGCTTCAAAGGCCACGGTGTGCCGATCTTGATCTGTTCCTGAAAGAAGCGTATCGCTTGCATTATGTGCGTTTTACGCGCTCTGTTCTTATAGAGAGCCAGTTCAGCCCGTTCCAGGGCCATAGCCCATCCGTTATTACCTCTTTTTGCCGTCTTGCGGCTTACCTTGTTTTGTGTCATAATTCTGTCCCATGAGCGATCCACTTAAAGAAGCCCTAGTGGTTGCAACCCAAAAACTCAATGAGTTTGTCTCGGCCCGTGCGGAGATCGACAAACAACGGGCAGCGATTGACGCCCAGATCATTCACTGGAAACAACTGGTGGACAGCTTGCGAACAGTCTGTGCGGACGAAGATGAAGACCCATCTGATGTCGAAGTTTCTGCCTTCGTAGGAGACAAACCCGGAAAACAAATTGTGAAGTTTACCGATGGCGTCCGTATGGTGCTCAAGGAGAAACGCGACGTTATCGTCACCGCCCCGGATATACGCACGGGGTTGTTGAATCTTGGATTTGATTTTTCCAAATACAGTCAACCGCTCACTCCGATTCACAATTGCCTGAAACGACTTGAGGAGCAAGGCGAGGTAAAGCCAGAAAAAACCAAAGATGGCCAGATCATCGGCTACAAGTGGATTTCGCCCATAGAGCGAGCACTGGCTGAGGAATCCCCTAGTTACGCGGAGGAGCTTGGCTTTACAGGAAGCGTGGGTGATCTGACAGCAATCGCCGCAATGAGCCGTGCTACCGAACAGCATGACAAAGTGGTTGCTCAGCAAATGGTGGCGATACATGCGGCGATACACACAAAGAAACCAAAGAAGGGCTAGCGGCAATGATCTATTGCATGAGTTTTGTCGGAGAACTGAAAGTGAGGAGGATGTCAGGGCCGCGCTGATCGGCCCGGACAAAGCAGGGACGGGAGAAACCGTGACAGGCATCACCGCCCCTGCATTCAGCGCTTTGTTGTGTGCCCCAGTGCTGGAACTGGCAGACAGGCGCGGTTTGCAACCGCGTGCCCATTCCGGGCGTCCGGGTCCAATCCCCGGCTGGGGCACCATTACCAGTGCCGCAGACAGGAACCGATGTGATAATAGTACCAAATGGCGAAAAAACCCAAGTCGAAGCGCAAAAAGAGTAAACCCGGACCAACCGAGGAGCGTCTGATCATCACTGGCGATCCGCAAGAAGCAATCGCCAAGCTCCTCAAGGCCAAGCCCAGCGCGGGATAAATCGCCTGTGCTGACGGGCGCAACCGAAATTTCGAGAGTGTGTTTCAATAGATACCTAGTCCCGAACAATTTTGTTCTCCACCGCGCTTCCTTCCCCGTGACTCGCTACTAAATGTGAGGGACGGCGACGGCCTATGGTCACTCGTGCGCCGGTCCCTGGTGAAGCCAAGCCGACACCCAAGACACCGGAATTTCACCGCGAATTAGCAAGCCGGTCCCGATAATCGTAGATCGTCGTACCGTCGTATTGTCTCAACGATCGTCCGCGGGTCTGGCCATAGTGGTGGATACTCGAATAGCATCTTCAGGCAGCCGACTGCTGTAGGCACCTGATCGCTGGTAAGCCGATTCGTGGACGAAAGAGTGCGGTGGAATTGTCCGTCTCCGCCACCAGTTCATGCGATGGCCCCATTTTCGCGTGGTCCAATCGAAGTGTCGCTTCATGGCCACCTCTGCCAGGTTCCATGCTCCCGTGAGAGATTCGTGGGAAGGTCCGTTCGGGTCGGGGCGAGCGTATTTGCTGCCATTCGTCCTTCCTAATACTTCATCCTTGCGATTCGGGTCGACGAGCAAACCGTGTGCCTCAGCTTCTTCGAGCATCCACTCGAGCGGAATCTTCGACAACCCGCTCTCTTTCTCAGGATAGCCTCCACCGACATCGCAATGCACACCAGGGAACCACACCTGCTTCAAATCTTTGGGTCCATGCGGGCTTGAAGGGTCCATGCCCGGGTGCCATAGATTACTGCGGAAAAATGCACGATGCTCATCAATGGAAACGGCGTGTCTGGCGTGCTCAATGTCTGGATTGTCCGAACTGTAGGGCAGCCGCAGCGGATTCTCGATCCATCCCACCGAGCTAACTGTATCCCACACTCCCACGAACCAAGGTTTGCAATCCGTGCGAGACATCGCTTCGCGAAAATCGTGCGCCAAGTCAAAATACCCCTTCGTCGCCTCACGCTCCTTGTGGGGCTCTTTTTCTGCCCGGTCGATTCCCATCATCATTCGCACGGCATACGGGACAAGGGGTTCATTCCCCTTGCGAATGAGCCCATACATGCACAACAGGGAGCAGACCGCCCGTACCGTGTATGCCCCACGGCTGAAACCGAAAAGAAACAGTTTGTCGTTCTTCTCGTAGTTCTCCATCAGAAACGAGTAGGCATCGCGAATGTCATTTGAAAGCCCGTATCCGAGGGCCTTGCCCAGCAATTTCGTAACTTGACGGGAAAATGTGGTCAGCGCTCCCGCAGGTTCCATGGTTCCCAGCCCGGGATGATAAAACGTTACTTGTTTGTTTGGGTCTTGATTCAGAACGTAATAAAGCTTCACTACATTGGTATTGTGTTCGGCAAATTCATTGGCCGTACCATCACAGCAGATCACGATGTTCCTTGCCATCTTCTTCCGCTCCTGAACAGTACAGACGCTATCTCTTATCAAGTTCGATTTCAAGACCAAGGCTCCGGATGCACGGCTGAACACTCAGTCAGTGCAAGACATCCTTTTGTTCGTGTTTCGTAACAGAAAGCCTCGTGATTGACCGCGGATTTCAAAGCAGTGGTAAACTCTCTCCCCGGTTCGTTTCCACTTGCTACCTTCTGCGCTTCCCCCAAGCGTGATGAGCGAGAGCCAGCGTTCGGATTGCCCGGAATTGGCTACGCTTCGTACGAAGTTGCCTTTGTGCAACGGGCTCCGTAGCTGCCTTTAGTGCGAGAACTCTATGCGTTACATACCGTATCTGTACCTCCTTCGCATTCCGAGTTTTTCCACTCTATCTTACTGGCGCTTCCCTCTGGCCCGTCTTTCTCTCGATTTCCTCGGCGGATGTCATACGGTGGTATTGGTTCACGAATTAGAATCCTGTGCGCAAAGAAAATCATGTTACGAAATCCGAACAGCATCGAAAATGACTTCACAAAGGTAGCCTTGCTCTTGTTGTCATCACGGATTAATCTGTTTTTCACAATTCGTTTGCGACGACAGGTATATATCTACTAGCGAGTCGCACATAGGAGTTCGATTGCATGGCAACCTCGACTTCATCGGCCCTTCAGAAAACTTTTCCACTGGACCCGGAAATATTGGGTCCAAACAGCTCCGTCGGTCTTCAAGTCGGGGTATCAACAGACGCCGACGTGCTACAAGCGCTCGCGGCTAACCAGCCGTTTCCAACGCGACCGACAGGTGTTATCAATCTGAGTCACGTCAGTCTAGTGGCTTCGGGGGGCAGTCCGGTTGCCTTCAAAGGCGGCAACACTACGATAGGCTTCGCATTTTCGGTAGGTGTGACCGCCGGGCTCGGAGTTTTCGATGATCCGCAAGCGGCAATTCAATCCCTCGGTTTGGGCGAGACACCGGGACTGGATCTAACGATTGGAGCGGCGCCGAATGTGCGCTACACGTTGCTGCGCACCGGATATCAGGCCAGCGGAAGTGTGAGCGGAACGCACCCCATCGGCGTGGTGGGAAGCTTTACGTTCGGAGCTTCGGCGGCGGCCGATGGAGTGAGCGCGGTGCTGCATCGCTTCGACGCCGGGGCAGGAGCGGACACGGTGCTCGGGGACACGATTGCAAGCTGGAAGTTCCCCAGGCACATCGCGTCTGCCGACAAGCTCATGCCTTTCACCTGGATTGTGACGGAGGCGGATGGTTCGTTGTCGGTGAAGCTCGGGGCAAGTCTGGGATATAACTTTAATTTCGTGAAGGACGTTCAGGCTTTCGGTTTGTCGGGGGACATTGGGCTCAAGATCGACGCGGCGGCGACGGCCACCTTTGGCTTTGATGTGAGCGGACGGTATGTTGTGGTGGTGGGCCGGGAATCGGCGGATGCGAAGCTGCGTTTGCGTGTTTTTAAGTTGAAGAGCAACGGCGTTCAATTCGGGCTAAATCTTAAGCTTGGTGTCACCGGTGTGGAAACCGCGACCCCCAACAGCGTGGACGACTTTGTTTCCGCTGTGTTCGGTGTGCATGGCGCGCAAATTGTAGGTGCGCTCCAGCAAATCCAGAAATGGACGGATCCGACGAAGAGCGTGGGACAGCTGGTGGCCGGGCTAATGAACGACAAGGCGCTGGCGCTGATCCAGGAGACGACGGGCATCGATCCAGCGACAGCGTTCGATGCTGCCCGCAGCAAGCTGCTGAACGCGATCCAGGTGTATCAGGGCTTGCCGGGAAAGGTATCGAGTGAGCTGATTGGTTTCATCAACAAACTCGACCCTGGGGCCTCGCAGACGTTGCAAGACGGTTTGAATTTGCTGGCCAGCACCGACCCAACCACGCAGACGAACGCGCTCTCGAGCCTGCTGACCGATGTGGGCATCGGCGACTCGCCGATCGGAAAGATTCTGGATGCGCTGGCGGGCAATGGCTTGTTGAGCCTGATGAATCAGCTTCCGCAAGTGCGGAGCGTGGCGAACGACATTCTTTCGATCCTGAACGGAGGGGTCATCGCCAAGCTGGAAAGCTTCATCAACGACAAGCTGGACCTGAACAAGATCTTCGGTGTAGTGGATCAAAACAGCTTCGCCAATCTCGATTCTTTCTTAGTAGGCCGTCTCTCAAACTTCTTCGACAAGACGCTGCATTTCGAAGACCTGGACACGATTAAGAATGCCATCAATCTGGTGATCAGCAAGCGGCAGGAAATCTACGACAAGGCGGTGAAAGCGCTGAATTCACGCTATGGATTGGATCTGGCCGCAACCTGGGCCAATACCTCGTCGAGCACCGCTGTGTTGGACGCGGTATTCGACATGAACGATGTCAATGCCAAACAGTTGTTCGCGGATCTTATCGCGGTGAACAATGCGGCTCTGGACAGACTGGTGGGGCAGCGAGTCAGCGGTGTGCAAGTGAATACGGCTGTTCTTTCCCACGAGCTGCAGCGCAAGAGCACGATTGAGGTCTCCTTGCCTCATTTCAACTTTCAGACGCAAAGCGCCACTACCGCCCTGGCCAACGTGCATCCACAGGACGAGGGGAGCCGGATCCTGCTTTTCGATGGGAGCGGCACGAGCACCGTTACGGTCGCGAACCGTTTCCTGAGCAGTCTCTCCGTGACCTTTGCCGCCGCCATTGCCCGCACGGGAGTCGCCGCAAATCTGCCCGATTTAAGGGTTCATTCCACCGAAGATGCGACGTGGTCGTATGAGCTGCTTTACATCAAAGCAGGGATGAAGCGCGAAGAGCTGGAAGCTATCACGCGACCATTTATCAACCAGTTCATGGCCAGTCAATTCGCGCAAGGGATGAGCCTCAGTACTTTCTACAATCAACTGGAGGACACCGCGAACAAGATTCTTAATAGTGGTCCCGAGACATTTGGCGATACTTGCGCAGCTTTCGAAGTGATTCTGCCTGGCGAAACGCTAGGCTCTTGGACGCTGCCGCTGACCAATGTTCCCTCGACCGCGCGGGCCATCTCGGTAGCCATCCAAACCTCGCTCAAGGATAAGTTGCCGTTCTTCTATTTGAACGACATTAGTCAGCTGGCAAACCTGGCGTCCAGCGCTCCTCTACTGGCATGGGCATCGATTCCGCCGGCAACCGCCTTTGATGGCACCGCGTTCAACTCGAATCAAGGCACCGATGTGTTTTGGGATCACGTCGATGTGACATTGCGGAAAGAGGCCGCGACGCACGCGTTGACACAGGCGAACTTACTGGCGAAGCTCGCCGATTACCGTCTTAGATTGGAAGAGGCCGGGCTGCACAACGTCGTGCAGTTCTACCAGGACAATCAAGCGGCAATTATTCTAAACTCGGCCATCACTCAGTTTGGCGACGTTTTGCTGTCGAGCCTGCTCACGTTCGAATCGCAAATCGTCGAGAAGGCGAATGATGCGCTGAAAGACGTTCAGAAGTTCCTGGCCGCGGCGGCAACTGGCTCTTCTTCGCAGGCGGTAATCCGCTTGGCGCAGTTTGCCGCCGATATCGTTACGGCGTTCAACCAGCTCGTGGGACAGAGCGTCTTCGCGAACCTTGCATCTTTCCGCGCTGTTGGCCAAACAGTTTTCGCAGAGGCGTCGCGTGCGATCAACCCAGGACTCGCCGGACAGCCTAAAGCGATGTTGACGCTCGATGTGCTGAATGCCGGTCACACATCAGACTTGCCCGCGTTCCTGAACGGTGCGCTTCCGGCGAGTGGCGATATCGCGGTTACACAGCGCTTAGTCACGTTCTGAGAAGCTTCGTTGGACTTGGCAGAGCGGCTAGACCGTGAGTCTCCGACGAGAAGGGCTGAAGTTCGCAGGAACAGCAGGAAAAAAATGACAAAGCGCCCAGTTCCCAAATCAACGCGAACAAAAGCAAAGGTAACGAAGGACGATACGGAAACGGCACGGACTCAAGTCAAGACTGTTGGCTTGATGAAAGACGCCTCTCCGGGTGCTGGGTTTAGTCCGCAGGAACGCAAGAGCCTTTATGCGGCCGCTAAGTACTTGCCTTCACCCGTCGAACGAAAGTGCGGTTTACAGATTCCCTTTGAAGTCTACCTGCAGGATCCCTTGCTGGCTAAAACGCAACCGAGGAATGCCTTTGATAAGGAATTTTTCGTTAATTGGGAGCCGGGTTTGACGGATGGACCAACCAGCGCTCGCTTTGCCGTCGTCGATTACAACGGCGATACCGGACACTTGGCACCTCCCGCCCAATGGGATGAGAAGCGGCAGAAGTTCGTTTTCGGCGATCAGGTGCTGGATGAGCGCACCACCGAAACATTGCAGTTCCACCAAGTTAATACTTGGGTGCTCGTGCAACGCACTCTGGCCTTTTTTGAGGAGGGGAGCGGACTTGGTCGGCCTATTCCTTGGGGTTTTGAAGGGAATCGCCTGATCATTGTGCCACACGCTGGCTATGGCCAAAATGCCTTCTATGATCGCAATAGCAAATCGCTTCAGTTCTATTACTTCGGTTCGGAAGACGATACGGTCTACACGTGTCTCTCGACAGATATCGTTTGCCACGAGTTCGGCCACGCTGTTCTCGATGGAGTGCGCCCTTATTACAGCGAAAGCAGTTTAGTGCAGACCGCCGCCTTTCATGAAGCCATCGGTGATATCACGGCAATCCTGATGAGTCTGCGGAATAATGCCTTTCGACAGTGGCTAGCTGAGATAACGGGTGGCGACCTCTCGGGCGAGAATCCACTGGCTTTTATCGCCGAGCAATTCGGCAAAGCAGTGAGTGACAAGCCGTACCTACGAAGTGCTCGAAATCCCTACAAAATGTCAAACTTTGCGCCTTCCGCAGACCCACACCAAGTTTCAGAGGTATTAACGGGAGCGATTTTTGACATTCTCATCGACTTGGCAAAGCAGTATATGGAAGTGCGCGGACGTACAACATTGGAGGCGTTCTGGGATGTTGCTGCGAGAATGCAGAGAACTGTCGTTCAGCCACTCGACCTATTGCCTCCCGTCGATGTAACGTTTCGCGATTATGCTCTGGCTGTCATTCGCGCGGAACAGCTGGCTAACCCCTTGGATCCATACAAATATCGTGACGTCATGATTAAGGTTTTCCGCCAGCGCGAGATTCTCACAGTCGAAGACGAGGAAGAATTGAAACAACAGGAATACCTTTACGAGCGGCAGCGGCTCAGCGTATTCCACTCCATCGATGATATTTCTCGGTCACGCGCAGCTGCTTACAGGTTCCTCAACGACAACCGGGATGACTTGCTTATTCCCGCTAGCCAGGACTTTGTCATCACAGATCTGTACGATGCGCACAAGCTCACACGACAAGCAACAAGGCTCCCACGTCAAGTCATTCTCGAATATATCTGGCGCGAAGAAATACCACTGGTGGGCTCTCGATTTGGTCGTTTCGATGGCCAATCGACCACAATGCTGTGCGGTGGCACCCTCCTCTTCGACGATAGCGGCAACGTCTTGTCGTGGACGAGAAAACCCGGTACTGCCGCCAAGACTGACAAGAAAGGACAAATTGATAAGCGCTGGGCGGAAGAAGTCAAAGCCGGCCAAGAGCGGCGCAGCGAATTCCTTGATGCTATTGCTGCGCAAATCGGAGCCGGTCGTGTAGGCGTGATAAGCGGCAGCCACCGGGGCCTGCTGGGAACTCGAGTCCCACCCATCACTGCAGAAGGTGAAGATGGGACAGTACAGTTTCGATTGGCGCCACATCTGCACTTGTCCGAAGACGACCAGAAACGTGAAGCCGATGATTTAGGAGAACGACAATGGGAAATAAGCTGCTAGTCCGGGCCTACAACGTTGGGTGCGGAGATTGCATCTACATCCGGATTCCGAATGAGAATGATGGCACACATATCCTCATCGACTGCGGCAAGAAAGGAGATGATGCTCTCTTAAGAAAGGCGATGGACCACTTGATCCAGAATGAGCTCCCAGATGCTGATGCTGGGAAGAAGCGCCTGGATTTACTCGTCGCGACGCATCGACATGAAGACCATATCAAGGGTTTCAATCCCAAATGGTTTGAAAATGTCCAAGTAAATAACATTTGGATGAGTGCTGTGATGGATCCGAACCATCCTCAAGCCGAGAAGGCGCGGGAGGTTCACAAGTTCGCTGACCACGCGATGAAGGATATCAAAGCGAAGGGCCTGGCGATGAGCCCTGAAATTGAATTGCTCGCCTCACTCTACGGTGTCAGTAATGATATTGCCGACGAATGCCTGATGAAAGATCTGCCTGCCGCAAACAAGATCGAACCGCGTTACGTCCATGCCGGCATGTCCTCAAAGGATATGGGACTGGATCTAATTGATGCCAAAATCCACGTTCTGGGCCCCGAAGAGGATATTGATCATTTCTACTTAGGCGAAGATACCGACAAGAACTTGAAGTCTCTACAAGGGATCAGCATGGCCTTCAAGGCCAAGTCAGCCCCTGTCAGCGATAATCTTCCGATTAACATCAGCGCTGCCGATTTCCGGCAGCTACAGTCGCGGCTTCTTTCCAACGGTTTAGGATTCGCGGAGAAAGATTCCGAGATTCAGAACAACATGAGTGTCGTGCTGCTGATCGAGTGGCGAAAACGTCGCTTGCTATTCGTTGGGGATGCTGAATGGGCCGGTGAATTCGGCGAGGGCAGACAGAACGGAAGCTGGAATGTCATGTGGAAATTGCGACATGACAAATTGAAAGACCCACTCGACTTTCTAAAAATCGGTCACCACGGCAGTATTAACGCGACCCCTCCGTCACCAGATCAGGCCTCGAACACCAAATCAGAGACGGCTGTGCCTTCTGTCAAAGAGATTCTTGACGCTATCTTGCCGCTGCCGAAGGGCGGTGAAAAGCCAACAGCCCAAGCAATCGTGTCGACCGAACGTGAGTTCTACAATCCGATTCCAGAAGGAAAACTTCTCGTTGAACTCGGCAAGCGTGTCGCGAGTACAAGAAATTATCGAGCGGAGTTGAAAGCCAAGGGAATCGACGAAACCACCATTTGGACGAGTCCCAAGGCTGTTAAAAACAAGTTCTTCGATAAGTACGAAAAACACTTCTTGGGTGAGTTACAACCACTGCGCACTGATCTCGAGCATCTGCTCAACCCAAATCAGAACTACGTGGAGGTGGAGATTGCTCCTTGAGAAGCTGAATGCAGAACATGTCGGCAGTTTCGCAGGTAATCATTACAGATGGATTTGTATGGGATCGAACAAGGCGGGAGTCGAGCGGCAAAGACCAGAGGCAAAACCAATGAACTTTCGACAACTGACTATTGTACTCGTATCAGTTCTATTGCTTACCCTTACACTCCAGGCGCAAGACACCCAAACAACACAAGACACTCAAAAAACACAAGGCATTCAAAAAACACAAGACACTCAAAAAACACAGGACACCCAAACAACAAAGGACACCAGCAAAACACAAGAACCGAATGGAGACGTTTTTAAAGCAGTCTCTCTCCTCCTATTGCTTGCGATCGTAATCGAGTCGGCACTCGCCATCATATTTAACTGGCGGCCGTTTGTTGAAACCTTCAACGCGCGTGCAATACGCCCGCTGATTTCATTTGTCGTCTCCTACTTGTTCGTGGAAACGTTTGAGCTTGATCTCATGACAACCATAGTCGACAGCATGACGAATGCACACCACGCAACCAGCTTGTCGGGCAAGATTTTGACAGCATTGGTCCTTGCAGGCGGGAGTGCAGGTGTCAACAACCTGCTCGTTGCATTAGGCTATCGACAAAAACGAACGCCCGAAACAGAGACTCCGAAGCCACCGCCCACGCAGGCGTGGATCGCAATTCGACTTGCTCGCCAGCGAGCCATTGGACAAGTACAGGTTTTTGTGGGAACGCCGCCGGCCGCCGGTCAGAGACCACCACTCGTGGGAATCATTCACGGGAAGTCAAAGCCAGGTATTCGTTACTTCCTCAGCGACCCAGGGCGATTTCCTGGATATGGAGGTCATGCTGTAGCCGCTAATTCAAGCATTAGCATTGAACTTGCCGCTATTGAT
>Ga0074044_10003434_pt1 | contig 13470 bp, 7 predicted proteins | sample BogForMeECP23OM1_FD_94443 | JGI IMG/M metagenome (GOLD analysis project Ga0074044, IMG submission 94443) | Bog forest soil microbial communities from Calvert Island, British Columbia, Canada - Bog Forest MetaG ECP23OM1 | ecosystem: Environmental > Terrestrial > Soil > Wetlands ... | reverse complement strand
CCGCGCCACCAAGCTTTTTTACGAGAAATTCCCAGTCCCGATTCAGAAGCGATTCGTGAGTCATCCCACTTTGAATCACAAATCGATTCCTACCTCCAAGAACATTTTAACGCCTATGCGCTAGCGCGGGAATGAGCGGATTAATCAGCGGCGCGATTGAGCCCTGATGAACTCCGCCAGCCATTGATACGACTCCTTCGGCGTGCGTTTGAGCGTCTTGAAATCGACATAGGTGATTCCGAAGCGCCGGCTATAGCCTTCGGCCCATTCGAAATTGTCGAGCAGCGACCAGACGAAATAGCCGCGCAGCTTGACGCCGGCGGCGAGCGCGTGGCGCGCAGCGGCAAGGTGATCGCGTAGATACGCGACCCGGTCATCGTCGTGCACGATGCCGTCTCCGGCAAGCGCATCATCGTAGCAGGCGCCGTTCTCGGTCACGTACAGGTTCGGATTGCCGTAACGGTCACGCAGGCGGATCAACATTTCGGTGAGGCCGCCGGCATCGATCGGCCAGCCGATCGCCGTGCGGGGAATGCCTTCCGGCACTGCGCCGAACCAGGCCCCGAACAGGCTTTGCGGCGCATCCGCGACATACATCGGCGCGTAGTAGTTCACGCCGAGATAATCGATCGGCTGCTGCATCGTGGCGAGGTCGCCGGCCGCGATCAGCGGCGCGAAGTCGGCGGCGACCGGCGCGGGATAGGAGCCCTTCAGCAGTGGATCAAGGCAGGCGCCGTTCCACATGGCATCGAACCGCTCGGCCGCGCGGCGGTCTTCTTCGCGATCCGACGACGGCCGCGCTGGCTGCAGCGAAATCACCGTGCCGAGCCGGAAGTCGGTCCGTTCAGCCCGCAACGCTTGCAGCGCGCGCGCTTGCGCCAAATTCTGATGATGGCTGGCAGCGAGCATGTTGGGCAGGCCCGTAAGCCCGGGCGCGTGCTGACCCACGCCATGGCCGAACAGGGCATGGATATTAGGCTCGTTGAGCATGGCCCAATGCTTGACGCGGTCGCCGAGCCGCTTTGCCACCACGCGCGCGTAATAAGCGAATTTTTCCGCAATATCGCGATTGAGCCAGCCGCCCTCGTCCTGCAGCGCCTGCGGCAAATCCCAGTGATACAGACACAACCACGGCGTCACCCCGCGCGCAATCAGCCCATCGACGAGCCGCTCATAGAAGTCGAGGCCGCGTTGTTCGGCGGCGCCGCTGCCCGCGGGCAGGATGCGCGGCCACGCTGTCGAAAAGCGATAGGCAGCAAAGCCACCGCCCGACAACAATCCGATATCGTCGCCCCAGCGGTGATAATGGTCGCAGGCGACGTCGCCGGTGTCGCCGCCCTTCACCCGGCCCGGCGTGTGGGAAAAGCTATCCCAGATGCTTTTGCCGCGCCCATCCGCCTCGACCGCACCTTCGATCTGATAGCTCGACGTCGACGCCCCCCACACGAAGTCCGCGGGAAACGCGGGCTCTGCTGCGACGGCGCGACTTGATCGCAATGGCTTACCCAAGGCGAACGGGCCGATGGCCGCAGCGAACAGACGCCGCCGCGACATCGTTAGCATCGGTCCACGGGATTCCCGCTTCTTTCGCGGGCGCGAGCGGAGAACGGTGCGAGATCGTCAGCCGGGAATGGTCTCATCGCCTGCTGCTGCCTTTGCTGCGCTGGCGCGGCGCTGTCGAGGCGCGGCGGCGCGGCAGCGCGGCGCCGCTTCCTTGCACCCGCACGCTCCAATATTCCCACGTCCGTGCCACGACAGTCGGCATCAGGCTGATGGCGCCCGCGAGCTTGATTTCGCCGCGATGCAACGGAGTCGCCGCGCCGAGCGTGAGCGCGCGCATCTGGTACTCGGCGTTCTGGCACATGAAGATCGAGCGCGAGACAAGCTCCTTCAATCCGCCGCCGACGACGGTCGCGCCATGGCGATTCATCAACACCGCCGCATGCTGCCCGAGCGTTCGCGCCAGCGAATGGCCCTCCTCCTGCTTCACGACCAAAAGGTTCGTGTCGCCGAACTCGTCATGCTGGTCCCAGAACGGCGCCTCCTCGCCCATCGCCGCGCCGAGATGAAAGACCGGCAGGATCGGTTTGCCGGCAATGCAGAACGGCATGACCGCCGGCGCGTGATGATGGCAGACCGCCATGACGTCCTTGCGCGCCTGATAGATGCAGCCGTGGATGACGCGCTCGGCGTAGAGATGCACCTTGGCCGGCTTCACCGGGCTCGAATCGAGCGTGTATTGCAAAATGTCGTCTGGCTCGATCAGCAACGGCGAGCGCGAGCGCGACAGCAGATAGCGTCCGGGATCGGTCGGATGGCGCACGCTGACGTGGCCGAAGGCGTCGAGCACGCCTTCGTGGGCGAGGATGCGATTGGCGAGCGCAAGCTCCTCGATGATATCGGTCAGTTTATCGGTCACGATTACTCCCCCTGCTATTGCATTACGCCGCTATTCTACTACGCCACGAGCCCGCGCACATTGAAGGCGCGCACGGGCCGATGCAGACCTTTGAGGTCGAGGTCGCCGACCGGCTCCGTGCCGGCAATCGATTCGACGGCGACCTGGACCCTGCCGTCGACCAGGATCTGTCCGTCGCCGGCTTGCGCGCATAGCCGGGCGCCGAGATTCACCACGGTGCCGGTCGCCGAATAGTGGAATCGGCCTTCGTAGCCGACGCTACCCAGGGTGGCGTGTCCCGCGGCGATGCCGATGCCGAAGCCGAGCTCATGGCCGCGGCGGCGCCATTTCTCCGCAAGCGCCGCCATGCGCGTGCGCATCTCGACCGCCATGCGCACCGCGCGCACCGCGGGTTCGGGGCAGGGAATCGGATCGTTGAAGATGACCAGTAAGCCGTCGCCGGCAAAATGCTGCAGCGTGCCTTCGAAGCGATCGATCGATTCGCCGAGGCAGCAGTAGTATTCCTGCAACACCGCGATGATGTCCTCCGGTTCGGCGGTCTCGGTGAACGCCGTGAACCCGCGCAGGTCGCAGAACACCGCCGTGATGTCGCGGCGGTGACTTTCAAGCAGTTTATCCTCGCCGGATGACACGACGAGCTTGGCGATCTGCGGCGACAGAAAGCCCTTGAGCCGGTTCATGCGGTCAAGCTCGGCGACTTGCGCTTTGACGCGCTCCTCAAGGGTGCGGTTCCAGCCGGCGAGGTCCGCCGCCTGGGCCTGCACCTGATCGTGCAGCGCCTTGACGCGCAGCATCGAGCGCACGCGCGCGACCAGCGCCGCCTGATCAACCGGCTTGGTCAAATATTCGTCGGCGCCGGCGTCGAGCCCGGCGACCACGTCCTGCGAGGCCGCTCGCGCGGTCACCAATATGATGGGAATGAACGGCAGCGCCGGATCGTTCTTCAGCCGCCGGCAAACCTCGAACCCGTCGAGCTTCGGCATCTCGACGTCGAGCAGGATCAGGTCGGGAACATGCCGCGCGGCGCTCGCCAACGCCGCCTCGCCATCGGCCGCCTGCAGCAATTCGTAGCCGTGCTTTTCAAGCCGCGTCATCAGAATGTCGCGGTTGGTCTCATTGTCGTCGACCACGAGGATGCGGGCGGGGTTGTTCATGCGATTGCGAAAAACCGTTACGGCAGGAATTCCTTGACCTTGGCCAGCAACTGCCGCGGGCTGTAGGGTTTCGTCACATAGGCGTCGCAGCCGGCCGCGCGCGCTTTGCCTTCGTCGCCGCTCAATGCATACGACGTCACCACGATCACCGGAATGCCCTTGAGTTCGGGGTCCGCCTTGATGCGGCGCGTCGCCTCGTAACCGTCCATGAGCGGCAGCTGAATATCCATGAGGATGAGATCGGGGCGTTGTTGCTTCGCGGCGGCGACTCCGGCCTCGCCGTCCCAGGCTTCCGTCATCTCGTAGCCGGCGCTGGACAACAGGTCGCGCAGGATCTGGCGATTGTCCTCCTGATCCTCAACCACGAGAATGCGCTTGCTCATGACCGCCCCGCCTGATGTTCCACGTGCAGCGGCACGGTGAAGAAGAAGGTCGAACCGCTGCCAGGGCTCGACTCGACCCAGAGCCGGCCGCCGTGCATTTCGATGATACGTTTGGCGATCGCCAAGCCAAGGCCGGTGCCGCCCTTGGCCTTGGTCTGCGAGGAATCCGCCTGCTGGAACTCGTCAAATATTTTTACCTGGTCGGCTTGCGCAATTCCCGGCCCGGTGTCGCGCACCGCGATGGTGTAGCTGCCGTTGGCCGCCGCGGCCTTGATGGCGACTTCACCGGTGTCGGTGAACTTGATCGCATTGCCGACCAGATTGAGCAGCACCTGGGTGAGACGCCGGTCATCGCCGTGCGCGCGCGGCAGATTGGGCGGCACGTCCAGTTTGAAGGCGAGCTTTTTGCTATTTGCCAGCGGCTCGACCGCGACATAGACGGCCTGCATCATCTCCTTGATCGAATAATCGTTGAGCGTGAGCACGAGCTGCCCGGCCTCGATTTTCGACAGGTCGAGCACGTCGTTGATCAGGCCGAGCAGATGCTTGCCGTTGGTCTGCACGCGCTCCAGCACGGCGCGCATCTTTTCCGGCGCCTCGCCATAGATGTTGTCGAGGATCAGCTCGGTATAGCCGAGAATGGCGTTGAGCGGCGTGCGCAGCTCGTGGCTCATATTGGCGAGGAACTGCGATTTATGCTTGCTCGCCTCCTCGACCTGTCGGCTCTTGTCCTGGATTTCCTCGAACAGCCGCACGTTCTCGATCGCGATCACGGCCTGGTCGGCGAAGGTTTGCGCCAGATCGATCTGCTTGTCGGTGAACGGCCGCACCTCGCTTCGCATCAGCGCGAGCACCCCCGTTGGAGCGCCTTCGCGCAGCATCGGGACGCCGAGTAACGTGCGGATGTTGCCGGCCTTGATCACGTCGGTCATTTTATAGTCCGGATCGGCCGTCACATCGGCGATTTGGATCGTCTCGCCCTTCATCACGGTGCGGCCGACCAGCGAGCCCGTGCCGCCCGGAATAGGGTGCTCCGCCATGAATGCCTTGAATTCGGGAGAAAAGCCGAACATTGCGACACCGCGATAGCCATCGCCCTGCGCGCGATTGATAGAGGCCTTCTCCGCTTCGCACAGCCGGGCGGCGGACTCCACGAGCGTATCGAGCACGGTCTGCAGATCGAAAGTCGAGCGGCTGATGATTTTGAGCACATCGGCGGTGGCGGTTTGCTGCGCCAGCGCAGCGCTCAACTCCTCGGTACGCTTCTGCACGTCGTCAAACAGCCGCACATTCTCGATGGCGATGACCGCCTGGTCGGCGAAGGTGTTCACCAGCTCGATCTGCGCATCGCTGAACGGCCGGACCGTGCTGCGAATCAACCCGAGCAAACCGATCAGGGCTCCTTCGCGCAGCAGCGGCACGCCAAGGATGGTTCGAATTTGGCCGATCCTTTGCGCGTCAAACCACGTCAATTCCGTGTCGGCAAAGAAATCCGGTATATGGACCGTGGCTCGTTCGAGCGCGACCCGGCCCGAGATCGTTCCGCGCCCGGGTCTAATCGTAGGCAGCGTGTCCTGCATGTAGCGCTTGTATTCGGGCGAGAATCCGTAGTCCGCGCCCCAACTAAAGTTTTTACCGTCATAATGAAACAGAAAAGCGCTATCGGCCTCGCACAATTGGTGCGCCGACTTCACCAGCGTGTCGAATACGGTCTGCAGGTCGAAGGTCGAGCGGCTGATGATTTTCAGCACATCGGCGGTGGCCGTCTGCTGCGCCAGCGCAGCGCTCAACTCCTCGGTGCGCTTCTGCACGTCGTCAAACAGCCGCACATTCTCGATGGCGATGACCGCCTGGTCGGCGAAGGTTTGCACCAGCTCGATCTGCTTGTCGGTAAACGGCCGCACCTCACTTCGCGCCAGGAAGATGACCCCGATCGGAGTGCCTTCGCGCAGCAACGGCACGCCCAGCCCCGTGCGGACATCGCCGGCTTTGATCATATCGAGCATTTTATAGTCCGGGTCGGCCATCAGATCGGCAACATGGATCGGTGCGCCCTGCATCACGGTGCGGCCGACCATCGAGCCGCGCCCCGCCGGAATCGGACGCTCGGCCAGGAACGCCTTGATTTCGGGTGTGAAGCCATACATTGCGACTGCCCGATAGCCATCGTCCTGCGCCCGATTGATGGTCGCCTTGTCGGCTTCGCAGAGCCGGGCGGCGGATTCCACGAGCGTGTCGAGAACGGTCTGCAGGTCGAAGGTCGAGCGGCTGATGATTTTCAGCACATCGGCGGTGGCGGTCTGCTGCTGCAGCGATTGCCGCAACTCGTTGAGCAGCCGCGTATTCTCGATGGCGATGACGGCTTGGGCGGCAAAATTCTTGACCAACTCGATCTGCTTGTCGGTGAAGGGGCGGACCTCCTGGCGGTAGATCGCGAGCACGCCGATCACTTCGTTTTCTTTCAGCATCGGGACCCCGAGCAGAGTGCGGCCTCCCGCAAGCTCGATGGTTGCGATGCGTAAATTGTCGCCGAATGTCGGCGCGGCCGTGACGTCGGCGAGTTGATACACTTGTTTGGTTCTGGCAATTTGGCCGAGAGCAATACTCGGGCTGGGACGCACCAGCGGCTCGCGGCGGAGAAAATCCCGGTATTTGCGGGGCGCGCCATGGGTCGCGGCGATGCGAAAGCCGTCGCCCTCGCGCAACCACAGGTTGCCAAAACCGGCGCCGCAGATACGGACCGCGCTCTCCAGCATGGCCTGGAATACCGGCTCCAGCGCGCCTGGCGACGAGCTGATGACGCGCAACACCTCCGCCGTCGCCGTCTGCTGCTCCAGCGATTGCCGCAATTCGCTGAGCAGCCTCGCATTCTCGATGGCGATGACGGCCTGGGCGGCGAAATTGGTCACCAGCGCGATCTGCTTCTCCGTGAACGGGCGAACCTCCTGCCGATAGATGGCGATAACCCCGATCGGCACGTTGTCTTTGAGCATCGGCACCGTGAGCATGGAGCGTATGCCAGCGACGTCGGCAGCAGATACCGGCAACGGGTCGCCGCGCAGATAAGCAGGCGTGGCACGAAGGTCAGCGACCTGCATGACCTGCCGGGTTTTGACTGTCCGCAAAGCCGGAAGTTCCGGGTCCGGACGGAACAGGGTCCCACGCTCCCATTGCTTGACGAAAGCCTCCGACAACGAGCCATGGATGGCCGCGGTGCGAAAGTCGTCGCCTTCGCACAGAAACATGACGCCATAACTGGCTTCGCAAAGGTGGGTCGCATTTGCCAGCATGGCATTGAAGACCGGCTCCAACTCGCCCGGCGAACTCGAAATGACGCGCAGCACCTCGGAGGTCGCGGTCTGCTGCTCCAGCGCCTCGGTAAGGTCGTCCGTCCGCTGGCGCAATTCGTTGAGCAGCCGCGTGTTCTCGATGGCGATGACGGCTTGGGCGGCGAAGTTCGTCAGCAGCTCGATCTGTTTTTCGGTGAACGGCCGGACCTCCTGCCGGTAGATGACGATCGCGCCACCTAACGTGTCGTCTTTCAGCATTGGCACGCAGACGATGGATCGCGCGCCGCCGAATCTTGCCGCCATACTGGGGGCAGCTGCGGCGGCATCATCGGCAGTGTGGCTGACGCGCTTTGTCCGCATGGCGCGGTCAAGCGGACTGTCCGGAACCGGCAGGATCGTCTGGTGCTGCCTGTGGAATTCGGCGAGTTCGGGAGGAGTGCCGACTTCCGCTGCAAGGTGGAAGGCGTTGCCGTCGAAGCGGAATAATGTACCGAACTTGGCCTCGCAGATGCGCACCGCATTTTCCAGCATGGCCTGGAAAACCGGCTCCAATTCGCCGGGCGACGAACTGATGACGCGCAGCACGTCCGCCGTCGCGGTCTGCTGTTCCAGCGACTGGCGCAATTCGTTGAGCAGCCGCGTGTTCTCGATGGCGATGACGGCCTGGGCGGCGAAATTTTGCACCAGCGCAATCTGCTTTTCGGTGAAGGGACGAACTTCCACACGATAGATGGCGAATGCTCCGACGAGTTCATTTTCCTTGAGCATCGGCACGAGGAGAAGAGTCCGGGCGCCGGCCACATCGACGAGTTCCGAAAAGGTCGGATCGCGCTCGATATAGCTTCGTTCGGTCCTGACGTCGGCAATATGAATGACCTCCTTGGTTCGGCTGAGGCGGGTGAGCGGGACGTCCGGATGAGTGTGCCGAACCGCTACGGCCCGCCGTCGCGCCTCGGCATAAGCCGGCGACGCGCTGTGCAGCGCCGCAGTGCGAAACTCTTCCCCATCGTAAAGGAACAGATTGCCGGTCTTGGCGTCGCACAGCCTGATGGCGTTCTCCAGCATTGCGTCGAACACCGGTTCAAGCTCGCCGGGCGATCTCGAAATGACGCTCAACACCTCTGAGGTGGCCGTCTGCTGCTCCAGCGCCTCGCTAAGCTCGCGCGTGCGCTCTTGCTCCGCCTCGAACAGCCGCACGTTTTCGATGGCGATCACCGCCTGGTCGGCGAACGTCTCACCGAGTGCGATCTCCTGGTCGGTGAACGGCTGCACGATGCTGCGCTGCAGCAGCAGAACGCCGATGGGCGTTCCTTCGCGCAGCAACGGTACGGCGAGCATCGTGCGTGTGTTCCCCGACCGGGATCTCCTCGCCACTTCGGGGTCCGGATCGGATTGCGCGTCGATGAGGTGAACGGATTTGCCCACAAGCGCCACACGACCGGCGATCGAGTCTCGTCCCAGCTTGACCGGTTCCCGCTCCATGCGTTCCTTGTGTTCGGGCGAAAAGCCGTAGCTGGCGACGTTATGGTAAAGGCCGTCCTTCAACAGCCGGATCGCCGAGCGTTCGGCGCGGCACAGCCGGGCCGCCGATTCTGTAAGCGTATCGAGCACGGTCTGCAGATCGAATGTGGAGCGGCTGATGACCTTGAGCACCTCGGAAGTCGCGGTCTGCTGCTCCAGCGCCTCGGTCAACTCGGCCGTGCGCTTCTGGACGTCGTCGAACAGACGCACGTTCTCGATGGCGATTGCGGCCTGGTCGGCAAAGGTGGAGACGAGTTCGATCTGCTTATCACTGAAGGGAGCGACGGCCTTGCGGCCCAGAGTGAGCACGCCGACTGGCTTGCCTTCCCGTATCATCGGCGCGGCCAAAAAGGTACGATAACCTCCCTTTAGCGCTACAGCGCGATAAGTGTATTCTGGATCATTCAGGACGTCGGGCACCTGAACGACCTTACCCTCCATCAACGAACGCCCGACGACGCTGCCGCGCCCAGGCGACATGTGAACGATCTTGTTGAACTCAATCCAATCGGGCGGGAATTTGTAATTGGTGACGTGACGGAAGCCAGAGCCATCCTCCCGGGTGATGGCGCCCATATCAGCCGCGCAAAGAATTGATGCGGACTCCGTCAGCGTATCCAACACCACCTGTAGATCGAACGTCGAGCGGCTGATGACCTTGAGCACGTCGGCGGTGGCGGTCTGCTGCTGCAAGGATTGCCGCAACTCACTGAGCAGCCGCGTGTTCTCGATGGCGATGACGGCCTGGGCAGCGAAGTTCTGCACCAGCGCGATCTGCTTGTCGGTGAAAGGGCCAGCTTCCTGTCGGTAGATGATGATTGCGCCAATAAGCTTGCCGTCCATAAGCATCGGTGCCCCAAGCATGGCTCGAAAGCCACCGAGCTCGATGGCGGTGACGAACAATGGACTGCGTTCGATATAGGCTTGCTCCGCGGTAATGTCCGGTATGTGGACGATGCTCTTTGAGCTGACAAGGCGGGCAAGTACCGTGCCCGGTCCGGGATGAACCAACGGCTCGCGCCTGCGCGCTTCGGCGAACGCTGGCGGCGCATTGTGCATTGCAATCGTGCGGAGTGCGTCGCCTTCACGAAGATACAGATTGCCAAATTTCGCTGCACAAAGCCGTGTCGCGTTTTCCAGCACGGCCTGAAATACCGGCTGCAGCTCACCGGTCGAACTGCTGATGACGCGTAACAGTTCGGAGGTCGCCGTTTGCTGCTCCAGCGATTCGGTGAGGTCGGTCGTGCGCTGGCGTAGCTCGCCGAGCAGCCGCGTGTTCTCGATGGCGATCACGGCCTGGGCGGCGAACGCAGTCACCAGTTCGATCTGCTTGTCGCTGAACGGCCGCACCTCGTCGCGGTAAATGCCGATGGCGCCGATCAGTTCTCCTTCTTTCAACATCGGCACATTCAGCAACGATCTGGCATGCAACAGTTCGGCAGTGGCGACGCGCCACGGATCGCGGTCCGCGAACACTTGCTCGGCGCGCGTATCGGCGACGTGAACCGTCTGCCTGGTTTCGGTGATACGGCCGAGCCCGGTGTCCGGACCGGGGCGGATCGGCCCCCGCGCCAAGTATGCGGCAAACTCCGACCCGACGCCACGCTGCGCTACCGCGGTGTAGGCGCCATCCTGGTAGCTGAACAGTATGCCGACTCCGGCCCCGCAGATACGGGTTGCCTTTTCCAGCATGGCCTGGAATACGGGTTCCAACTCGCCAGGCGAATTCGAAATAACGCGCAGCACCTCCGATGTCGCGGTCTGCTGGTCCAATGCTTCGTTCAGTTCTTGCGTTTTGCGGTCGAGTTGTTCTTGCAGGCCGGCGGCGGCAAGTCCGCGATCGGGTGTGAGTTTTGGCGCGATGCGGCGCTTGCGGCTTGCGGCCTTACGGCGCCGCAAGTTCGCTGCCTTACCGCCCGCCGTGCCGTGCCGTTTCATGCGCTGCCCAGGCTTAAACCCGCGCCAATCATACTCAAGAGCTCGCGTCCCCGCCATGGTGCCGCGACAGTTGGTGCGGCCGCGAAAATCACACCAATTAGGCCGGTTCCGCGGTCGCCGGCGGGCGCCTCACGCCGCGCGATCGCGGTGCGAGATTTCGACGACGCGGGCACGCGCGGCGAGCTCATCAACCAGCGCGTCCGCCTTGGCCTTGTTCGCGGCGTCGAGATTGGCGTCCCATTCGTCGAGCAGATAAACCTGCGCGTCGGTCGAATTGACAATCTCCTCGAGCGATTTGAGCTGCCGCTCGCCCGAGGAGAAGCCGAGCTTCTTGTCCACGGATTCGGCGACAACGACCGGCTCGCCCTCGTGATCATGGTCGACATCGACCGGCACCAAGCCGCCGGTGAACTTGAAAGCGAGGCGGTCCGACGTCGGCCAAAAATAGGCCCGCTTTTTCATCTCGGTCTTGAGGCTCGCCAGCAGCGAAGACTTTCCCGAGCCATTGCTGCCGCGCACGTTGATGCGGCCGGTCGGACGCGCCAGCACAATCTGCAACGCATCGCCGACCGACGAGACGACATTGGCGTCCTCGCCTTCCCGCAGCACCAGCCGATCGAACTTGATGCGCTTGTCGAAATCCGCGTCGGGTTGCGGCAGCATGTTGGCGGCGACGCCGCCGAAACGCGTCCAGATGGCGATGAAGTCGTTCCAGCCGGTGGCAAGCAGATGCAGCTCGTAGGTCATCTCGATCTGCCGCGGCAGCGTCGTCGCCAACCCGACCAACAACACGGTCTGGCCGGCATCGTGCACTGCGACCGCGGTCACGGTGGCGAACACGATGGCGAGGCTGACGATGCCGCTCATCGCGCTCATGCCCTCGCGCGCCACGATGGCGCGGATCTGCGCCGTCAACCCTTCGCGCAACCGGGTCTTAAAGCCGGACAGCCACAATCTGAGATTGTAGCTGTTGCCGCTGAAGATATTGTCCCACGCGGTATAGCCCTGCGCGGTGACGCGGTTGTTCATGCGCTGGTTTTCCAGATACGCGTGCGCGATCGGATTCTGCAGCACCCATTGCATCAACAACAAAACCGCGAACGCGCCGACATAGGCGAACGGCAGGCTGACGTCGATTTCCGCGCCCAGCACGATGGAGTTGAACACGAGACCGAGAAACAGCTTCAGCGCGAATTCCAGTTCATACATCACGTTGAAGAAGCACTGGAAGGTCTCGCCGGTAAGGAACGGCTCGACCTGTTCCCGTGCCGGCTTCTCGTTGAGCAGCTTGACCTTGCCGCGGTTCTCGCGCGCGAAGCGCAGCATGAATTTGCCGAAGCCGCGGTAGCCGGCCCGCTCGGCGAAGACCCAACTGACGACGCCGACCACATAGGAGGCCGATTGCGCCGTCAGAATCCAGATGAGATCGCTGGCCAGGAACTGACCCACTGCGACCTTGCGCCCGGCATTGATGACGAACCACGTCGTCGCGGCGGCCAGCATCGCCTCGGCCACCATCAGGACCACCATCACGAACAACGAGGGGCTGAGCAAAAAGCTCGCCAGCTCGAAGCGTGAAATCTGCTTTGTCGCCATGGCGGTCCCGGAATGAGTATTTTAGAGCGTAATACCGAGTCGGTCGTTCAGTGTAGCGGCATTGCGACTGGAAATTAAGGCGCGTGCGACGCGCCGTGGCGCGAATTCACCCGTCCTGTCAAGAGTTTCGGGACTCGTTTCGGGACTTGCCGGGAGCCGTCCGCCGCCCGCCACTGGCACGCCGGCGCCGCAGCCGGCCGCGGCCTCACGCTTGGCCGGAATGTTGACGCGCAAGTTCGCTTTCCAGCCGGCCGATGTTGTCGAACAGCCGCGCCGTCGTCAGCCGCAGGAAGTAGAAGCCGAACGTCGGATTCTGGTAGTAGAGCTGCTCGACCTGCTCGTAGGTGATCGAAAGCGCTTCGCCTTCTTCGATGCATTCCAGCGTCGCCGTGCGCCGATTGTCGGGCGCCAGCATTGCCAGCTCGCCGACGACCTGTCCCGGCTTGACTTCGATGCCAAGCTCGATGAGCAGATAGCGTCCCGTCACGACGCAGAACATCTCCTTTGCGGGCTCGTCTTTCGCGAACAGGATGTCGCCCTTCCCGAAGTGGCGACCAATCATGAACGGCTTGAGCCAGTCCATCGAGGTGTTGCCGCGAATCGCATCGCGCACGCGCCTGATCAAGACGAGCATCTGATAGAGACGCCAGCCGTTGAGCGGCAGAGCGACACCTTGCAACACCAGCGGAACCCACTGGTGCTCCACGGCGCAAAGGGCGATCAGGAAGCAATTGGCGACGATGGCGAGGATTCGCAGCGGGACCATCGTCTTCGTCGAAGCGGTCGCCACGATGAAGAGCGATCCGACACCGTTGAAAAGGTCAGTCCAATGCATGATCCCCTCCGCCGCTCGCTTGCATCGCGGCCGCCGCGATGCAGTGAGGAATCCAGACCGAAAGCAAACGCCGGTCAATCCAACATCAGCCGTCCCATTGGCAGGCTTCCGAACGGCCGGCCATGTGATAATTTCGACTAGAGCGGATTCCGATCAAACTAACCCGTCATTGCGAGCGGAGCGAAGCAATCCAGGGGCCGGTGCCCGGAACTCTGGATTGCTCTTATGTCCCATTGTCAAGCTCCTGGCGCAGTTACTCGCTCTCCTGACGTTTGGCGCAGGAGACAATCGTGAACGGTCGTGCAACGGTAGGAGCGAAGCCTTGAGACGTCGG
>Ga0074044_10003433_pt1 | contig 13473 bp, 9 predicted proteins | sample BogForMeECP23OM1_FD_94443 | JGI IMG/M metagenome (GOLD analysis project Ga0074044, IMG submission 94443) | Bog forest soil microbial communities from Calvert Island, British Columbia, Canada - Bog Forest MetaG ECP23OM1 | ecosystem: Environmental > Terrestrial > Soil > Wetlands ... | reverse complement strand
GGCCGCCATCGTGCTTGATATCGCCATAATCGGTCGCGGCATCACGATAGACTTCAGCAAACGCCGAACCATCAATGTTGTCGTGGACCTGCCCGAAGAGCACTTTCTCCCACAATTTCTGGAGGTTTTCCTGGGGATAAGGCAGGCCGAATTGCGAAGCGAGCAAAGAGAATTTCTCCGCGTCCATCAGCAGCACTTCGCACCGGCGATTGTCGCGCTTTACTTGCGAGTCGGTGGTGAAGGTCCCGCGATGGGTCTTGACGTAAAGTTCATCGTCCACCACCGGCAATTCCTTACTCTGAGGCAGCGCCTCGACTTCGCGGAAGTAATCCACGCCTTTGGTGAAGCGCACGGTGGGGTAGTTGGGGTCGTGCATCAGCGCCACGGCGCGGTCCATCATATCGGGCATGGGCCCGCCCCCGTGATCGCCCTTGCCATACAGGACCAGCAGCTTATCCACATGGTGCATGTCCTGGAGGGTTTTCACGGCCTCCTGCATCTGCGCGGGCTGGACACTCGAGCTGTAGGAACCCACCGTGAGAAAGGATAGAACTCGCGAGCCATCCGGTCCCTCCCACCAGAAGAGATGATAAGGGAAGGGAACGGGCGGGTCATTGCGTTGGATTTGCCATTGCAATTTGAAGGTCACGAAATAATTGATGCCACACTTCTGGTAGATCTGCGGCAGGTTCCAGTTGAAGCCGAAGGTGTCCGGCAGCCAGCCCGTTTTGACGTCCACGCCGAACTTTTCCTTGAAATATCGCTTCGCATAAAGGTGCTGGCGGATCAGGGACTCGCCACTGGGAATGTTGGTGCTGTGCTCGGTCCACGACCCGCCCACCACCTCCCATTCACCCGAGGCAATTTTCTTGGAGATTTGCGCGAAAAGATCCGGATAGTAGCGCTCTGTCCACTTATAGGCTTGCGCGGCACTCATGGCATAAACCATGCCCGGATGCTCTTGCATCATCTTCAAGACGCTCTCAATGGTTAGCGGAAGGACTTGATGAATCGTTTCACTCCGGGGCCACAGCCAGGAGAGATCCGTGTGGGCGTAACCCACCAGATCAATTTCCCCTGGGGGCTTGCTCTGCCCGGTCATGCTCGCAGTCAGGCAGACTAGGACTCCTGCGATCAATAGTATAAAAGCGTAAGAACGGAACCTGGACACTGGCGCCTCCCTTTGGGCACCCATCACCAACGCGCCCGCTCCGGGGGCTCGCTGAAGGAGGATGCAGGTTCGATGGAACAGAGATTTACTTCATCCGTCGCCCGATAATGTACGACCGAACGCCTCGACATGCAACCACGGGATTGATATCATCCAAACTTTCGGAGGTTACAAAATGGGTTCGGGCACAGATGCCTTAATCGTTACGTCAATCCAGGAAAGCATCAAGGTCAAGCAAGTGCTGCTTGAGGACAAGCATCTCCTCGGCCAGATTGCGGACGTGGTCAAGGAGTTCGTCTCGGCTTTGAGCCACGGGCACAAGATCCTCTTATTCGGCAATGGAGGCAGCGCCGCCGACGCGCAACACATTGCCGCGGAGTTCGTGGGAAGGTTCCAAATGGAGCGCACCCCGCTGCCGGCGCTTGCCCTTACCGTGAACACTTCCGCGCTCACGGGAATCGGCAATGATTACGCCTACGAGAATGTGTTTTCGCGGCAAGTTGAAGCGTTGGGCTCAGCCGGCGATGTGGCGGTGGGAATCTCCACGAGCGGAAAGTCCCCCAACGTTTTGAAGGCGCTGGCCGCGGCCAAGGCCAAGGGATTGGTCACCGTTGCCTTAACCGGAAAATTCGGAAGCATGTTGCAGGAGGTCTCACGCTACTGCCTGTGCGTGCCTTCGGATCAGACTCCGCGCATTCAGGAATCGCACATTCTGATCGGCCACATTGTTTCGCAGATCACGGAAATGCAGCTCTTCGCCAAGTGATTGCCGGCGGCGCAGGTGACCACGGCGGCGAGTGTAACCGCCGGCCTATGTAACCACCCCGGCGCTCGCCGCGCCACCCCTCCTGAATCAGGAGGGGAGCTGTTCAGGAACTTTCCTCCTAGATGAGGAGGGGTGGCGCGCTGAGCGCCGGGGTGGTGCTGAACAGGGCATTAAGTGGTGGTGCTGGGCAGGGCATCTGGAGCCACCCGCGAATACCTCTGACACACTGCACTCGATCAATACCCTGTGGGAATAAACCAGTACGATCCCTGGAAGGTCTTGCCGGGCGCGAGAGTACGCAAGCTGGTGATTTTCCCTTCCTGCTTCAGATTGAACGCGTTGGTCGGTCCCGTCTGGGGCTCGATGCAGACGTAGTGCCAATTCAGCGGAGCGTAGCAAACGGCGGTTGTGAATTCCCGGTCGAATACAACTTCCACCCTCCGCTTGGCGCCGGCAACCCAGAAGCGCGCCAGTCCATCCTTATCACGGACAAGGTCGGTGAATCCCGCGTCGATGAAGGTATCACCCAAAGTCAGCGTCCCCGTGCAGCCGGGCAGATACTTCTCGGCCGGCTCCAACTCGCCTGTAGGAATCAGTTCGGGCGGCACGATCCAATGCTGCTTGGCGGCCACGTGGAGCGTCCATTGCTCGCGGTGCCCGTCCGGAACAAAATACGGGTGGTAGCCGAAGTGTATAGGCATATTGGAATTACCAACATTGGTAATTTTCGTCGCACACTCCAGTTTTCCCCCCTTCAGCCGGTAGGTAACCTCGTGAATATGGGCGAAGGGAAACTGCGCCATCAGGTCGGGATATTTGTAGAAGTCCATTCGCGAAGTAATCGCCGCGCCGGTGGCGTCTGAGGCGCTCATCTTAGCCACTTCCCACCGCTTATCGTAGGAGAGCAGGCCGTGAATGGGAAAGTTGGTGGGGGAAGTGCGCAGGAAGTTTCCCAGATCGCCATTGAGAAGGTATTTCTTGCCTTCGAAATAGTAGTAGTCCCGATCGATCCGGTTCGCGAACGGAGCCATCAGCGGGTTGCCGCGCCCCAGGCCACGATCCTTGATGTATTGCGCGAGCGAATCGGGCGCGTAGAAAACCTCTTTCCTGTTGGCTTTCAGGCTGTAGCCCCAGTTGCCGATGTCGGGGGCGAGGCTGAAATCCATCTTAAGTTTTCCGTCTATCAGATGAAATGTCGTGTGACCTTCAACTTTTTTCTTCGCAATTGAAAAGTTGCCCATTCTGAAGTCCCCCTTTTAGTCTTTTGCCACGGCGGCCAGAATCTCCTGCGGTGAAGCCGTGCCCGTCCCTTTTTTCATGACCGTAATCGAGGCCACGATATTGCCAAAGCTCGCGGCCTCCACGGGGTCACGGGTCACGGCCATGGTCAGCGCGGTTCCCGCGGCAAAGCTGTCGCCGGCCCCGCAAATGTCCACGGGTTTCTCCACCGGCCGCGCCTTGGACCAGGTTTCTTTGCCTTCTTCGAATACCAGCGCGCCCTTGGGGCCATGCGTCAAAAAGAGCGCCTTGGCTCCCAAACTTTCGCGCAGCCGCTTGAAGTCCACGCTTCCGAAAAGCGCTTTGCACGCGGCCTCCGCCTCGCTGTGGTTCGGCTTAACCATCAAGTTGCGGAACAGGTGCAAGCGCCGGCGCGAATCCGCCAGAAAGATTTTTTCAGGATACTTGGCGGCCAGGGCGATGAGCGACTCGCGCACCGCCGGGGTTATCACTCCGCCTGCCGAAGTTTCTGCCTGGTCGGCCACCAGCACGGCGTCAAACCCCTCCATGGCGGTGGAAAGGTTCGCCAGTACCTTCAGTTCCGCCTCCGAGGGGAGGGGCTTGGTGTTGATGAAGTCGGCTCGCGGTTGGTCCTCGATGCCGGTCTGGCTGTTCAAAAGCTTCGTGTAGGTGAAGGTTTGCCATTGGCGGACGCCCACCATAAGGCTGGCGTCGATACCGCGCTCCGTCAAAGCCCGGTCCAACTCGAAGCCGAATCCATCGTCGCCGCGCACTCCCAGCACCGCGACCTTTGCCGGTCCCAACGCGGCGAGATTATTGGCCACCGTGCCGCCGCCTCCGGGAGTGACTTCCGAGGCCACGATTCCCAGGCGCGGGATGCCGGTTTCAGCCGAAGGCTCCGAAGTGGCGGGATCGTAAGTGCACCAGCGGTCCAGGCAGATGTCTCCTACCACCAGGGCCCGCACTTTCTTGATACCAGCGAGAATTTCAGGAATGGTCATGGTTGCAGCTCCAATAGGGCGCGCCGCAAGGCTGGCACGGTCGCGCGATGATCTCCGCAGAAGTAAAAACTCTCTCCCCCATCGGCCACGGTCCTCACGAGAATGGTTTTGTGGGGGCGGAAGTAATATCCCGGGTCGGTCTTGGGCAATTCGTGGTGAATGTCCCCTTGAATCGGCACCAGGTCGAACACGGCAGTGGTGAAGTTCTTGATCTCTCGCCCCGTCTGGTGCGCCACGTTGCGGACCATGGAAAGCGCCTTCAGATAAACCTCCGGGGCCATGATGGCGGACCCGAAGTTTAGCATGATGCCGCCCTCCAGCTTTTCCATGGTTTTGGTGAAAATCAGGAAATCGCGGTAGCTGGCCGCGCCCAGCGCCCGGCCGTCGCAATTCGGGTGCTCGTGAATGATGTCGTAGCCAATCCCCACGTGCACGGTGGCGGGCACCGAACGGCGATAGGCCGCGGCGAAAATGCTGACATCCTTATGAGGGAAGCCGCTTTCCTCAATCCGCCGCCCCACATTTTCACCCAGGCCCAGCGAAAGATCCGAGGCTTCGCGAATGATCTCATTCAAGTCACCGGTTTCGCGCCAGAGGCCGAATTCACCGCTGCGGATGTAACGCGCCACGCTTTCCGTGGAGGCGCCGATGCGGGCCAGCTCGTAATCGTGAATCGCGCCCGCGCCATTCATGGCGACGTGCGTGATATCGCCGCGCTCGATGAGGTCGATCACGTACCGGCTGGCTCCGGCTTTGATGACGTGGGCTCCCATCATCAGGATGCGGGCGGCGCCTCGGTTCCGGGCCGCCATCAGCCGTTGTGCGACTCCCGCCAACTGCGGATGGGAGAACTCCGGCGCTGGCTCGTCGAGCTTTAAGATGTAATCGAGACCCATGTCGTGCTTCCGCTCACTCAAGGGCTTGATGAGCAGTTGCCTGCGGTCGAAGGTTTTATATCTTGATTTCATAACGCCTCATGAATTCGGGAACAATTTATGCAAAAGCTCCTCGCGCGGGAGGAAATTGGGGACGATGAAGTCCGCGCCGACGCTCACCAGGCGTTTACGTTTCCACTCATCCACCACCTGGCACTCCGGCTCTGCGGTGGCCAGCCCCACGGCAGTTCCCCCCACGTCTTTCACATTTTTTATTTCCACAAAGCCGTCACCGAACCCGAGCAATTGGTCTCCCTTGCACTCGAGTCCGGAAATCATGCGCTGAATCAGGATCTCTTTGGAAAAACTCTTGTAGTCGTCCTGCGCGCCGTAGATGCCGCCTTGGAAGTATTGGTGAACCTCCAGCAGGCCGGCTTCTTCCAGAGTGTAGACCTCATCGGTGCCGCTGGCGCAATACAATTTCAGCCCGCGATCGCGCAGGGATTCCAGAAAGGCGCGCGCTCCCGGCACCAGGTATTTCTCCGGCGACACGGCGCCTCGCCGAAGGTCCTGGCGCCGATATTCGATGTTGGCCATCAGCATTTCATGGTACATGCGCTTGTAAGCGAGGGGTTCAAGGGGCTTGCCACCCCGCAACTCCACCTGGCGGGCAAGTTCCATCATTTGGTAGATCGTCTGCTCGCCGGTCAGGCGCGCCACGAAATCATCCACCAGCGCGCGTAACGCGGGCTCGGTCTCGCCGGTGTGAAGCTCCATGAGAATTTCCACCATCATCGGCACCATCACGTCCACCCAGCCCGAGCGAATCAGTGAGATGGTGCCGTCGAAATCAAACAAGCCCACACGAGCGTGGGCAGCAGAAGCGTTGGGATGCAAGGTTTCAACGTTGTTGGGCAATAGAGTTTTTCTCCTTGAGCTCAGTTCTTCAAAACTAACCTGTGGGTCCGGTCATTCCTGGTCAGTTGTCCGTGGTCCGTTATCCGTCGCAACTGACAACCGGCAACTGGCTACTGCCTTCCGACTACTTCTCCGAAGGAAGGCGGTGCGTCCTCCGGTTTGGTTCCCCACTCCTTGTTGGGCGCCCCTCCGAGTTTGAACTGCAAGGTCGCGCCCTGGCTCCAGGTATCATAACTGACCCAGGTGTGTTGGAAAGGCTTGCCGTTCACCCTCAGGCTTTGAATGTAGGGGTTTGTTGGCGAGGCGCTTTCGCCTTCGATCTCCAGGGTTTTGCCGTTTCCGAGATGAATCGTCGCGCGGGGGAAAAGTGGACTATCCAGCGCAAAGCCTCCCACGGCGGGAATGGCCGGATACACCCCTAATGCCGCGAAAACATACCACGCGGACATGGCCCCCAAATCGTCGTTGCCCGGCTCGCCGTCCGAGTTGGGCGTAAAGAGTTCAGTTTCGACTTGCCGAACCACCGCTTGAGTGCGCCAGGGCGCTCCGACGTAATCGTAAGCCCAGGGCACGGAAAAAACCGGCTCATTCCCGACCCAAAAATAAGGGGCATCCTCACCAGCATTCAATTCCGTAAAAAAGTTGTCAAGCCGTTGCACCACTTTGGCGTTGCCGCCCATCAGGTCGAACACCGCCCGCAGGTTGTAAGGGACCATCCAACTGTACTGGGCGGGGTTTCCTTCGACAAAATCCGTGTGCATCGCCGGGTCCACCGGGATGAACGAGCCATCCTTAAGCCGCGGCTCAATATAGCCGATTTGGGTATCAAAGGTGTTTCGCCAGAACTGCGCCCGGTGCATGAAGGCCTGGTAAGTGGCCATGTCACCGCGGACTTGGGCGATTTGGGCGATGGAAAAATCCGCCATATTATATTCGAGAGATTGCGACGGACCGCTATGCGGCCGCCTGCCGCGGGTGTCGGGGCCCAGATAGCCGTATTTCAAGTAGGTGTCGAGACTGTCCCATTCCAGGCAGCGATTGCAGCGAACGTCCGGTTCGGTTGCGCCCTTCAACATCGCGGCGAGCGCGGCCTTGGTATCAAAACTGCGGGCGCCGAAGGCATAGGCATCGGCGATGATTGGGCACGCCGGGCTGCCCACCATTTGGCACGCGTCGTCATTGGCGGCGGGCCAGACGGGCAGTGCGCCGCCTTGTGCCGCATCCACCACCAACGATTGCGCCATGTCACTGGCTTGCTTGGGCACGAGCATCGCCAGCAGTTGGACCTGGGTGCGGTAGATGTCCCATCCCGAGTAGTTGGTGTAAAGGGTGAAGCCTTGGGCCACGTGAAGTTTGTTGTCAAAGCCGATGTACTCGCCGTTGGCGTCATTGAATGTATTCGGGTGCAGGAAGGTGTGGTAAAGGGCCGTATAAAACACACGATCTTCGATGTCGGTGCCGCCGCTGACGGAGATGCGCTGCAACTCGTGGTTCCACTTGTTGTGGGCGGCCTGGCGCGCGACATCAAAATCAAATCCGGGAATCTCCGCGTCCAGATTCTTTCCGGCGTTGGCGACGCTAACGTAAGAGAGGGCGATCCTCATTTCCACGTCATGGTTCTTCGTCGTGTCGAATCCCACCCAGCCGCCCGTGTGCGCGCCCTTCGCCGAGCGCTGTCCCTTGTTGAGGGCGGGCCCGTCCCAGGTTCCGAAACTGGTGAGGGGCCGGTTGAACTCCGCGGCGAAATAGATCGTATAACGGTGGTTGGCGTGGCAGTATGCGCCGCTCGTAACGCTGCCGGATATTTTGCGCGGCCCATCGATGGTCATCGCCGCGTCGAAAACCTCCGTGGCATTGCGGCCCAGGTCGAAGAGCAATTCGGAATCCGCGGAAGCGGGGAAGCTAAACTTGCCGATGCCGGCGCGAAGCGTCGCAGCCAGCTGAACTTTGATCCCGTTGTCGAAGCCCACGGAATAATACCCGGGCGAAGCTGCTTCGTGAGAATGGGAAAACTTAGCCCGAAAGATCGCTGGGTCTGTTGCCGGTGACACATTCATTTCCCCTAGCACCGGCTGGATGGGAATGTCGCCAGCCATCGGACAGCCGGGGCCGCTCAGGTGGGTGAGGCTGAAGCCCCGAATCATGTCGTCATCGTAAATGTAGCTGCCCACATTCTTGCGGGTAAAACCGTTGGAAGTATCGGGACTCCATTGGATCATGCCGAAAGGCATCGCCGCTCCCGGATAGGTGGCCCCGGCGTCGGGCCCGGCGGTTCCCACAAAGGTGTTTACGTAATCCGCGGGTCCTGATCCCACGCGGGCATTTGCACCAGCTTGCCCTGCACCGTCGACCGATAACAGCATCGCGGCAAGAAGCAGGAAAACCGGCAAGGATGAGGGCATCGTCTTACGCATCATAAACTCCCGAGGTGAACAACAGAATCAGGTGTAGCCACGGTCAGTGGTTTGCTGACCGTGGGCCTTTCACACTCGAACACTGCCGGAAGAACCCACGGTCAGAACTGCACTGACCGTGGCTACCTCCGCCGGCGTTTTCATTCAAGGGCAGCGAGGCGCAATCGTTCGTAAAGGCTGCGAAACTTTGCGGGGAATACAATACCTCATCCCGCCAAGCTTCGGGGTTTTCACGCTTCACTTGCCCATGCCTTCCCCGAAGGATGGAGGCGCGTCCTCCGGCTTGGTTCCCCACTCCTTGTTGGGAGTGTTGGCGAGTTTGAACTGCAAGGTCACGCCTTGGCTCAGGGTACTGTAGGGAATCCAGGTTTTTTCGGAAGGCTGGCCATTCACGCGCAGGCTCTGTACGTAAGGGTTTGAGTCCGAGGCATTTTCGCCTTCGATTTTTACGATTTTCCCATTCCCCAGTTGAATCGTTGCACTGGGAAAGAGAGGGCTGTTGAGCGCCAAGCCTCCCACGCCCGGAATAGCCGGGTACGCGCCCAGCGCAGCGAAGACATACCACGCAGACATGGCGCCCAGGTCGTCGTTGCCGGGTTCGCCGTCAGGCTGTGCCGTGAAAAGCTCCAATTCAACGCGCCGGGTAACGGACTGCGCTCCCCAGGGCGCGCCCGCAAAATCATACGCCCAGGGCACGGCGAAGACCGGCTCATTCCCAATCCAGAAATAGGGCTTACTCTCGCCGGCGTTCAGCTCCGTGAAAAACTTATCCAGCCTTTCCACCACTGCGGCGTTTCCACCCATCAGGTCGAACAAGGCCCGCATGTTGTAAGGAACCATCCAACTGTACTGTGCGGCATTTCCTTCCACATATCGTGCTTCATTTCCGTCGACGTAATACTTGGGTTCCGCGGGGTCCACCTTGATAAAGGTGCCATCATACCGCCGCGGTTCGACATAGCCGGTTTGTGTGTCGAAAATATTTCTCCAGAACTGTGCCCGCTTCATGAAAGTCTGGTAGGTGCTCCGGTCCCCGATGGCTTGCGCGAACTGGGCAATGGAGAAATCCGTGGTCGTGAACTCCAGGGTGTGAGAGGGACCGCTCCGGCGCTTGTGCCAGCGGATGGTGTCGGGGCCCAGGTAGCCGTATTTCAGATAGGATTCGAGATCGTCCCACTCCGGGCAAAACACCGCCTTGGCATTGGGAACGGTGGCGCCTCTCAGCATCGCCGCCAGTGCGGCCTTGGTGTCAAAGCTCCGGCCACCGAAAGCATAAATGTCAGCGATGATCGGCGGTGATGGGTTGCCGACCATTTGGCAAGCTTCGTCATTGGCCACAGGCCAAAGCGGCAAACCCCCGCCTTGTTGTTCATCCATGACCAACGATTGCACCATGTCGCTTGCTTCCTTGGGGAAGAGCATGGCGATCAGTTGCACTTCGCAGCGATAGATGTCCCAGCCGGAATAGTTCGCGTATTGAGTGAAGCCCTTGGCCAGGTGAATCTTGTCGTCAAATCCGATGTATTGGCCGTTGACGTCGCTGAACGTATTGGGGTGGAGCAGGGCGTGATACAGGGCCGTGTAAAACACCCGTTTTTGGTCGCCGGTGCCGCCCTTCACAGTGATCAAACCGAGATCATGATTCCACCGATTGCGGGCCGCCTCGCGCACTGCGGCAAAATCCCATCCCGGGATCTCCCTGGCTAGGTTCATTCGAGCGTTCGCCTCGCTGACATAAGAGAGGGCAACCTTCATCTCCACAACCTGGTCTTTGGTGGTATCGAATCCCACCCAACCACCCGTGCCGGGGCCGGTCACGGAGCGCTGGCCATTGTTCACGCTGGGGCCGTTCCAGGTTCCGAAACTAGTAAAGGGCCGGCTGAACTCGGCGGCGAAGTACACGGTGTACTTGTCCTCGGTGACCACGCAAAAGTGGCTGGTGGAAACGCTTCCGGCGATTTTCCTGTCACCCGTGATTTCGATGGAGGCGTTGTTCACGCCCGTGCCGTCCCGCCCCACATCAAAGAGGATGGTGGAATCGGTCGAAGGGGGGAAGGCGAACTTGCCAATCCCCGCCCGCGTCGTTACCGCCAGTTGAACCTTCGCACCGTTGTCGAAGCCCACCGAGTAGAATCCGGGTGAAGCTTCTTCATTGCTGTGGGAGAATTTTGCCAGGTAGGCGGTGGCGCTGGTTACGGGCGACGCCGCCAACGCCCCCGCCACAGGCTGGATGAGAACATCCCCCATGATCGGGCAGCCGGGGCCGCTCAGGTGAGTGAGGCTGAAGCCGCGAATACCCTCATCGCCATAGAAGTAACTTCCGTCATGCTTGATAAAGCCCGTGGTGGTTTCCGGACTCCACTGCATCATCCCAAAGGGCAGCGCCGCTCCGGGATAGGTGTTTCCCATGTCGGGTCCGGCGGTTCCGACGAAGGTGTTCACATCATCGGTCGGGCCGGTGGCAGCGGCGGTCTTCGCGCCGGATTGCCCTGACCGTGACTCACCGCTTACGGATAGCAGCATCAGGGAAATGAAGAGAAAAATCGGAAGGGATGATTTCAAAACTTTGCGCATCATGAACTCCTCAACATCCAAAAGATTCTGGGCAGTTTCACATTGACCTGCATTTTGATTCCTAGGCAGTGGAACGCCCGTATATCCAGAGGCTGCTCCTGAGGGTGGCGGTGAAAGGCCCAGTCGTTTACTCCGTCAAGCGCCGCTCGCAATAATTCTGCGGCAGGGAATCATACACCCGAGCGCGTTTGGAATCACCTGCGTGTATGGGCAGTGTCGGCGGCAACGCACGACAAGCACGTAGCGCGGACCCCCGTTTTTGGGGTCCGCGGTTGTTCCTTGGTGCCCCCCAAGAATCTCAAAGAGGGACGCCAAGCCGCCTCGGAGCCCTTTTGCAGCGGGCGTGTCCCCCTCAGCGTCTTCTGGCATTTGTAACGCGGGAGTCGCCACCCGCGACTTCTGCCTTTTGTAGCGCATGTCCCCACCCGCGCCTTCTGCCGGTGGGTCACTAAGGCTCTTTCCTACCGGCAGGAAAAACCTTGACGTTTTGTCCCTCTCTATTTTTTGTAGCCTCTTGGCGAATATTTTACTTGACAAGAACGATAGCCATGATATACTAGCTACTGAGGCCAGCGCCCGCTGCCGGGCGTAAGAAAGCAGGCGGTATGCGGTGGGCCGTGGGGAGCCCGCCTCTTCGCTTAATGCGGGGCAGGTTCTAAATGCTGGCATTACGAACGTGATGGCGGTTTGAAACGATGTCCCGCAAAACAAAGGGGTTAGCAGTTGATGGGGAACGCCCTCCAAAAATGTATCCTGTTGAAATTAGGCGAGTTAGTCTTCACCATGAGTTACCTCGCGCGAAAAATAACTATAAAAAAGGTACCATAGGTCGTGCATGTTATTGAAAACAAATACAGAAAAAATGTCGGTTTCTTGGGTTGGAACGATGTTGATGAAAACAAATGAGTTATGACCTTTCTGAAACTATGTCCTGGAAAACAAAGGACTTGATGGTTTCTGGGGCTGGGGCCGGGAATGAGGGGCCACCTGCCAGGAGAGAATTTGGCACCAATCCCGAATCCCTAATCCCAGATCCCGAATGCCGAGCCCCGAATCCCGAGTTATGCTGGAGGGAAAGTTTCATGCGTTTCTTATTCTGCGTTTTCCTTTTTCTTGTCGCGTTGCCGGTGTCTGCGGCAGCGGCTCAGGGAGAGACAGCCAAGGCAGTTTCGCCCGCCGATCTTCGCAATGACGCTGCGGTGAAGCAGGTTCTGGCGGGGCAGCGGGACGACGCCAACGCCGCTTGGTGGGGCTTCGACGCCGCGGACAGCACGGCGGCGCTTCAGGCGGCGATTGACTCTCATGCCAGGCGCGTGCTGGTGCCTTACCTGGGCGCGCCGTGGATCGCGCGCCCCATAACTCTGCGCAGCGATCAGGAAATCGACTTCGAGCCCGGCGTGCTCATTCTGGCCAAGCGCGGGGAGTTTCAGGGTGGGGGTGACAGTTTGCTTTCCGCCGTGGGCGTTTCAAACCTCACGCTGCGTGGATATGGTGCAACGTTGCGCATGTGGAAGAAGGATTACCAGAATCTGCCCTATAAGAAAGCCGAGTGGCGCATGGGCATTGCTATCCGCGGCTGCCGCAACGTGCGCGTGGAAGGATTAAGAGTGGAGAGCAGCGGCGGGGACGGCTTCTACGTGGATGGCGGCGCCGGCCGGGGCTGGAGCGAGGACATCATCATCCGCAACTGCGTGGCTTTTGACAATCACCGGCAGGGCATCAGTGTGATCAGTGTTGTGAACCTTCTGGTGGAAAACTGCACGTTCGCGGCCACCGGCGGCACCGCTCCGGAAGCGGGAATCGACATCGAGCCTGACACGCCGCAGCAGCGCTTGGTGAACCTCGTCATCAAGAACTGCATCTTCGAAGATAACCACGGCCACGAAATTGCGATTTATCTCCGGCAGATGAACCACACGACGGAGCCGGTTTCCATCCGCTTTGAAAATTGCCTGTCGCGTCAGACCGATCCGGACGTCGGCGGCTGGTCCGGCATGACCGTGGGGGCGCTGGGCGATGACGGCCCCAAGGGGCTGATCGAATTCGTGGATTGCGTTTCCGAGAATACGGGCGAAGAGGGAACCAAGATCTACGACAAATCCGTGGATGGAGCGTTGGTGCGCTTTGTGCGCTGCAAGTGGTCGAATCCCTGGACGTCCGCGCACCCGGAATACGCCGGCCCACGGGTTCCGGTGCTGATTGAGTTGCGCCGCCCGAGCCTTACTACCCACTTTGGTGGAATCGAATTCAAGGATTGCTACGTGTACGACAACGTCCACCGCCCGGCCTTGCAGGTTGAGGAAAATGGTACGGAGTTTGGCGTGCGGGAAGTGCACGGGCTCATCACGGTGCAGAATCCATCGGGGGTGCGAATGCGCTTGGGCCACGCGCCGGTAAACGCGGATGTGCAGGTGGTCCCCGCCAATCCTCCCGAGCCGGCAGCAGGCAAAACGAAGTAGGGTGAACGTCACCATTTTGTAGCGCGTGTCCCCACCCGCGCTTTGCCTGTCTCGTC
>Ga0074044_10003432_pt1 | contig 13476 bp, 12 predicted proteins | sample BogForMeECP23OM1_FD_94443 | JGI IMG/M metagenome (GOLD analysis project Ga0074044, IMG submission 94443) | Bog forest soil microbial communities from Calvert Island, British Columbia, Canada - Bog Forest MetaG ECP23OM1 | ecosystem: Environmental > Terrestrial > Soil > Wetlands ... | reverse complement strand
CGCGAACAAAGTCGCGGATTTGCTTCCGTGGAATTGGAAAGAGACACGCCTCGCGGTCGCGGCCTGACCCTCGATTATCGCGCCAAACACGGTCCGCCCGCGGTGCTCACCGGATGCATACGAAGGAAAGCCCGTCGCGGCCGATTGATCGGCCATCACTGCTCCCATACGAATGCGATGCTGGCGACACGCTGCGCCAAATGTGGTGAGTGTCATTTATGCGTCTCTATGTGCTCCTAGTCATGCAACATTTAGTAGTTTATACCCGTCACTTGGCCGTAATGGTAGCTATATATAGGGCAAACACCCCGAGCGCAGCGCGTAAATCGAATTTTCCACAACTTACTCTACTAAGCCGTGTTCATCTAGGCGCGCTAAATATATATAAATGTGCTATCGTGCCAAAGGAACTTTATCCTAACCGGGTCTGCTAATGACAACTCCGACGCGATTACCACCTGAGAAGATTTTGTCGATTGCTGAAGAGGCAGCCAAGGCATTCTCATACACTGAGGATTTTAATATAGAGCGAGTGGTCGAAGAGTTGGGTGGGCGCATCTTCCTGAATGACTTTTGGGAAAATTCGGCGAAGACAGGTTCTCTGGTAGTTGGCGCTCTGAGAAATTTCGATATCTTTGTTCCAAGTCACACTACACATGAGCGCGACCGATTTACGATTGCCCATGAATTGGGGCACTATATTTTGCATTATCTACCTAACGTTGACCCACGTGATGATACGAGTTTTCAGATCGATCGATACGGGGACAGCCTAGTTGAGACAGAAGCAAATCTTTTCGCGTCTGCGTTTTTGATGCCTAAAGACCAGTTCACTGACATGTACAGAGAATTCAAGGGTGATGTAACTGCCGTAGCTAGCAAGTTTGGCGTTTCAGACGTCGCTGCCCGCGTTCGGGCAAGAATGTTGGGACTTCATGGCGGACGAAAAGCGAAAGCGGATGGAAGCGCTGCCGAAATTTCTTCAGCCTAAGCTTCGCCTGTTTCTAAGTGTTGATTTGGTCGGATCGACCGTGTCGAAGCAACGGCCTAACTTTCCAATAAGAGAGCCGGGAAGGCTGTGGGCAGACGGCGGCATGGCGCCCCCGTGGCTGTCCCCAATAGCGAATTTCTTTGGCTCGTTTCAGGAGGCGTTCGTTCGTGAATGGAGGATTTTTAGAAATCAAATCGGACCTCAGCTCGGAATCGCTGTAGCCGTCGATCCCTCGTTCTGGAAAGCAAACGGTGATGAGTTAATCTTTGTGAAGGAACTAAGTGATCGGAAAGAAATACTTGGTTGCATAGATGCTTGGCTCAAAGCACTAATCTCGCTCAGACCGCAACTCGTAGCTAGTGGCCTTGATATCAAGGCAACTGCCTGGACGGCAGGATTCCCAGTGACAAATTCGGAGCTTATTTTTCAGGTGCATCCAGGAACGCCTGACACGCCCTTCGAGGACGATTCTCGGCTCCAACAATTCAACTTCTTGGAGAATTGGCACGAAAACCCAGATTCGCAAAATTCATTAGTGATGGACTTTATAGGGCCGTCAATTGACACGGGATTTAGATTGGCTTCGCGCTCATCCCCGAGGCATTTTGTTATCTCAATCGATATCGCATACTTCTTAGCGACCTCTCATTTGCCAGCAAAAAGAGTGATTGATGTCCCGCCTATCTTTTACGCTGGTAGGGCCGACTTAAAAGGCGTGCTCGGAGGAAAGCCTTATCCAATTTTTTGGATTGACACTATGGCCGGGGAAAAATTCGCAGAAGCGGAGGATCGGCTGTTGGGAATCACGGAATGCCACGCGGACAATATCGCACAATTTTGCCTTGAGTTCTATAAGGACAATGCAACGCTTATGTTTCTGCCATTTATATTCAGGGAGGACGACAGCCAATATGGGGAGTTTCCAGAAAATTACATCGAGGCATTAGAGCACCTTTGTAAAAAATGGATCGATGAAAAGGCTCGATACTTGAAGGAAACGGAGATTGAGTCGGCGACGAACGATGGCTCTGAAAAGTTAACCGATGTGGAGTCGGAAAAGAAAGAAAAAGAAATTATTTCCGCGCTTATAAAATCGCGATCTTCGCAAAGATAATGCGTTCTTCTTGCACTTGGCGAAGCGGGATCTCCCTCAGCCCGCAGGATGGGGGTGCGCCGGGAGACCGGCAAGGAGTCGGTGGTGCAAGTCCACTGCGATGAAGGAGTAGCGATCCACATCGACCCCGAGCCGTGCGCCGTCGTCTGCGAGGACGAGGGTGAAGCGTCGGCAGGGGGGAGCATCGGGCGTCCCTACCGCGATTGAGCTTTTGCGAAAACCAATCACTCATCCTCGTCGGCTTTAGGCTCCCGTTCGTCACCCCAAAAACCCACGCAACCTCTGCCGCAACTTCCGCGCTCCCGCTTTATCGAGCCGCCCGATGCGGCGGTCGATCCGGCTTGGCTCTATGCACGCAATCTTGGCCGGCCGCACCACCGACAGCGCCGGCAATCCGGCGCGGTTGAGATCGGCGATCGCGACGTCGCTCGACGTTTCACCCCATTTGGGCTCATTGCCGGCGCTGGTGATCATGGCGACCCAAATGAGACCATGGGCGGCAAGCTTGCGATTGGAAATGACGAGGGCAGGGCGGCGCTTTCGTCTTACCCTCCTCTGTAGGGGGAGGGTCGGCTGCCGAAGCTCGCGAAAGCGAGCGTAGGCAGACGGGGTGGGGTGCGCGGCGTGCCACTACGCTGCGCACCCTTCGACACTGTCACCCCATCCCGCCGCGCGGAGCCTGTCATCGGGCGGCGCTTCGCGCCGACCCGTTGGCGCGACGACCTTCCCCCTCCAGGGGAAGGTGAAGATGTGCTTGTCTCTAAAGTAGAGACTTTTCCCTTGACATCGGTCCCTATTTCAGTTACCAGCGTCAAATCTTGCTCCCCTAAAGGACGTCAGCCGGCGACACCGGCTGACGGAGCGAGAGCGGTTCCCGCGGGCGGGGGCTCGTCACCTCCGCTCCCGGGCGGCTCCGGGTAGAAACGCCCGGCCGGCATGATGACCGGTCTGCGGGGCAACCCGCTGCACTGGGACGGCAGGGAGCGGGTAACGCCCGCTCCTACCGAGTTCCGTCCCAGGAAGCGCGTAACTGGAGCTGAGCTGCGGCGTTTGTTCGCTGCAGCAAGCGCCGTGGTGGGACGCCGACAGGCGTGCGCGCTCCGCTGAGCGCGCGCCGCGCCCGTATGGCGCGGAGGTTGGACTATGCGCCTGCCGGCGTTCCGCTTCCTTTTTTTCTTTCGTAGCCCGGATGGAACGAAGTGAAATCCGGGAGCGGCGATAAAGCTGGTTGATCGTCCCCGGATTGCGCTCCGCTCCATCCGGGCTACACGTTGGGCATAATCGAGCCGAAAGCCGGTCCCACCGCCGGCTTAGGCGTGACGCGATCCTGCTCCGCGGGACGATTTTGCGGATGGCGTTGGCAAAACTCGGGCGCGCATGCGTCGCGAGAACGATGGCGCTCATCCGCCCCCACGAAAGTGGGGGAGGGGGACCACCCGCAGGGTGGTGGAGGGGGCGTCTGACTCGCCGTCTCGATTTCGTTGCAGAATAATCGTTGAGTCCGACGCCCCTTCCACCACCCTGCTGCGCAGGGTGGTCCTTCCCCGCTTCGCGGGGCAGGAGAACCAAGGAGACCACCATGCGCATTCGCTTCGACTTCGGTTCGCTCACGCTCGATGCCGAACTGCTCGACACGCCGACGGCGAAAGCGATCGCTAAGGCGCTGCCGATCGCCGGCGAGGCGCTGACCTGGGGCGAGGAGGTCTATTTCGAAATTCCCCTCCCTTCCCTCCCCCGCGAGCGGGGGAGGGAAGGGAGGGGGTTCGCCCGGGAAAAAGATGCAAAGGCCGTGGTCACGCCCGGCGAGATCGCCTACTGGCCCGACGGCCATGCCATCGCCATCGGCTTCGGCCGCACGCCGATCTCGCAAGGCGACGAAACGCGGCTGGCGAGCCCGTGCAACATTTGGGCGAGGGCGCTCGGCGACGTGAAGACGCTCGCCAAGGTGAAGGCCGGCAGCAAGATCAAGGTGAGCAGGGTTGAATAGAGCGCGTCATTGCGAGGAGCGCAGCGACGAAGCAATCCAGACTCGGAGCAAGCGGCCCTGGATTGCTTCGCTGCCGCTCGCAATGACGCACAGGGTTAGCCCATCAGCCGCGCCCGACGAACGGCATCAAATTCGCCATCACGGTCATGAACAGCACATTGGTGTCGAGCGGCAGGCTCGCCATGTAGACCACGGCGCGGCCGACGTCCTCGGCCGCCATGCGCGCTTCGATTTTTTTGCTGCCGTCGGGCTGCGGCACGCCTTCGCCCTGCGCCATGCGCTCGGTGAGCGGGGTGGCGGCGTTGCCGATATCGATCTGGCCGCAGCAGATGTCGGTGCCGCGGCAGTCGAGCGCGGTCTGTTTGGTCAGCCCGGTGACGGCGTGCTTGGTTGCGGTATAGGCGGCGGCGCCCGGCCGCGGCGTATGCGCCGAGATCGAGCCGTTATTGATGATGCGGCCGCCGCGCGGGTTCTGCGCCTTCATGATTTTGATCGCTTCCTGGGTGCACAGGAACAGGCCGGTGAGATTGGTGGCGACCACGGCCTGCCACTTGTCGAGCGGCAGGTCTTCGATCGGCATCGCCGGCGCGCCGATGCCGGCATTGTTGAACAAAAGGTCGAGGCGGCCGTAGGTCTCCTTGGTCTTGGCGAACAGCGATTTGATCGCGGCCGGGTCGGCGACGTCGGTCGGCACGGCGAGCGCTTCGCCGGGGGTCTGCGCGCCTTCCCGGGCGACCGCCTCCAGCATCTCCTTGCGCCGGCCCGCGAGCACGACCGCGTAGCCTTCGCGCATCAAAGCGAGCGTCACCGCCCGGCCGACCCCGGTGCCGGCTCCCGTCACCAATGCGATTTTTTTCGCTGCCATCGCTCTCTCCCGTCTGTCGTGCCGTTGCGGAGACAGAGTGGCGAATACGACACGACAAGGCAACCGTCGCACGGCGGGCAGGAGAGGGGGCCGCGCCTAACTCGCCATCGCGATTTCGAGGTCCGGGCTGCCGACGCGGTAGTCGTCGGGCGAAGCAAGCCGCATGTCGATCTCAGTCGCGGTGCCCGGCTTGCCGAAACGGTAGCCCTGCATCGAGTGCACGCCGGCGGCGCGCAGGAACAGATGCTGCTCGGCGGTCTCCACGCCTTCCGCCGTCACCTTCATGCCAAGGCCGCGGCCGAGGCTGACGACGGCATGAACGATAGCGGCGGCATCGGGCGCTTTTTCGATCGAGCGCACGAAGCTCGAGTCGATCTTGAGCTTGTCGAACGGAAAGCGCCGCAAGTAGAGCAGGCTCGAATAGCCGGTGCCGAAATCGTCGAGCGCAAAGCGCACGCCGACGGCTTTCAGGCGCAACATCGAAAGTTCCGCGGTCTCAAGATTACCGAGCAGCGTGCTCTCGGTGAGTTCCAGCTCGAGCCGGTTGGCGTCGAAATCGGTCTCCGTGAGAATGCGTTCGACCACTTCGACGAACTCGGATCGGCGGAATTGCAGCGGCGAGACATTGACGGCGATGGTCAATCCGGGCCACGTCCTGCCGTCGAGACAGGCGCGCCGCAACATCCACTCGCCAAGCTCGATGATGAGACCGGAGTGCTCGGCGATCGGAATGAATTGCGACGGCGGGATTTCTCCGATCGTCGGATGGGTCCAGCGTGCCAGCGCTTCGACGCCGACAACAACCTCGCCGCTGGCGTTGACGATCGGCTGGTAGGCCGCCTTCAGGCCGTCGTTTTTGATCGCATAGAGCAGATCGCCTTCCAACAGCTTGCGATTGGAGAGGTCGGCATCCATCGCCGCGTCGTAGATGCAAGCACGGTTGCGGCCCTCGTTCTTGGCGCGGTACAGCGCCATGTCGGCGTAGCGCAGGATGTCGGCGGCATCGCGCCCGCGGCGGTCGATCACGGCGATGCCGATCGAGGCGCCGATGATGATGTTGTGTCCGCTGATGGAGTAGGGCGCACAGACCGCCGCGATGATGCGCCCCGCGATCGCCTGCAATGAATAGGAATCGGAGGCGCAGGCGGTGATGATGGCGAACTCGTCGCCGCCGAGCCGCGCCACCAGATCGTCGCCGCGCATGATGCGGCTCAGCCGCTGCGTGACGTTGAGGATAAGCTCGTCGCCGATAGGGTGCCCGAGCGTGTCGTTGACGTCCTTGAAATGATCGAGATCGATGTAGAACACGGCAGCCGGACCGCCGCCCTGGCGCACCTGATTGATCGCTGTTTCGAGCCGCTCGCCGAAATAGATTCGGTTGGGCAGGCCGCACACTGGATCGTGCAGCGCGAGGTGACGCAGTTGCGATTCGCCGGTCTTGATCGCCTCCGCCGTTTGCCGCATGTGGCGCAGCACCAGACCCACGAGCAGCGCGAAACCGCCAAGCGCCACCGCGATGAAAGGCAGTACGCTGCCGATGATCTGGCTACCGGGACGCGTCGGCTGCCAGGCCAAGCGCGCGATCGCATTGCCTTGCGCATCGGTAAGCTCGGTGACGTGCTCATCGGCCGCCGGCGCCGGCGCCGGCGCGGCGATCTTACGCAGATTTGTCAGTTGCAGGCGGCGCCCGATCTGCTGGAGCATCGCATCGTCGATGTATTTGACGGAAAACACGATCGGCGCTCGCGCGTTGCCGAGGGCAAGATCGCTGTCGGAGCCGACGACGACCGCCGCGACAACGGCGGTCCTGTCCATGAAACCTTGGATCAAAGCCGTGCTTCGACCGGGCTTCAGGGGATCCTGCGAGGCGATGACCGGGATGGCGTGGTCCGGCATGGCGTTGAGGCGGCCGCGGAGAAGATCAAGGCTCGCCGCGAGCGGCCCGCGCAGGTCAACCGATCCGCCGTCGTTGGGAGTGCGGAACAGCGTGTATTCGATCTGATCGAGACCGTCGACGATCACCACCACGTCGTGGTCGTAGAATGTTTGCAGCCACCTTCCGATGCGCCGGTCCACCCATTGCGGATCGTAACTGTTGCGGATCGTGGCCGTCGCCCGCTGTGTTGCCGCGACGCTTTCGAGCTCCCGCAACGCGCGGGCGCCGTGCCCGGCGATGGCTCGTTGGATCAGCTGCTGTTCGCGGTTGAGCGAAACCTCATCCGCCCGTTGTGCCGAGGTGAGCACGGCGACAACAACGCAGACGATCGCCACGGCGACAATCACGCCGATGGGCATGAGCAGGCTCAGCCGCACCTGATGCCAGCGCGACCGTTTGCGTTCCCCGGCGATTTGCGATTGCGCCGAAGGCAACACGCTTCCACCTCAAGGTCGATATTGTCGGACTTTCGACCATAAGCCGGGAAAGATTGAAAATCGCTTGCAGTTCAATCGATGGAACCCACGCCTTGGCCAGGCGGGCTAAATCCATTGGCTACCTTAATTTTGCGTCAATGCTGACGGCCGCCGACTTCGCCTGGTTCCACCCGGGCGAGGTGCCAAAAGACTCTTGGACGGTTCTTGGCGGACCTCGGAGCGGTTCCGCGGCGGTTGCCCCTGACGCCCCGCGGCGCTTCCCCCTGAACCGCTCAGGACCGGTTGCTGTAGGGTGGGCGCGGGATGGCGATGTGGGCGGCGCGCAGCGCCGCGGACCAGCGTTCGCGCAGGTCGGCGAAATAGGCCTCCCCCGGCTCGATGCGATGGATCAGCTCCGCCACGCAGCTGTCGCGCCGCACGACCATGAGATCGATCGGCATGCCGACACTGAGATTCGAGCGCATGGTCGAGTCGATGGAGACGAGACCGACCTTCAATGCATCGTAAAGGTCCATGTCGTAGGTCACGGCGCGGTCGAGCACCGGCTTGCCATATTTGTGCTCGCCGATCTGCAGATACGGCGTGTCGGTGGTGCATTCGATGAAATTGCCGGCGGAGTAGATCATGAAAAGGCGCATGCGTTCGCCCATGATCTGACCGCCGAAGAGGAAAGAAACGTCGAACCTTACGTCGGAAGCCTCGAGTGCCTTGCCCTCGGTCGCGCGGATGGTGCGGATGACATGTCCGACGCGCTGGGCGGCCTGGAACATGGTGGGCGCGTTCATGAGCGTTTCGCGCTCGCCGGTCTCGGGATTGTCAAAGCCTTCCGTCAGGATGCTCACCACCGACTGGCTGATGGAAAGGTTGCCGGCGGACGCGAGCGCCATGATGCGCTGCTTCGGATCCTGCAGCACGTGCAGCTTGCGGAAGGTCGCGATGTCATCGACACCGGCATTGGTGCGGGTGTCCGCGAACATCACGAGCCCATCGCGCACGAGAATTCCGCAACAGTATGTCATCGATTCCTCTGGTCCACCGGCGCGATCTTTATACCGGTAGCTGTCCGCTCGCGGCAATGGCGGGTCGGCTGTACGACCGTTCAATCACCCAATCGCCATCAGGTCCGGATCGGTATTGCACTCGCCGTTCACTGACCAACCTTGATGGCGACCGCCAGGGTTTCGGTGCCCGCGCCAAAGCGCGTGCCGCGCACCGGGGCGGCGCCGAGTGAATCGAGGCCGATGGCGATGCGGACATGGGCATCGGTCGGGCAAAAACCGTTTGTGGGATCGAAGCCGACCCAGCCGAGATCGGGAACATAGGCTTCCGCCCAGGTGTGGCCGGCGTGCTGCGCGACGCTGTTGTCGGGACGGCGAAAATAGCCACTGACATAACGGGCCGGGATGCCAAGGCTGTGCGCCGCTCCGACGAAGATATGAGTCAAGTCCCGGGAACCCCCGCGCTTGAGCGCAAAAGCTTGCGCTGCAGTTGTTGCCATGGGTGAGGAATCGGCGTCGTGGCCCACGTTCTCGTGGCCTACGTTCTCGTGGCCCATGTCTTCGTACAGCCGATCGAGGAGCGCATGAAGTTCCGCGAGAACCTCGCCCCCGCTCACCGCGCGAATTTTTTTCCCAAACTCGCGGATTGCCGTATCCGCCTGCGTCAACGCCGTGTCGCGCAGGAACAGGCTCGGCGGAAATCGCTCGACTGCGCCGCGCACCACTCCATCCGTGTTCTGCGTCTCGACCTCGCCGTCGACCTCGACGCTCAGTTCGCTGAACGGTCCATCGGCGGTGAAAACGTGCGTGATATTGCCGAAGGCGTCCTCATGCGCGGCCAGTAGCGCGTCGCGCGTGACGTCGATGCGCCAGCCCAGGACGTACTGGCCTTCATGATTGCGCGGGGTCAGCCGCAGCACTTGGATCACGCCTGCGGCGGGCGGATCGTAGCGGTAGACCGAACTGTGGGCGACGCGGATGCGCATGACAGATGATAGAGGACGGACGACGGAGGACGGATGATAGATGATGCGACGGCCTTCTGTCCTCCGTCATCCGTCCTCTGTCGTCCGTTACAGCAGATATTGCTGCGTTACGGTGGTTCCGAGCCGGTTATTGTCTTCGACGAATTCGTCGATGAATTCATGCAGCCCGTTCTGGAAAATCTCCTCGATCCGACTGTTCTCCAGTCGCCCGCGGACGGCCCGCGCCTGGCGCTGCGCCGGTCCTTGGCGGCCGTAGGCTTTGGCGATGCGATCGAGGTTTTGCACCAGGTTCTCATAGCAGCTTGCGAGCGACCGCGGCATTTCGTCCCGCAGTATGAGCAGATCGGCCACAAGCCACGGCTTGACGTTCTCGCGATAGACCCAGTGATAGGCGGTGAGCGCCGACACCGAGCGCAGAATCGCGGCCCACTGGAAATAATCGAGCGGGCCTCCAACCCTCTCCTGCGCCGGCAGCAGCAGGTGATATTTTACGTCCAGAATGCGAGCGGTGTTGTCGGCGCGTTCGATGTAGACGCCGAGCCGGGAGAACCAGTAGGCATCATTGCGCAGCATGGTGCGGTAGGCGGAACCGTCGAAGTTTAGCGACGATCCCATCACCCAACGCAGGAAGCGCGCAAACTCCTCGCGGGACGGCGGGCCGTTGCCCCATTTCTTGAGTTCGAGCCAGGCGCCGTTGATTGAATCCCACATTTCGATGGTGAGCGCGGTGCGCACAGCGCGTGCGTTGAGGCGGGCGGTCTCGAAGCAGTTGCGGATCGAGGACGGATTGTTGGTCGAGAAGGCGAGGAATTCCGTCACCGTCTCCTCGTTCGCCTCCGAATAGGCCGCGAAGAAGGCATTGGCGCAACCGGCCGTGGCGACCGCCGATTCCCATTCGTTCGATTCGCCGACATAGGCGAGCGGTAGCGCGGCGAGGCGCAACGTCGTGTCGAGGATGCGTGCAAGGTATTCCGCGCGCTCGACGTACCGGGCGAGCCAATAGAGATTATCGGCCGTGCGCGAGAGCATCTTAATTCTCCCTCACGCTCCTTCTGCCTCCCCCACAAGGGAAGGGAATTTTCACGCTCGTCCCTCTCATTCGTCCAACACCCAGGTATCCTTGGTGCCGCCGCCCTGGCTCGAATTGACCACCAGCGAACCCTTCTTGAGCGCAACGCGCGTCAGGCCGCCGGGCACGATGCGGATGCGATCGCGGCCAGTGAGTACAAAGGGTCTGAGGTCGACGTGGCGTGGCGCGATGCCCTCCTCGACGCAGGTCGGGCAGGTCGAAAGCGCGAGCGTCGGCTGGGCGATGAAATTCCTCGGGTCTGATTTCAGCTTGGCGCGGAACGCCGCGATCGTGGCCTTGTCTTCCTTCGGCCCGATCAGCATGCCGTAGCCGCCGGAGCCGTGAACTTCCTTCACGACCAATTCCTCGATGTGATCGAGCACATAGGCGAGATGATCGCTCTCCCGGCAGCGCCAGGTCGGAACGTTCTTCAGGATCGGCTCTTCGCCGAGATAGAACTCCACGATCTGCGGCATGTAGCTGTAGACCGCCTTGTCGTCGGCGATCCCGGTGCCCACCGCATTGGCAAGCGTGAGGTTGCCCGCCTGATAGGCCGACATCAGGCCGGGCACGCCGAGCGCGCTGTCGGGCCGGAACACCAGCGGATCGAGAAAATCGTCGTCGATGCGGCGATAGATGACGTCGACGCGCTTCAACCCCTCGGTCGTGCGCATGTAGACGACGTCGGATTTCGTCACAAGGTCGCGGCCTTCGACCAGTTCGATGCCGAGCTTGTCGGCCAGAAACGAATGCTCGTAATAGGCGGAATTGTAGACGCCGGGCGTCAGCAGCACGATGGTCGGTTCGGCCGGCGCGGTCGGCGGCGCGATTGATTTCAGCGTCGCCAACAATTCGTCCGGGTAGTTCTCAACCGGCGCGATCCGGTAGCGCGAGAATAGTTCCGGAAACAGCCGCAGCATGATCTCGCGGTTCTCCAACATGTAGGAGACGCCGGACGGCGTGCGCGCATTGTCCTCGAGCACGTAGAAGGTCTCGGCATCCACGCGCACGATGTCGATGCCGGCGACGTGCACGTAGATGTCATAGGGCACTTTCTGGCCGTTCATCTCCGGACGGAAGACCGGATTCTGGAAGACGAGATCTTCGGGAACGACATTCGCTTTCAGAATTTCGCGCCGACCGTAAACGTCCTTGATGTAGGCATTGATGGCTTTGACGCGCTGCTCGAGGCCGCGCCGCACGATCTCCCATTCCTTCGCGGCGATGATGCGCGGAATAACGTCGAACGGGATGAGGCGCTCCTGCGCCTCGGGGTCGCCGTAGACCGCAAACGTGATGCCGATGCGGCGGAACAGCAGTTCCGCCTCGCGGCGGCGGAAGTCGAGCACGTCAGGCGGTACCTGGCTCAGCCAATGCGACAGTTCGGCGTAGGCCGGCCGCACGGCGCCCCCGCTGTCCCGCATTTCGTCGAACATGTCGCGAACCCCGGCGCGCTTTCCGCCTGCACGCCCAAACGCCTCTGGCAATAAAGCCCTTGGCAATCCTCTGGCAATGTTCAAGCAATCTTTGCGCCAAGTCAGCCGGGCAGGGGAAGGGGCTTATCGCTCGCCGTCATCCGACAATTGCTCATGATTTAGGCGGTTTGACCATCGGCGCGGCGCGATTCTCATTGGTAGCCGAAATCCAGTGCGCGATCGGCGGCGTTCTGGTGATGGCGACTTTGTTCGGCATGTTCCCCTTTCTCAAAACGCTGTTTGCCGACGGCGGATATCAAGGAGTGCAATTCAAGACCGCGTTGGCCAAGGTTCTCCCCCACCTTCACATCGAGATCGTCAAGCGATCCGATGGGGCCATCGGCTTCAAGATCGTACCCAAACGCTGGATCGTCGAGCGCACCATCGCCTGGCTCAATCGTTGCCGACGCCTGGCTAAAGATTGGGAGAACCTCAACCGCAAAGCGCTCGCATTCTTGCGTCTCGCCGCCATGCGTCTCATGCTCAGAAAACTATGCAATCCGCCTTAAAGTGTCCGGACGGACTCTGAGGCGCTCGTCACCGCCCATGGGGCACAAAGCGAACGCGGATGGGCCATGTACGCTTGAGCCGCCATCACTGCCGCGCTAGAGCAGGCGAAGCACGGAGATTTAGCCCAATGGCCGACAGCATGGCCAATCACGGCGACGGCATCGTCACCGCCGCTCTCCTTGTCATCGGCGACGAGATCCTGTCGGGCCGCACCAAGGACAAGAACATCGGCTACATCGCCGAATATCTCACCAACATCGGCATCGATCTCAAGGAAGTGCGCGTGGTCCCCGACGAAGAGGCGGAGATCGTCGCGGCGCTCAACGGGTTGCGCGCGCGCTACACTTACGTGTTCACGACCGGCGGCATCGGACCCACCCATGACGACATCACCGCCGATTGCGTCGCCAAGGCCTTTGGCGTCACCATCGGCCACCACCCCCGCGCGGTCGAGCTCATGCGCGCGCGGGTCGCCGAGACCGGCGGCGTGATGAACGAAGCGCGCATGCGCATGACGCGCGTTCCCGCCGGCGCCGAGTTGGTGCTCAACAAGGTCTCGACGGCGCCGGGTTTTTGGATCGGCAACGTCATCGTCATGGCGGGTGTGCCGCACATCATGCAGACGATGCTCGAATATGTGACGCCCAAGCTCAAGACCGGGACCAAAATGCTGTCGGAATCCGTGCGCGCCGACTGCCGCGAAGGCGATATCGGGACCGAGCTCGGCGAGATCGCAAAACAACATCCCGATGTCGTCATCGGCTCCTACCCGTTCATGGATGAAAAGCGCGGCGGCAATACCAATGTGGTGGTGCGCTCGCGCGATCCGCAAAAACTCGCCGCCGCCATGACGGCGGTCGAGGCGATGCTCGAACGCGTGAAGGCCAAGCTTTCGCCCGGCACACCGGCGCTGCCGCAACGGTCGTGAAGCCGCGAGGACGCAACAACGATGGTACAGCTCCAACAACCTCAACAGGATCAAGGAGCGCCGTCCACCGAAGCGCCACCGCGAGATCCTGAAAAAATCTTCCCGGTCTCGTGGGACCAGTTCCATCGCGATTCGCGTGCGCTGGCTTGGCGGCTCAGCGGCGCGGGCCCGTTCGAGGCG
>Ga0074044_10003431_pt1 | contig 13479 bp, 9 predicted proteins | sample BogForMeECP23OM1_FD_94443 | JGI IMG/M metagenome (GOLD analysis project Ga0074044, IMG submission 94443) | Bog forest soil microbial communities from Calvert Island, British Columbia, Canada - Bog Forest MetaG ECP23OM1 | ecosystem: Environmental > Terrestrial > Soil > Wetlands ... | reverse complement strand
CGAAATCGAGAAGGCGCATCCGGATGTCTTCAACATTCTGCTGCAGGTTTTTGAAGACGGCCAGTTGACCGACGGCCTCGGCAACACGGTCGACTTCAAGAACACCATCATCATCATGACGTCCAACATCGGTGCGCGCCATCTGCAGAAGCGTGAAGGTTTCGGCTTCCAATCCACGAAGGAAGACGTGATCTCCGACAAGGTCGAAGAACTGGTAAAGGGCGAAGTCAAGCGCACCTTCAACCCTGAATTCCTGAACCGCCTCGACGAAGTCATCCTGTTCCTGGCCTTGGGCGAGGCCGACCTGATCCAGATTCTCGAACTCATGGTCACGCAGCTCAACCAGAACCTGGCGCAGAAAGCCATCACCGTCACGGTTGCCGACGACGCCAAGAAGTGGATCCTCAACCAGACTCTCACCGACCGCAGCTACGGTGCGCGCCCCTTGCGCCGCGCCCTGCAAAAGTACATCGAAGACCCGCTGTCGGAGGCGCTGATTCAGGGCACCATCACCACCCGCCCCGCCTTCATCGAGGTCTTCTTAGAAGACAACAAACTGTTCTACCGCCCCGTAGACGCTGAAAAAACAGAAGGCGTCCTGCTGTACGAGAAGTAGTCACGTAGGGGCGGACGCATTCGTCCGCCCAGGTTTTGACGTTGGGATCACTCGAGAGGCAGCCCCGGACGAATGCGTCCGGGGCTACGTATTTCGCTCTGGCTCAGGCGTCCGAACCGTCATCTTCGCCTCATCCGGCTCACTCCGCCGCCAGGCCCATCGATACCGACGCCAATCACTTACCAACCCCTTACGCACCGGATTCTGAAGCACGTACTCGACTTTGGCGTCCAGCCCCTCCGAACACCGCAGCACGTGATCAAACGACTCTTCCTGCCAAACTGCCCCGTCTCGGTCCATTCGCTGGTTAATTCTGCGGCCCGCCGCACCCTTTAATACCGCGCAAGATCTCGATCAGCGAAAATATCTGACGCCGGCGATCATCGATCAATGGCGTGAGGAATCAGGTGAACATGATCTGGCATTACCACCGCAACGTATAGCTCGTACTGCCTGCGATGATGGTGGCAGCACGACGACAGTGCGATATCGCGAGCCCAATCCGGCAGCACCCAGCGCAACTTAGTGACAAACGTAATGAAATGCGGTTTGAAGTCCCGCTGCAAATGCGGCAAGTTGCGTCGATAGAATTGCATAGTCAAATTCTGGCATGGAGCAAGGAAGGCATGCCAGGAAAACACAAGCACACCCCGAAACGATTCCCAACGCGGGAATCCTAGAGAGCAGCAAACTCATGTAGGGGCGGACGCATTCGTCCGCCCTGCGAAGCGCAGCGAGCCCCCCCCGGACGGATGCGTCCGGGGCTACGCGAAACTTCCTGATTGACCTCGGGTTCAACCTGTGATTAGATGCCCCGAACAGATCGCGGGCTCGGCGCCAGAGTCCGCCAGGCACTGGGGCGTGCCCCTCGAGGTGAAGTATGAAGTCAACTGTGCATGCGTTCCTCGCCGTAACTCTCCTAGGTCTTCTAGTTCTTACCTTGACCCTGAGCGCCAGCGCACGGGAAGTTGTCCTGCCCGCCGGCACTCTTCTGCAATGCACTCTTAATGAACCCAATTTCTCTTCGGCCACAGCCGATGTCGGCGATCCCGTGCTCTGCCACCTGCGCGGCGTGACTGAGTTCGGCCAGCAGGCTTTTCCGCGTGGAAGCTATCTGGTCGGCCACCTCGAAGCGGCCAAAGATCCCGGCCACTTCTTCGGCAAGGGATATTTGAAGCTGCAATTCGATCGCATCGGCCTGCCCGGCGGCGACTTGCCGCTCGACGCGAAGGTCATCGGCACCCGCGGTTACAAAGTCGACAAACAAGGCGACATCAAAGGCAAAGGCCACGCCACGCGCGACGTCGTCGAGTGGATGATCCCGCCCCTGTGGCCCTGGAAAGTGATCATGCTGCCCGCGCGCGGCCCGCGTCCCACCCTGAAGGGCGAGACCGTGCTCAGCCTGCGCCTGATGGATGATATTCAAATCCCGCAATCGGCGCATACCTACGGCCCCGGCTGGCATTTCTTCGGCCGCTACCAGAACGGATCATTTCAGAGTGCGCATCCGAGTAGCCTGCGGCCGCAACTTATGATCAGCGAAGTTGGAGTTGCCAACGATGGGGTCGTCAACGATCGGATTATCAATGATCGGATTATCAACGATAACGCCCAGACGCTCCAGCCGGCTCAACCCATGGCGCAAGCCTCCTACGCCACCTACGTCTCGCGCGATGTCCCCGCTCCCAGTCTGGCGAACATCGTGAGCCTTCCCGGCATGCCCGTCTTCGTCCTGAACACCGGCACCATCCTTTCGGTCAGTGGCTACGGCTACCAGGGCGACCGCATCACCTACTCCCTGATCGGCGGAGGTTCCGGCGTCATCAGCACGAGCGACGTCGACTGGAACTCGACCACCCAACTCAACGCCCAGCGCGGCATCCGCGTGACGCTCCACAACAGCCACGCCAACGCAGGAACTGCTGGCTTCTAACCATTCTCACGTAGGGGCGGACGCATTCGTCCGCCCCGCGAAGCGCAGCGAGCGCAGCTCGGCAGCTCTCTCTAGCCGTCAGCCAAAAGCTGGCGGCTTTACTTTCTGCCCGAACCCTGAGCCGCCCTACCGTCATCCAATGACAAATGCAGACCAGATTCGTTCTAAATCTGGCCACATATTCCTAGGGGAGATCTTTCATGAAGCGGTTCGAAGGAAAATCAGCAGTCATTACGGGCGGCAACAGCGGCATTGGCCTGGCCACAGCGAAGCAGTTTCACGACGAAGGCGCCAAAGTCGCCATCTCCGGCCGCGATCAGAAAACCCTCGATGCGGCCGTCAAAACCATCGGCCCCGAGACCTTGGCCGTAAGAGCCGACGTTGCCAAACTCGCCGACCTCGACCAATTCTTTGCCCAGGTCGCCGCGAAATTCGGCAAGATCGACGCCCTCTTCGCCAACGCCGGCATCGCGAAGTTTTCCCCAGCAGCTACTAGCAGCGAGCAGATGTTTGACGAAACTTTCGACATCAACGTGAAAGGTCTGTTCTTCACCCTGCAGAAGGCGATTCCCCTGCTCAACGACAATGCCGGCATCGTCTTGAATTCCTCCGTCGTCAACTCTAAGGGCAATCCCGCAACCAGCGTCTATTCCGCCAGCAAGGCCGCGGTGCGCTCGCTGGCTCGCACCCTCGCGGCCGAACTGGTGGGTCGCGGAATTCGCGTCAACGTCGTCAGCCCCGGCCCCATCTATACTCCCATCCTCGAAAAGGGAGGCATGCCGCAGGCCGGGGTCGATAACTTCGTAGAGCTGGTCAAGACCCGCGTTCCCATGAAACGTCTCGGCACTCCTGAGGAAGTGGCCCACGCCGTCCTCTTCCTCGCCAGCAGCGAAGCCTCTTACATCACCGGCGTCGATCTAAATGTCGATGGTGGCCTCGGCCAGATCTGATCGATGGCGGCGAGACTGAAGCCTCCAGAAAATCTGGCGGCCTTACGTGTTGGCTGCGCTCGGCAGGAACGGGAAGGGCACGGCTTCAGCCGTGCCCTAAGCCACTCCATGAGATCCGGCTTTATAGCCGCTGAGGAACGCTCGCGCCGCGACAAATCGATTTCATCTTTGCGACCTTCGACAGCGCAAGCTCATCTGAGGGTCAAGGACGATTCCCATGCCCAAAATCAACATCGCTGAAAAATTCTCCAAGATTTCCGAATACTGGAAGCCCTACATCGCCGCCGAGCTCAACGGCCAGTCCGTCAAGCTCGACAAAATCAAAGGCGAGTTCATCTTCCACCACCACGAGCACGAAGACGAATTGTTCCTCGTCGTCAAAGGCCGCTTCCGCATGCATTACCGCGATAAAGACCTTCGCGAACATCACGAGTGGATCGAGGAAGGAGAGTTCGTGGTCGTCCCCCGCGGCGTGGAACACAAGCCCGTAGCCGATGAGGAATGCTGGTTCCTGCTCTTAGAGCCTACGTCCACGCTCAATACCGGCAACGTGGTCAACGAACGCACCCACTCCCAACTGGAGCGCGTGTAGAGAATAAGCGGGAAGGGCACGGCTTTCAGCCGTGCCGTTAGGCTTTTGGGTGGCGCAGCGCTTCCAGCGCTGCGATAGAGGTTCCCTTTGAATCTGGGCTTTAGCCCCTGAGGGCTGCCCTTTTTCCGCCGATCACGATACGATTGAAGAATCTCATGGATCTCACCGTCTATTCCTCCGCCTCGTGCCCCGACTGCCGTGAAGCCAAGCGCTTTCTCGACAAACACCACGTCCCCTACAAAACCGTCGACGTCGAGACCACTCCCGGCGCCATCGACGAAATCGTGAAGCGCACCGGCAAGCGTGCCATCCCCCAGTTCGTCATCGACGGCGAATGGGTCCAGCCCTACCGCCCCGGCAAGGGTTTCCTCTACGACCAAATGGCCAAGCGCCTGGGAATCGCCAAGCCGTAGTGGTTGCCCGGTCCCTCGCTTTTCCTCTGTAACCCGCTGTGTCCTCTGGGGTGGAAGATTTACCCCTATCGCACGTACATCGCCTTCAGTACCGTGGCAAACCCGCGCCAGACGGGCGAAGATAGCTACTCCAAGTTCTCGGCCTCGCCAGCGTTCTTGCTCAAAAGGCTGAAACAGAACAACTTGGAGCGAGTCCTGAGGACGCTGCTTCAACCCCATGGCCGATCCCCAAATCAACCGACCTGGCTCTTCCCAAGTCCCTGAACCCGAAGCCCACCCCCCGCACGAGCCCACCATCGTCAGCGACTGCTGGCAGCAAATGGTGCAGGCCGTCCTGGGAGTCGTACTGCTCCTGGGAGCACTCGCCATGGTCCACTATTACCTGCCCACCACCGCGCAGGGCGAGCCTCCCACCGATCTGCAAAAGCATGTTCACGAACTCACCGCGCAGGTCGAGCAACTACAGCAGGACCAAGCCATGCCCGCCGTGGTCTTGAATCGCTATCGCAATTCCATCGGCTACATTTATGGCGTCTATCAGGTCGGCTTCCCCAACCAGCGTCCAGTGGTTCGCGCGCGTGTTTCCGGCACCGGATTCCTGGTCGGCAAAGGCCTGGTCGCCACCAACCGCCACGTCGCCGAGCCCTGGTACGGAGACTCCGAAGCCCAGAAGCTCATCGATCACGGAGCCTCCGGCTCGCTCGAAAGTCTGGTGATCTTTTTCCCCGGCTCGCCCACGCCTGTGACTCTGTTGCCCGCGTCGGTTTCGAAGACTTCCGATTTAGCTGTCTTGCGCGCGGAAGAGTCCAATCTAGTTCGCGATCTCCCAGTGCTGCCCCTCGCCCAATCGCCCGGCGCTCCTGGGCAGCTGGTCACCGTAATCGGCTATCCCATGGGCATTGCCGGCATGGTCGCCAAGTCGCCCAGCGAAATTTACGAGCGCATGGCCTATCGCCACAATGACATCAACGCAGCCAGCGAGTTAGCCGCTCTGTCGCTGATTCGTCCCTCTACCACCTGCGGACATCTCGGCGACGTGGTCGGCGACAAGCTCATCTACGACGCCCCCACCGCCCACGGCGGCAGCGGCGGTCCCGTCTTCAACACCAAAGGCGAAGTCATCGGCGTCAACTCCGCCTACATGGACGGCTTCTCCGGTGGCACCCTCGGCGTCTCAGTGGACGCCCTGCGTCCGCTGCTGCAAGAGGCGGAAGAAAAACATTAGTCCTGTCGTACTTCTCGAAGCTGGCGTTTCAACGCGCGTGAAACAGGGTTCCCGCCCCAATTCTTGTGGACGCGAGAACCCCTGCTTGAAATGATGAGTCGGCCCGTTGTTCAGTCGCCATGTTTTGGGGCAGCGGCCACTGGACCTGCACAATGACCTAGTCCGTTCTCCAACGGCCCCGACAGCAGAACTGGTTTGCCACCGCTGACCGTCCACGATGAAACCGCGCCCGAGCCGCTGAGACAATCGTCACCAGTACTGCCGCCCGCGTAGAGATAGAGCCCCGTGCCATCTTCGGCGAGAGCGAGGTTGTAGAGGTTGTCGGTGACCTCCTGAGTCGGACCGAGTGTGCCGTTCGAGCCGATCGCAGCAAAGTCGAACCAATCGCCCGTTGTAGCTGACCATACCCATTTTTCCTGATTATCGGCGAGAAGCGCCAGACTCTGATCGAACGGGAATGGCGACCCCGGCACGGCGGTCAACGCGCCCGTGCCGTAGTCCACGGCGTAACCCGCCAATGGGAAGCTCGGAAAAACACTTTGCGCGTAGAGCAGAGGCGAAGCCGGCGATCCCGATGGAAGCATGGTAGCTGTCAAGGCTTTGCCATAAGAAGCGTTTAGGATGGTATAAGGGCTTCCCGCAATTGGTGTGAGGGCGCCATTGTTCTGATCAATTGCGTATCCCCAGATGGCAGCCGAAGTCTCGTTCTGAGTGAGCCCGTACACGTACTGACCGGTGAAATCGGGAGTAATGGCAACGAGACCAGTGGCGGTCGCGCTGGCAGTTTGGGTCAAGGCGCCGCTGGAACGATTAATCTGGAAGACTTCCACCGTATTGGAAGAGGAAGACAAAGACGCAACCAGAAGAAAATTGCCGTTCGGATCGACGGCAATATCACTTGGATCCGACCCGTTCCGGGAGAATGGAGAGCCCGGCATCGCCGCAAGATTGCCGTTGCTCTGGTCAATCTGGAAACCGTAAATCCCGTGGAACGTGCCGACGTAGACGAACCAACCGCCAGGGTCGATCGCGATTGGATCTGCTCCAATGGCCACAGGAAACAATGGAGGATTGCCGCTGCCATTAGGATTTGTCAGTACTCCGTTGCTCACATTGAATTCGGCAATGTATGTGCCCGAACTTTCTCCACTCTCTGCATACAGGTAGCCGTCGGCAGCTCCCGCCGCCGTTTCCGCGAGCGGAGCCTTGTACACATGGCCGCAGTTGTCCCACGCCTGTACAGTTAAGTCATATCTACCCGGCAATAGATTCACGAATGTGTTCACCTGATCGGATTCGACCGTATAAGGAGCGATGCCATTGCCTGTGTAGATACGTATGGCGTTGATACCGGCCGGGCACTCAGGATTCTGCGCCGAAGCGGCAATATGCACAGGAATATCTGCGGATGAGCTTTGCGGCAGGAAGACAGAAACTCCCGCGTTAGAATTGACTGTAACGTCGACCGTCGTCTTGCCGACTCCGCCGCAGTTATCCCACGCTTGTACGACGGTGCTATAGCTTCCGGCGCTCAGGGAGACGAAGGTTTCGATGTGGGCGCCGTAGACGGTATAGGCGCTTACACCGGGTGCGGTATAAATACGCATCGCATTGATCCCACTCGCGCAAGAAGGGCTGGTGGCGTACGCCTCGTAGAAAACCGGAGACCCGGAGTTCGAACTGCCCTTCGGGGAGAGAATCGTTACGGTCGGAGCTGCAAATCCGAGATTCGGGAATGCGAGAGTCGCGAGAAACCAAAGACTGGTTGAGAAGAACAACTTCCGGACAGCGCCGGGGACGCACGGACCCCTCCACGCATCATCTGAAGAACTGAGCACACGAACCTCCGGGGCTGGAGCGGGGAAAAAAGCTGGACCAGCAACGTAGAGTCTGCGCCGAAAAACACTTTCAAGACAATTAGTGGAAAACTGCACGACCGGACTTTAAAACCTGTAGGCGGTTAGGACCGTTGGGAATTTGGTGAACCGGAGAGCAGGAGGGGTGGCAGCGGTGGCCCCGTCTTCAACACCAAAGGCGAGGTCATCGGCGTGAACTCCGCCTTCATGGACGCCTTCTCCGTCGATTCCCACCGTCCCTTACTGCTGGAAGCGCAGAAACGCTAGACCGAAAGAATCTCAATTCCAAATGAAAAAAGCCGGGAAGCCAATCGCTTCCCGGCTCCGACCCTCTTGCCGCAGTTCTTAGAAAGCCCACCGCAGCGAGAACTGAATCAGCCGCGGGTTCCCGTTGGTTCCCAGAATTTTTCCAAAAGGACTGCTGCTGCTCGTCGAATACGTCTCGATGTCGGTCACGGTCGGATCGGCGAAGTTCGTGTGGTTCCACAGGTTAAAGAAGTCCGCCGCGAAGCGAATGTCCTGCCGATCGCCAATCTTGAAATGCTTCAGGAACGACACATCCCAGTTCTGCTGAAATGGCCCCTTGTAAATGTTCCGTCCCAGGTCTCCGAAGCCAATGACGCACGTATTGCCCGACGGGTCATTCAGAGTCGCGCACTGTTGGGGAGGGGTGTTGGGATAGTAGAGGTACGGAACCGGCGTGAACGCTGCCCCGTTTAAATATCCATTTTTCACGCGCGATTGAATACTGCCGCTCGACAACCCGTTGGCAATCGTCGCCCCCGGAGCCAGGCTTGCGCCCAGCAACGGCGTGCTCCCTTGTCCCAGGAAGGCAGTCCCCGAGCTGGAATCGTAAATCGAGAACGGCAGCCCATTCTGGAAGATCGTCACACCCGCGACCTGCCAGCCGCCGAGCGCAACTTTTCTGACCCCGGCAGCGTGCCGGAAGAACGGAAGGTCGTACGCATAGCTGACCGCCAGCCGGTGCGGCCGGTTGAAGTCCGAGATTCCCCGCGACGCGTTGATGTTGCTCTGATCGTTGTAGGCGGTATTAAACGCCGTGTTCCCGGTTGAAGTGGCGTCAATGTTCTTCGAGAACGTATACGCTGCCTGAAAATATCCCTGGCCCCATCGCCGCGAGAGCGTGGCCTGCAGCGCGTGATAGATCGAGTACGCGTCGTTGGCAAAAATCTGGTAGCCGCTATAGCCGTTCAGACCGGGCGTCGGCGTCCGCGCGATTGCATTCGAGAACGTGTTGTTGGTGATCGTGTAAGTATTGTTGTTTACGTCGGTGACCGTGAAGGGATGTGCCGGGCTGGCGTCGACCGACTGGATCGCGTCGCGGGTCTCGCGCAAATGAATCCCGCGCGTGCCCACGTAGCCTGCTTCCAGCACCCAGTGCCCGCCCAGTTCCCGCTGTACGGTCAGGTTCCATTGTTGCGTGTTGGGGACCCTGAAATGGTGCGGCACCTCCAGCACGAACAGATTCTGTGTGCTGTTCACCCCCGGTCCCGTGCATCCGCCGTAGGTGGCGTCGTTCACCAGCGGGTTGCCGCTCGGGGCGAAGGCGGTGAGCTGAGCCAGGCAAGGCAACCACGCTCCCGACAGAGTTCCCGCGGCCGGCACGGCATTCGGATTCACCGCCGGCGTGCCCGTGAAGAAGTCAGACATCGTGTACCCCGGCGTCTGCCCGAAAAACACGATCGGGATAAATGGCGCCTGGAAGCTCAACTGGTCCACGGCCCCAACGTCTTCGCGCACGTAATAAATGCCGTAGCCCCCGCGCACCGTCGTGGTGTGCCGCCCCAATACGTCATAAGCAAATCCCGCCCGCGGTCCCCACCCCGTCGACACACTATTGCCGAATGTCGATCCCGCCGCATTGCCCGTCAATCCCGTAACTCCAAGCTTGTTGACGCAACTCGGATAAATGAACGGATACGTGTTGGACTTGGTCAGCGAAGACTCGATGTTGCCGATGTGGCAATCCCCGTCCGACCACGCGCCCATAAATTCCGTGCGCAGCCCCAGGTTCACCGTCAAATCCTTCGTCGCCTTCCAGTCGTCCTGCGCAAACACTGCCGAATTGTTCTGCCGGTACTGGTGGTTGTAAACCCCGCCGCCGCCGAAGCTGAACTCCGGCGTCCCGCCCACGAAATTCGCGAAATCCGTCACGGACGTGTTGGTGAAGAAAAGCTGTCCATTAAACACCTGCGGAAACTGTTTGTCGAGACTCGCCCGGATGTATTGCCCGCCGAAAGTAAAGGTGTGTGCGCCCTTCACCCAGCTCAGGTTCTCTACGAAGTTGTAATTATTCTGCGTCTGGTATTGGTTCGCCTGCGGCGTCGGGCCGAACTGAAATCCCGAAGATTCAAACGTGAATTTGTAGATGCTCTGCGTCAGATTGTCGGTCGGCCGGTCGATCCCCGCGTCGGTCACCGTGACCGGGTTGACGTTCGTCGCGGTGTTGTTGATGTGAACCAAGCCAAAGCGAAAGTCGTTCACCAGCCGTGGTGAAAATACGTGCGTCTCGGAGATGATGAATAACCGGTCGTGAATTGGAAGCTGATAGGGGAAGTTCAAATCCGTTCCGCTGGCCGCCGCGCCCAGCGACGCCTGCAGGCCTCCCGCGCCAAACGGAATATCCTGCTCCGAATCTGAAAAGAAGACGCGCGCCGCCACCGCATCCCTGGATTCGTGGAACTCGTGGTCCCAGTTCGCGGTAAATTGATCATCCGTAAACTTGCCCGGCTTGCTCACCGTGAATTGCACCGCGGTACCCGCCGTCGTCCCCGCGGGGACATTGGGAAGCGGGAAAAGATATCCGTTCGCCGGCGCCCCAAACTGATCGCTCTGAAACGCCAGCAGCGACACCGCTACCGGATCGGCGCTGGCCACGCCAAAATCCGCCGCCAGGTTCGCTTCCGCCGTCGCCGTCGTGCCCCGGTCCGCCGCCGGCACATACGGAATAAACGTGCTGATCAGCGTCCCCGGAGAATCCCCGCTGCGCTGCCGCGTGCCCTGATAGTTCACGAAAAAGAATCCCAGCTTGCCCCCAGGAATCACCGGTCCACCCAGACTGCCTCCGAAAATATTCTGCTGGATCACCGGCCGCGGCGATCCGCTCCCCTTCAGAAAGTATTCGTTCGCGTCAAGCACGGTATTCCGGAAAAATTCGTACCCGTCCCCGTGGAAAGAATTTGTGCCCGGTTTCAACATCGCGTTGATGTTGCCCCCGCCGTTGCGTCCCTGGCTGGCGTCATAGAGCGAGGTCTGCACCTTGAATTCCTGGATCACGTCCGGATTGGGCAGCGGCGTGTTGGTCAACTCCGCGACGTTGTAATCGGTGACGCTGATGCCTTCAATCAGGTAATTGTTATTGTCCTCGCGCTGCCCGTTCACTTCGATGCGCACCTGGCCGCGTCCCAGCTGCGCCGCCGCGTTCAACTCGCTCTGCGCCCCCGTCGACAGCGTCAGCAACTGCTGAAAGTTCTGCGTCGCCAACGGCAAAGACCGGATCGTTTCGCTGTCAATGGCCTGCCCCGTGGTCGGGTCGCTCGTGTCGATCGCCTGCACCGCCGCTTCGACCTCAATCTGCTGCTTCACTGCCTTCGTCGACAGCTTGGCGATCATGCGCGTCGTCTCGGTCACGCGCACCACGACGTTGGGGGACTTTCCCTCCGCGAATCCCGCGCTCTGAATGCTCACCGTGTACGTCCCCACCGGCAGCAGCGGCGCCGTGAACGCCCCGTCGGGTCCTGTCCTCACCGTGCGCTACAGCACATTCGTATCCTGGTTCGTGATGCGCACCTCGGCGTTGGCGATCACCGCCCCGCTCGGATCCTGCACGGTCCCCGTGATGGCCCCCGTCGCTCCGCCCTGCCCGAAGGCTTGTAGGGTCATTGCCACGGCGATGAAACTGAGAACTATTAACCTGATCGAATTACGCGGCATAGTCTTTCTCCCTAGTCTCCAAAAACTGGATACTTTGATTTCAGGTTTACTGAGGAATGGAAAGCTCAGAACATTGAGAATTCAGAACATACACAACAACCAGCAACGCGCAGCATGACGTGAGCCCCCCACTACGAATCCCAATCATTCACCTGCGGCTTCGCGGCGCACATGTCGGCAAAGGCGTCCTTACTTTGCCCGTCGTCCTGTATCGAGTACAGCTCTCCCGCCGCACGTTCGTGGATTTCTGGAAGCTTACCGAATCAGCATGGCAGTTTTCAAGAAGTAAAACTACTCGGTAGCTAACAAAACAACTTCGGCTGTCTAGCCCTCTCCAAACTCCGGTACCGCTCCGGCACATCGCGATTCTGTAACGATTTTGGGTGGCGCAGAGCTTTCGGCGCCGCGATGAAGCCTTCTGTCATTTCCAGGGCTTTAGCCCCCGAGGGACCTTCATTCCCGCGCCTTACCTCGCCCCGCTAATCCATCCCGGCTCCCGCACATGCTCATCCTGAAACCGCAGCAAACGTGCCGCTAGGACCGAAGCCCGTCCCAAATACCCCACCACTTTTCGCTCGTCCCCCCGCTCGACCACCGGCATGCGTCCAATGTCAAAGCGCAACAACTTTGCCGCCGCCTCTGACACCAGTTCATCCCTATACGTCACCACCAGATGTGTGCTGCCCGCCTCCTGCACCGTCATCCCGCCCGACGAATCTTCATCCAGCGTCCGCAAAATATCGCCCCGCGTAATAAGGCCCGCCAGCCGGCCGGCGTCGTCGACAATCAACAACGCCTCATGTCGCGCCACTGCCGGATCGTGCCGCGCAATCCGCTCCGCCAGCACTCCCACTTTCGTATCGGCCGCGATGATCGGCAGCTCCCGCTCCATCGTCTCGCCCACCGTCGACTGCGTCAGAACATCCGCTTCGTAATCCTGATGCACCCGCAGCCCGCGCCGCGCCAGCTTCTCGGTCATGATCGAACTCCCAGGCATGAACAGCATGGCGATCCCATCCGCAATCGCCGCCACCAGCATCAGCGGCAGCACCGAGTTGTAATCCCTTGTAATCTCGAATGCAAAAATGATGAACGAAAATGTCGCTCGCGACGCCGCCCCAAATACCGCGCCCATCGCCACCAGCGCAAACGCTCCCGGCGAAAGATGCGCTCCTGGGAACACGTGATTCGCCACCATCGCGAACAGCCCGCCCATCGCCGCGCTCCACATGAATGTTGGAGCCAGCAGCCCGCCCGAAGTTCCCGATCCCAGCGAAATCACCAGCGCCGCGAACTTCGCGATCATCACCACCAGCAAAATCTTCCACGCCAGCTGCCCGTTCAGAATATCCCCGATCGTGTCATACCCCACGCCAAACACGCGCGGCACGAAGTATCCAATCACGCCCAGCGCCAGCGCTCCCGTCGCCGGCCACCACAACTCGTCAAACGGAAGTTTTTCGAACAGATCTTCCACCCCATACAGCGCCTTGCTCAACCCAACCGCCGCGAGTCCGCAGATCGGCCCCAGCACCAGGTAAAACGGCAGCGCCCCCGGAATCCCGAACTCCATTGCCCCCACCTGAAACATGGGCCCGCGTCCCAACAGCTGCATGTGCACCGCCGTCGCCAGCGTGCTCGCAATCACGAGCGGAATAAAGGACCGGGATTTGAATTCGAAAAGCAGCAGCTCGATCGCAAGAATCACTCCCGCAATCGGAGTGTTAAACGTCGCCGACATGCCCGCGGCCGCCCCGCACGCCAGCAAAACTTTCCGCTCGACCGCCGTCGTGTGCAACACCTGCCCCACCAGCGACCCGATCGCGCCGCCGGTTTAAATTATCGGTCCCTCGCCGCCAAACTGCCCTTCGGTCCCAATCGCAATCGCGGCAGAAATCGGTTCCAGAATCGCCACCCGCGGCGCAATCCGGCTACTGTTG
>Ga0074044_10003429_pt1 | contig 13487 bp, 15 predicted proteins | sample BogForMeECP23OM1_FD_94443 | JGI IMG/M metagenome (GOLD analysis project Ga0074044, IMG submission 94443) | Bog forest soil microbial communities from Calvert Island, British Columbia, Canada - Bog Forest MetaG ECP23OM1 | ecosystem: Environmental > Terrestrial > Soil > Wetlands ... | reverse complement strand
TTGGGATAGTCCTTATTGAAGCGGTGTGGGTCAAGAGTAAACAGGCGGTCAGCTTGCAAAGTGGCATGCGCCCCGATGACAAAATCCACCAACAGCCGCTGGGCCTCACCGCCGCCCGATTTTCGTCTTCGGTGACCATAATGGGCGAACCGCTGGGCCGCCTCGCGCCACACGGGCGCGTCAATTAGAAAATCGACCTCGACCCGCGTGTGAGCAAGAAATCGTTCTAAATATTCGGCGGTCATATTCGGGTACGCCCTGAGTTCAACGTAGACCGGGGCGCAAATCACCAGAGCTCCTTCATTTGCAGCCTGTGCCAGCGTACCGGCAATCTGAACGGAGGAGGCGCTGCCAGACCAAATCGCCGAGATGATATTGGTATCGAGGGCGGTTCTCACAGCTCGTCACTCCTCGTCTCGCATGGAACGAACCCATTCATTAATCTCTTTTATGCCGCCCGGAAACGCTGGCACGGCTCCGATGTATTTCTCAAATGGATTCACTGCCCGCCGAACCGGACGGATCACCGTGTCATTGCCTCGAACGACGAACTCAACCCGGTCGCCCACCCTCAGACCTAACCGAGATCGAATCCTCTTCGGCACCGTGACCTGTCCTTTTGTACTGACGACACTGGAATTTGCCATTTCCTTACCCTCCATCCCTACAGTAAGGATATCAATCCCTACATTTCAAGTCAAACCTCATCTTCGAGGCTTCTTGCCGCGACGGTCTTTGACCCCGGTTTTTGATTCAGCACGCGGCACAGGCAGCCTGCCCGTGTCAGGCCTTGGCCGGAATGGCCATGCCACAATACATTCCTGCGGTTTTTGGTGGCTTGGTTGGTGAGGGCCGGGTAGAATGAGGCTGTTGTTTGACCAAGAAGAGCGGCGAGGCGACGATGGAAATCAAGCAGTCGAACCGGGCATTGAGGAGGACACCTTGAAACCGGCAGGTATCGAGCGGAAACAGGCGCTAATGACGCTCATGGCGCTTTTAGTGATCTCCCCCTTCGCGGCGGCCGCCCAAAAGCCCACCGCTCCGGCGCACCCTGCCACGGCGACCTCCCAGCCCGCCAGCGGTCAACTCCCCAAGATTTGGCACTCCCAGGCCACCCAACACGACTTCCGCGTGGAAGTGACGAAGGATTTGTTTCGCGCGGAGTGGGTGAATATACCTCCCGCCGCGGCTAAGCAAGGCGCTTCCATCCTCACGGAGTGCCGCCGGGCAGGAACCAAGTGGGTAGGCAGTTCGAGCATCAAAATGCTTTTCGCTGTTCCCGGAACTCCCACCGGAAAGGACACCAAGCTGTGCTCTCTCACCGTGCGCTTTGAGGTGGACTCGATTTCGCCGGAGAAGATTACGGGCCACTCCGAGGCGCTGCATTCTTTCGACGTCAACTCCTGCCGCGTGCAGGAGACAAGGTGGGGGGACTTTACCTGGATTCCGAAGAAATGAGGGAGACAAGCTTAATGTAGGGGTTCACGGGGTAATGCGCGCTGGTGGATCGATACCCTGATTGGAGTTATTGGACGTGAAGGCTAAAGGTCAAAGGGTAAAGGATTAAAGATGAAGCCGTCTGCCTTTATCCTTTACACTTCACCCTTTACCCAGCCCCCGCACCTACCGCGACCCGTGGGTGACCGGGCCCGGCAAGAACCACATCACCACCCCCAGCGCCGCCAGGATGCCTATGAAGTAGGCGGTAGTAGCCCGGCTGGGTTGAGGGGGCAGATCCTTGGTGAAGATGCGGTATCCTGCCCCCAGTGCCACAAGGAAAAACACGCTCTGGCCCAGCAGCAGCGCGAGAGCCACACAAGACGTCAAAAGCCACACTCGTTCCTGTTTGTCCAATGCTGCAATGGCTTGGCCGCCATCCAGTACCCACACCGGAATCAAGTTCAGCACATTCAGCCAGGCGCTGGCGCGGGCAAGCGCTGCCCAGATTCCGTTGCCCGTATGCCACCACAACAAGCCACACGCTGCCGCCGCGAGGAATCCTGCCAGGGGTCCGGCCAAGCTCACGGCCGCTCTTGTCTCTCGCGAAACCCCCAATGCCTGCCAGCGCACGTAGGCGCCCAGCCCGGGCAGAAACACCGGCATCTCCGCCGGCAGGCCGCGGCGCTTGACGTCGATGAAGTGCCCCATTTCGTGAAGGAAAATCAGCGCCACAAACCCCAGGCCGAATTTCGGGCCGTACAGAGCCCAATAGACCCCGATGAAGGCCGCCAGGCTGAGCAGGAAATTCAGCTTGAAGACTGCGAGGAGAACCTTGGCCTTCGATAAGGCAATGGCCAACGGCGCCAGCGGCCCCAGCTTGCTCGCCCATTTATGCCGCGATTCCGCCGGAGCCGCGGATCGCGCCGCCAAGGCCAGTTGCCGCGCGTGGTCGCGCACCCATTCCGCCTGCGAGGATTCCGCGGGCAAAAGCTTCAGAGCTTCCAGCCAGCGCTCACGGGCCTCCAAGGGCTTGCTTTGATTCTCCAACTCCCTGGCTTGCGAGGTTATCCGCTCTAACGCCTCGGCATGCACCAAGGCATGGCATCGCAGGCACTCCAGAGCCCCGGGCGGCAGCTCGGCTGAGCAGGTTGCGCAGAATTGCGATGGTGGAAAGAAAATGGAGGACACGGTATTAGCCGGCACCCGGTTGTCCCGCGGGGGGCATGGACAACTTGAATGGCCCGAGGATTTGGAGCGATATCCCTCGAGTCATCTTCCAAGCAAACTGCATGCCCACGAAGAGAATTATTAAACCGAGCACTCCATGGAGAGGATCCGCCAGCTCGAGGAATGGCGAGGCCAATCCGACCAGTGCCAGGCCCACCAATGCCGCCCCCAGATTTGCGGGACGCTTTGGCGGGTTTTGCTCCGGCGCAGGCGCGGCGTTTTCAGAAGACTGCTCCCCCGGATTGTGCAGGGATCGGGATTGTTCCGTTGGGGCTGCCTTGTGGGCCTTGGAGGCTTGCGAAATACCGATCGGAATCGCAGCCATGGAGACCGCGGCGTAGGTAAGCACCACGGCGGCAATCTGGTATCGCCGCCCGCCTATTCCCCCCGACCCCGTGATCATGGCTTTGCCCACGATCCATCCCACGGCAAGTGAAACGTATCCGATCATCCATCCGGTGATGACACCCACAGCGGCGTAGAGAATCAGACCCAGGATGGCGCCCCCCACGCCGAAAAGCAGTGCGCGCGTGAACGCCGCATGATTATCCTTGGGGATCTTGAGCTTCACCTGCTCAACGCAGGTGGCGCACGCCATGGACCTATTCACGCGGAAATAACTTCCCGTGAGAGTCTGGTTGCAGAATTTGCACCGGTCGCTTCCGGCCTCGCCGGCATATTCGGCCGTCCTGAACTGTGGAGGAGTTTTGGAAAGGTTGGGGTCAGACATGGGCGGAAGATACCACAGAAATCTCTGAACCAAAAGAAAAGTAGGAGCCCTCGATCTTCAGTCTGCATTCCGCTTCGCGTGGCGAGGTTCAAACCTGATGAGCAAGCGAGTGCCGGTAGCCCGCGCCAGGCGTTCGAGAGTCCGCATCGACGGGCGCGCGCGCCCGCCTTCCAGCCGGGCAAGGACCGGCTGGGTTGTCCCCATCTTCCGTGCCAATTCAGCCTGCGTAAGGCCGACGCGGTTCCGGGCCTGGAGCACGGCTTTGGCTAAACCGAATTCTCCCTCGAGAGCTTCGTACGCCCTCTGGTACTCCGGTTCTTCCATCCACCTTTTGTGCATGTCGGATATACGCGCCATGAGTACACCTCTATTATTGGACCACCTTCGCGCGGGCCAGGGCCAGCTCTATCTCGCGTCGTGGCGTCTTCTCGGTTTTTTTTACGAAGACCCGCACAATTACGACTCGGGAGCCAGCCGCCGCCACATAGAGTGCTCGCGAAATCCCACTGCGACCCTTAAGCCGCATTTCCCATAGGCGACCTTCAACGTGCTTCACGTGCGGCTCGCCCACATGTTCGAGACCATCAGCTCTGCCATCCGCGCCAACCTCGCCCGCATATCCGCCGGCAGCGCCTCGACCTCCGCCCCAACCGTTTCATTCAGAGTCCCGACCGTGCATCTCATATGCCAGTATACCAAAAACGATATAATCACCGCAACCTATATGTCTGCCAGGTTGAGCGTGTAATGCCCCGAGGCATCAGGCCGGATTCTCGTTGTCAATAGGGGCTAGCCGAACACCTGCATAACAGGTTCGTGCCAGCCCGCGGTTACGCGCCGCCTCGGCGAAACCGCTCGGTCATCTTTTTCGGCGCCCTGCCGAGCCAAGCCGCCGTCATGGCTTCGCGGACCGTGTCGGCCTTAGCGGCCTTCAGTCGAACCAGGGTGGCTCCTTGAAGTCCCCATGCTCCATTGGCGGGTTTAAACACGGTGGGATGGGCTTGAACGAAAATTCTCTGCTGCTCCGGTGTGAGCCTGACCATTCCCCATTTTTTGTCCGGATAGCCGAGGGTGGCGAAGATCTTCCCGCCCACGCGAAAGTCGGGGTGTTCCATGTGGCTGCTTTCCTCGACTTCTGGCAGGCTCAGAGCCATGCGTCGGAACTGATCAACGGTCATAAAATGAGGCCCTCTTCTTTCAAGTAACGTCGCGCACAGCCTCCTCAATCCCGGTTCATCATTCGAATCAAGAATGCACAACCAATTCCGCCCACAGCTACGATCAGCAGAATAACAGCATACATTGGTTCAAGAATGATGGTTCCTATTAAAACAGACGAAGCAAACGACCCCGATGTCCAAAGGGGGGCGGGTGGAAGGCCTGGTCGTAAGCCGCGTTGCCAACAGGTAATTCTGACGAGTGGCATAGATGCCACCTCTGTGGATGATCGGGAAGTAGGTAGCCCGGAGTTCTTCTTTAACTCTCCGGCTCTTGATGCCGGACAACGAATCGCTGCGGCGTTCAAGGAGGAGGCTGGGTGGCCTGCTCTTCGAGATTGCAGGGTTATCTCATTGTTCTTTTTAGGGGAATGGCGGGCAGGCGCTTCAGTGTCCGGTTCGCCGGGTCGATCGTAATACCCACGGATTCAAGCGCCGTGACCCCAAGCACGGGCTCCACATCATCCGGGCCGAAGATCACCCGGCCGGCGGTGATGTCCCCCATGAACCGAATCTCCACTAGACCGAATGCGTATTCGTGCTTCGTTCCGTCCGCGAGTTCGTACACCATGGTCCCCACCGGTTGCACCTCGATGTGCCGGAGCTTGGCCCCCGGCGCCAGACAATCCGTCGCTCCTGTGTCGACGAGAAAGTCCGCTTCGTAAGCGCCCGCGGAAGTTCCTAAACCCCTCAAGGCAACTGTTACGTGGGTGAGTCCCATTGGATGTACCCCCACTCATGATAGACACTAGAACGTCGGCAAAGCAAATCGCATTAATTGCCGCCACGCACTGGCCGTTTCATTTTCCCAATCACCGCTATCATGCGCTTAGACCTTCACCTTTTTGATTTCCTCAATCAGTGGGGGAACGATTTCAAAGAGGTCGCCGACGATTCCGTAAGTGGCGACTTCGAAGATGGGCGCTTCTTTATCCTTATTGATGGCCACAACCGTGTTTGCGCCCTTCATGCCTACCATGTGTTGAATGGCGCCGGAGATTCCCAGCGCCATGTAAAGCTTGGGCGCCACGGTTTGTCCGGAGCTTCCGATTTGGCGGTCCATGGGCAGCCAGCCGTTGTCGCAGATGGGACGGGAGGCGCCAAGCTCGGCCCCCAATGCGTCGGCGAGCTTTTGGGCGAGAGCAACGTTCTCAGGCGCTTTAATCCCGCGACCCACCGCAACGATAAGTTCCGCCTGGGTCAGGTCCACGGCCTGCTTCGCTTCGCGGAAGCGCTCGCCGGGCTTGGCGCGAATGGCGTCGGCGGCAAGTTCCACCGCCACCGGGGTGATGGGGGCCGCGCTCGAGCCGCGCGCGACCGCATCTTCGCGAAACGCCGCCGCCTGAAACGATACAAAGTAGGGCGCCTCACCCACCAGTTCGACGTCCGCGCAATACTTCCCCTGGAAAACCTGGCGAACGAAGACGAGTTTCCCCTCTTCATTCCGATAGCCCAGGCAATCGCTCACCAGGCCGCGATCAAGGGCGGCGGCGAGCTTGGGCGCAAAGTCGCGCACTTGATAAGTATGGCTGAAGACCACGAAGCGCGGCTTTTGCTGATCGATCACCGCGCGCAGGGCGAGCGTGTAGCCGTCCGCCGTGTACTCCGCGAGCAGGGGTGAATCAACCGTCAGGACTTCCTGAACTGCGGCAGCGGCAAGGTCCACCGCCAGCGCCTCGAGATTGCTTCCCAGAAGCACGGCTGTGGCGGTGGTACCTAAGTTCTGCGCCAGGTGCTGGGCAGCCGCCAGCGCCTCCCAAGTGGGGCGGGTCAGCTTGCCGCCCTGGTGTTCCGCGAAAACTAGAACGTGATTAGCCATAGGATGAATTCTGCCCACCGCACAGACGCGGAATAGGTGTCAGGTGTTAGGGTTTCACGGGTACCGGGATCCGGCACCTGACACCTCCTTACACTACTCCCCTTCCACGGTCGGTCCCGTAAATGCCGTGGGGGATGACTCCGTCGGGGCAGATTCTTCCGGTTGCGACTCTTCGGGCGGGGCAGCTTTCTCTGGCTTTGCCGGCCGGGCGGCCCGCTTGGGCTTTGCCAGGGTCGCGCTGAAGGATTCCACTGTTTCGCACACGAGTTCGATGGGAATCGACTTATAGAATTTGCCCGCCTCGAAGCGCTTGATCTGCTCGCGCCACAGAGGGTTAGTGCGGGCCTGTTCCAGCGACTTGTGATCTCTCCAGAACACCAGCCACATGTACTCCGGCTTGCGCGCCTCGAAGATTCTGATGAAGTGGGCCCCCACGCAGCCATCGATTTTCTTGAGCGAGGGGAGCGTCATCTGGCGCCCGAATTTCTCGTACTCCTCAACGCGTTTCTTCTTAGCTCGCATTCTCCAAATGTGAACAAACATGGTGAACCTCCTTGTGTGGTAGGGCCGAACGGCGTTCGGCCTTGGGGCGAGCGCCGCTCGCCCCCGTTTGTAGCGCCGTCCTTTAGGACGGCACATGCCGGGCTGAAGCCCGGCGCTACGCCCCTAGATTACTCGCGCGTCGTTTTTAAGTTTGTCGACGAGTCGCGTGGCGATTTCTTTGGGGCTACCTTGCAAGAACTCCGTTTGGGCAGCCTTCACGGGCGTATAGACTCTGGCAATGCGCTGGCGCGGGGTCAAGTCCTCGGGGGTCAGGCCGAGGTCGGCCGCGGTCAGTTTCTTCACGGGCTTCGATTTCGCCGCCATGATACCTTTCAGCGTGGCGTAACGCGGCTTGTTGATGCCTGATTGAATGGTCACCACGGCGGGCAGCGGCAAGCTGATCCATTGGAACCAGCCGCCTTCCAATTCGCGTTTCACGCGCAGCGCGCCGCCTTCGACTTGAATCTCCATAATAATGGTTGAGTGCGGCAGGGTCAGAAATTCCGCCAGCACCACGCCGGTCTGGGCGGCGCCGAAATCGTCGGACTGCAAGCCGGTCAGAATGATGTCGGGCTTCTCCTTTTCGATCGCCTTGCCGAGGGCTCGCGCGATGCCGAAAGCATCGAGCGAGGCGAAGGCGGGGTCGTCGAGATGCAGGGCGCGGTCGGCCCCCTTGGCCAGGGCTTCCTTGATGGCCTGCTGGGCGCGCGCCGGGCCGAGCGTGGCGAGCACCACTTCGCCGCCATGCTTTTCCTTCAGGCGCAGGCCTTCTTCCAGCGCGTAAATATCCGGCTCATTGACTTCAAAGCTGACGTCGGTTTCCTGCACGCCAGTGGCAGCGGGGTTCAGGCGCAACACGGAGTCACGGGCGGGAACCTGCTTGATGCATACGACGATTTTCACGGCTACAGGTCTCTCCTGCGAGGGAACATCCAGTTTCTTGCGAAGCCAGGGGACGAACCCGGCGCGGGCCATTATATGCGAATTGGCTAAAGGGTGCAGCGGTTTAGCGCGAACATCTCACCAATGAGGGGAAGGGCGAGGCTTCAGAGTTTGTGTTACATTTCCTGTTGGAAGGAGGATGCGATGATGAATCAGCGGCTGGACGGTCGGGTGGCGGTGGTCACCGGGGCCAGCAAGGGCCTGGGCAAGCAGATGGCGGAAGCGTTGGCGGAGGCGGGGGCCACTGTGGCTCTGGTGGCACGCAGCGGCGACTTGCTGGAAGGCGTGAAGGCGGAAATCACGGACCGCGGCGGCAAGGCCTACGCCTTTGTCGGCGACGTGAGCGTGGAAGCCGACGTGGCAGCGGTCGCCGGCGAGGTCCGCCGGCAAGCCGGCGTTCCCGACATCCTCATCAACAACGCGGGCATCAACATTCGCCGGCCGCTCCACGAGTACGCGCTGGAGGAGTGGCGCCGCGTGATGTCCACCAACGTTGACGGCCCTTTCCTTTGCACTCGCGCCTTCGTGCCGGGCATGATCGAAAAGAAATTCGGCCGCATCATCAACGTGGCCTCCACCATGGCGCACGTTTCGCTGCCGCAGCGGGCGGCTTACAGCGGGAGCAAGTTCGCCGTGCTTGGCATGACCAAAGCTCTGGCGCTGGAGCTGGCCCCTTACAACATCACCGCCAATGCCATCAGTCCCGGGCCTTTCGCCACGGAAATCTCCCGCGTGGTGTTTGAGGACCCCGTGCAACTGGCCGACTTCAACGCCCGGATCCCCTTGGGCCGCTGGGGCAGGTTGGAAGAAATTGGCGCGCTGGCTGTGTTCCTGAGTTCCGAAGCCTCCGGTTTTATTACCGGCACCGACATCGTCATCGACGGCGGATGGACGGCGCAGTGACGCCGCGGCTGGCGCCAGCAGCTTTGTGCTGTCAGCGAGTAGGGGAAATCGCAGACAGGCGAACAATGTGCATGTCTGCGCCAGCCCGCCCATGGTGCTATAGACTTCCGAACCCAAATAAGGTACATATGTATCCAGAATGAGTACAGAAGCCAACTCGCTAACGGCGGCGCTCTTCGGGAAGACACGCCGGGCCGTGTTGGGAGTGCTCTTCGGGCACCCGGACGAGGCGTTCTACCTGCGCCAACTCGTGCGCGCATCCCGTGCCGGTCAAGGGGCAGTGCAGCGTGAGGTGAAGAGGCTCTCCGTAGCCGGAATCATCCGGCGCACAGTGCAAGGACGCGAGGTCTATTACCGCGCCAACCTCGAGTGCCCCGTCTTCCCCGAACTCAAAAGCTTGGTGGTCAAGACGGCAGGTGTAGGCGATGTTCTGCGCAGCGCTCTCGCTCCCCTTTCCGGGAAAATCAAAGTGGCCTTCATTTTCGGCTCGTTTGCGCACGGAAAACAGAACCGGCGCAGTGACGTGGACATCGTCATCATCGGTGCGGCAACCTTCGAGGAAGTGCTGGATGCCCTGGCAAGTGCCCAGGAGGCTGTGGGCCGCGACGTCCAGCCGACGGTTTATCCGGTGGCCGAGTTTCAGGCTCGGGTCAAAGCCCGAGAGCACTTTGTGACGAGTGTGCTTGGCGATGAGAAGGTCTTCCTGATCGGAGATGAGCGTGAGCTTGCAGGATTGGCTCAACCAGGGTTGGGTCACCGAACACAAAAGCAGCGCGCATGAAATTAAAGGTCTCCTTGCTTTGGTCGAGCGAGACTTGCACGACTGCCGCACCGGCCAGTTGAGCGCCGATTGGCGGTTTAACATCGCATACAATGCCGCTTTACAGGCCGCTACGGCCGCCCTCGCTGCTGCGGGGTATCGAGCGGCGCGCGACGGGCACCACTATCGCGTGATTCAATCGCTCGGCTTGACCATTGGCGCCGCCTCCGGGACTGTTCGCCATCTCGATGCCTTTCGAAAGAAGCGGAATCTGTCCAGTTACGAGGTCGGGGGCCGCATCTCCGATCAGGAAGCAAATGAAATGGCCAAGCTGGCGGAGAAGTTGCGCGACGAAGTTCAACGCTGGATTAAAGCCAATCATCCCCCGCTGCTTTGAACTTCGTTCCCTACGCACCACATCATTGATAATCGCAAGGGGCCGTTGGGGGACTCCATCAACCCAGGCTGGCGCTAACCTCTGCTTTGTGGTGCCTGACGCGACCGCGGGTCGTGGGGAAATCGCCGACATGTGAAGGACCCGCAAGTCTGCGCCCGCCTGCGGTTTCCGTTGCCATTCAGCGAGCCCTGAAGTAGCATTCACATGGATGCTTTTCAATGTGACCAGGCAGGTGAAATCCGTATTGGTGGGTGTGTGCCTGATGGCGAGCGCGTGTGCCTTCGCGGCCTCGCCCCAGGACGCGCAGAGCGCGCCCGCCTCCAAATCTCCCTCTCCGCCTGTCTCCATCTTCGAAGAAAGACCGATCAACTGGAAAACCATCCTCCCCGATGTTTATCATGACCAGCGAACCATTTGGTTGTTTCCTGCCCAGCTTGCTCACGGGCAACAATGGGTGCCAACCCTGGGGATCGCTGCTTTCTTCGCCGGGTTGGTGGCGCTCGATCCACACGACACCCCTTATTTCCGCAACAACTCCTCCTCTTTTTCAGGGTTCAACCGTCGGTTGAGCGGAACGCATACGGCAATTGGCATCGCACTGGTTCCGGCCTCGTTCTATGCCTTGGGATTGGCGCGCAAGGATTCGTTCGCGACCCACACGTCGCTGCTGGCCGGCGAATCGGTGGTCGACGCCGGGATCCTGACCTGGGTTTTGAAGAATGCCACCGGCCGTCTGCGGCCAAGCGCCATCCCGCCGGGCGGAAACTACTCCGACACATGGTTTAAAACCTACCAGCCGCCCCTCCGCGCGGACGCAAGCTTTCCTTCGGCGCACACGATCGCCGCATTTTCAGTCGCCACGGTCTTCGCTCGCCGATATGGGAATCACCGTTGGGTGCCCTGGGTGGCTTATGGGGCCGCGGCCTTGGTGGGCTTCTCCCGCGTCAGCCTGCAGGCACATTTCCCCTCGGACGTCTTCGCCGGCGCCGCCTTCGGTTACATTATCAGCCGATTTGTGGTCATGCCGGGGCGCGAACCGGAGTCTTAAATTCCCTGAGCCAAGAGCAGGGGAGCATCCCTCGACGGCAATCCATGCGGCAATTGACGCCCTTCGGGCGGGTTGCTAAGATGGCAGGGATCAGCATTTCGGAAGGAGCCAGACTGTGGACCGTCAGCACCGCCATGAATTGAAGCAAGACGAATTTAAGGACACGTTAGTACAGCTCGAAGAATATTTAAAGAAGCACTACAAGGAAATCCTGAACGCCTCGATCATCGTGGTGCTGGTGGTGGGGCTGGCCGCCGGCCTGAAGTATTACATGGCGCGCCAGGAAGCAGCCGCCAGTGCCGATTTGGGCGCAGCGCTCACGACGTTTCGCGCATACGTGGGCCAGTCGGCGCCCAGCCCCGGTGAACCCGTCGGGGCCACTTACTCGACCGCGCAGGAGAAATACAAGAAAGCTCTCCAGCAATTTGATGCCATTTTAGATAAGTACAAGATGCTCCCGCGGCCCAAGGCGGTGGCGATTGCGCGTTACCAGGCGGGCGTTTGCCAGTCGCTCCTGGACGATCATGCGGGGGCGATTCAGACCTTGACGGAAGCCAGCCAGGACCCCGACCCGGAAATCGCCGCCATGGCGAAATTCGCCCTGGCGGGTGAGTTGGCGAAGTCCGGCAAGACGCCGGAGGCGGCCAAGCTTTATCAGGAGTTGGCCGACCACCCCACGATGACTGTGCCCAAGGCGAGCGCGCTGCTGGCCATGGCCGACGCTTATCGCCAGTCGCAGCCGGCTCTCTCGCGCCAGATTTACGAGCGAATGGGGAAAGAATTCGCCTCCAACGCCACGGTGACGCAGGCCGTCAAGCAGCAGATGGCCAGCCTCACGCCTTAGGGCGCGGAGTGCGGTCGGCTGTTGATCTCGATTTTCTCTCCCTGGCCCCAACCCAGAGTCGGCGTCCGCAGAGCCTGTCGGTAGAGGACGGACCGAATCCTTACAAATTTCTTGTGGGAGTTTAATTCATGCCGGAAGGACATGCCTACAGCCCCACCCTTCCAATCCTCTTGAGGTAAGTGATGGATCTAAAACCAACCCGCTATAATTCCTGGGTCATTCCCCTCATCGTGCTCGCCTCATGCGCCGCCTTCTTCTTGGGTGGCCTGCCGCAAGCGGTTTTTATAGCGATCGCGCTAGGAAGTATTTGGTCTTTCTTCAAAACCGTCAACCGCCGGCTTTTTTCGGTATTTCCCCGGCACGGTGATCTTCCTCTCGACAACATACCGAAGCGCCTCTGGCGAGTTTTGGTCGAGGTCATTCTGCAATATCGAGTGGTGCGCGACCGGCCTCTGGTGGGCATTCTCCACGCCTTCGTTTTGTGGGGATTCTTCGCCTTTGGATGGGTCAGCGCCAACCACATCCTGCTGGGATTGCGGGGACTGGATAAGGCCACCGGCGAGCGGACCTGGTACGCGGCGTTTGTCGCCGGATGGGCCGTGGCGGTGCTGGTGGGAATGATGGGCCTGTCGTTCCGGCGATTCGTCTTAAGGCCCAAGGCCCTCGGAAAGCTCTCGCCTACCTCCGGCGCTGTCGCCTTTTTGATTTCCGCGCTGATGGTCACCTACTTGTTGGGCTGGCGGGTATTTCCTGTGGGTGGCACGGCCTGGAAAGTGAATTGGTGGCTCCACACCCTTTCATTTTTTGCGCTGCTGGTAGTGATCCCCATCTCCAAGCACCTGCACCTGGTGCTGGCACCGGTCACGATTTTCTTTCGCCCGGAAACCACCAGTTCCATGCGTGCACTGCGGGAAGAGGGCGAAGACCTGGGGATGATTCACTTTAAGGACCTCGGACGCAAGGACGTTCTGGATGTCGATGCTTGCGTCGAGTGCGGCCGTTGCACGGATGTTTGCCCCGCCAACCTCTCGGGAGGAACGCTGAGTCCCAAAGAAATTATCCTGGACCTGCGTCAAGGTCTTCTCTCCGGCGGAGATGTGGTGGCAGGTACGGCGGAAGAAAAAAAACAGGGCAAGGCTTTCATTACCGAGGAAGACCTGTTCCAGTGCTTTTCATGTGGCGCGTGCGAGTATGTGTGCCCGGTGGGCATCGAGCACGTGGGCAGGAAAATCCTCGACCTGCGGCGCGGACTCGCCAGCGAAGGCCGCATCTCGAACGACCGGGTGAACCAGCTCTTCACCACCATGGAACGGGCCCCCCACAATCCCTGGGGCATCGCCCACGACACACGGCAAAAACTGATCGAGTCAAAGCAATTCCCGATTTTCGACGGCACGCAGGAATGGCTCTTCTGGCTGGGTTGCGGATTGAGTTTCGATCCCCACGGGCAGGCCGTCGCTCAGGCCATGCGGCAGATTCTGGATGCCGCGGGCGCTTCCTGGGGTGTGCTGGCGCGTGAAACCTGTTGCGGCGAGCCGGCGCGGCGGGCCGGGAACGAATACCTTTTCATGGAGCTTTCCGGCAAGCTGGTGGAGTCCTTTGCGGCCGCGCGCGTGA
>Ga0074044_10003428_pt1 | contig 13491 bp, 15 predicted proteins | sample BogForMeECP23OM1_FD_94443 | JGI IMG/M metagenome (GOLD analysis project Ga0074044, IMG submission 94443) | Bog forest soil microbial communities from Calvert Island, British Columbia, Canada - Bog Forest MetaG ECP23OM1 | ecosystem: Environmental > Terrestrial > Soil > Wetlands ... | reverse complement strand
TGATCGGCAAGGACGCCGCCGTGCTGGCCAAAGCCGCCGGTGCCTCCGTGCCCGACAAGACCGAGTTGCTCTTTGCCGAGACCGGCAAGGACCACATGTTCGTCAAGGAAGAGCAGATGATGCCCTTTATCCCAATCGTGCGAGTCAAGACCATCGAGGAAGGGATCGAAGCCTCCTTCGTCGCCGAGCACAACTACAAGCACACCTCCATCATCCACTCGCATGACGTCGAGCACATGACCGCTATGGCGCGCGCGCTTGACACCACCCTGTTCATCAAGAACGGCCCGTGCATGGCTGGCCTGGGGCTGGGCGGTGAGGGCTATTTAAGCTACTCGATCGCCACTCCCACCGGTGAGGGCGTCACCAACCCGCGCACCTTCACCCGCGTCCGCCGCTGCGTGATGGTGGATAACCTGAGGATTTACTGAGGATGAACGCGCAAGAGGAACGGAGTATTGGAGTGTTGGAGTGTTGGAGTATTGAAACCCATCACCCCACTACTCCATTATTCCATCACTCCAGTTCTCCATCACTCCATTACCCCATTCTTCGGCCATGTTCCTAGCCCGCGTCGAAGGCAATCTCACGGCCACCCGGAAGCATCCGAGCTTGGAGGGCTGGCGGCTGATCATCTGCCAGCCGATCAACCAGGCGGGCGAGCCGGAGGGCGTGCCCCAGGTTGCCATTGACCCGCACGGCGCAGGCATGCACGAACGCGTCATCATTTCCTCCGATGGCATGGCCGCACGCAAGGCCGTCGGCGACGAAAAGAGCCCCGCCCGCTGGATGATCACCGCCATCGTGGACGAAACAGAGGCCCCATGAGACTAGGCACTGTCATTGGCCGTGTAACGCTCAGCCGAACCGTCCCGTCCCTCATTGGCGCGCGCTGGTTGATCATCAGTCCGTTTACGCGCGGTCATTTCCAGCAGGGCTCGGACGCACCGCGCGGACTCAGCAAAGACCCTAGCCTCGTGGTGTATGACGACCTGGGGGGCGGCGTAGGCCAGACTATCGGCTTTGTCGAAGGCCGTGAAGCCGCTTGCCCGTTTGATCAGCCCACCCCCGTTGATGCCATCAACGGGGCGCTCGTGGACCATGTCTTTTACAATCCGTTTAACAAATGAAACAGGTCATTAGCGTTAGAGATTTGGAGGAGATGCTGCGTAACGGCAAGGATGCGCGCTCACTCCCCGCGGATGCGCTGCTCACTCCGTCGGCGCGGGATTTCCTCCGCGAGCTCGAATCATCCGGCCACCAGCGAGGACGGGCGGGCGAAAGCGCCCGCAGTTCCAACTCGGCCACGCCCCCAACCTCCAGAAGCTCGAAGGGAGACATCGAAGCGTTCTTCAACTCGCCACCGATCCATGAGCTTAAGCTGCAGATTTGCGACATCGGCCGCCGGCTCTGGCAGCGCGCCTACGTGGACGGCAACGGCGGCAACATCGCCATCCGGATCGGCGAGGACATTGTCCTCTGCACGCCGACGCTGATTTCCAAGGGCTTCATGAAGCCGGAAGACTTGTGCCTGGTGGACCTGGAGGGAAATCAACTCGTCGGGACAAAGAAACGCACCAGCGAAATCCTGATGCACTTGCAGATCATGAAACGCCAACCGCGCGCGGTCGCTTCGGTGCATTGCCATCCGCCTTACAGCACGGCGTTTGCCGTCGCGGGGGTCGAGCCACCGACATGCATGATCCCGGAGTTCGAGGTCTTCGCCTCGGTGGCGATCGCGCCGTATCGCACCCCCGGCACCCCCGAAATGGGCCAACTTGTCGCTGACCTCGTGGACAAGCACAACACCATCCTCATGGCCAACCACGGCGTGGTCGCCTGGAGCCACAACAGCGTGGAAGACGCGTATTTCAAGATGGAAATCCTCGAGGCCTACTGCCGCACTGTGCTGGTCGCCTCGCAATTGGGAAAGCCGGTCAAGACCATGACCACCGCCCAGCTCCAGGACCTCCTCAAGATCAAGCAGAACTTGGGTATCCCCGACCCGCGCTTCGGCCTCAAGGAATGCGAGCTGTGCGATAATGCCGAGTGGCGCCCCGGTGTGACCTGCGCCGTGCCGGACAGTTCGGCTGCGTCGAGCGGTCCCACTGCTGCCCCCGACCCGGAAGCTGAAGCATTGGTAAAGGCCATCACGGATCAGATTATGAGCGGGGCCAAATGAAGTCTCTCGACACCAAGCTGGCGGAGATCAAAGCCAACCCTGCTTCCCGCGCCTTCATCATCGCGGACGCCAAGGACGCCGACATGGCCTTTGGCGTGCGCGCACCGGGGCCCAGGTCTTGCCTCTCACTGCGAGGCGAGCGCCCGGCGCGCTTCTCGCCCGAAGTCTGGACGCGCGAGGAGTATGGCTACCGCAACCTGCCTGAGTTTCTCGACATCATCCGCGAGGTCGTGCACCAGGGGCTGGTGGACATCATGCTGATGTCCGCCTACGTGAACGAGCAGCTCACGATCAAGGAAGGGCTGTTCCGCAATTCACACGTCACCCCCGCCGCGCGCGCCAATGATGCCACCGATGTCTGGGCCGTGCGCCACGGCTGCTATACCCGCGAGCCAGCCCAGCCGTTCCGCACGGCGACCATTGACCAAATTCAATGCGGCAAGATCGAGTGCGACCGCACCACCGACGAATTCCCCGGCGCCAACCTCGGCCTCTACTCCGTCACCTTCGTCAATGACCTGGAGCAGGACCGCGAGACGCTGCTCGCCTTCAAAAGCTTCCGCGAGGAAGCGGAGCGGAAGAAGTTCCGCTATTTCCTGGAGGTCTTCGACCCGAACGTCAACAGCGGCATCCCGCCCGAGAAGCTGGGCGAGTTCATAAATGACAACGTTGTCCGGGCGCTCGCCGGCGTGCCGCAGTCCGGCCGGCCGCTCTTCCTCAAGATCGTTTATCACGGCCCGCGGGCGATGGAGGAGCTGGCACAATTTGACCCAAACCTTGTGGTGGGCATCCTTGGCGGCAGCGCCGGCACGACCTATGACGCCTTCCGCCTGATCCACGACGCGCAGAAATATGGCGCCCGCGTCGCTCTCTTTGGCCGGAAGATCAACAACGCCGAGCATCAACTCGCGTTCATTGAGATGCTCCGCCAGCTCACCGACGGCAAGCTCACGCCCGAAGAAGCCGTCCGCGCGTATCACGCCGTGCTCCAAGCCAAGCACATCAAACCCAAGCTGCCCCTGGACAAGGACCTGGAGCTGACAGACCAGGCCATGAGCTATGAGAGCACCGCCGCCTCGCGCTCGGTCTCCCGCTCCGCACCTGCCGCTGCCCCACGCCCCGCGCACACCAGCGCAGCCAGGGCGGACACCCAGCCTTCAGCCTCCAGCCTCCAGCGACCAGCCTCCGCCTCTCAACCTTCAACCCTCAACCCTCAGCCATCTCAGTGGCCTGTCCTGCCCAACGGCGCCCCCAACTTTGAGAAAATGGACGCCGCCCAGCGCCGCGCCTACCACCTGCACCGGCTCACCAAGAAATTCGGCTGATTTCGACTAAGACAGCTCGGTCAACGCAGGAGAGAGCAACACCAGCAGACCCTTCTTACCAAGGCACGCACCGAAGACGCAGGCCCAGTGTGTAACCGATGTGAAACCGATATGGAACCGACGAGTAACCTATTTGGAACCGAGATGGAACCGAATTGGAACCGAGTCCCTGGCTGCCTCCTGCCTCGCTTCGTGCACGGCCCTGGTTCGGCCCATGTTGAAGTCCCCGTTCCCTGCCAATCGGGCCTCCACCTCGCGAGCGGGTGCTCAATACTTGACGCCGCGGCGACGGCCAGGTACACCGCGCCCATGGAATGCAAGAAGTCGAGCAACGCACGTTTCTGCAACTGCACCTATCCGGGCTGTGAAAAGCACGGCATCTGCAGTGAGTGCCTGCACTACCACTTAGGCATGCGACAGCTCCCCGCCTGCTGCTTCCCCAAAGAAGTCGAGCGCACCTATGACCGCAGCTTCGAGCGCTTCGCCGGCCTGGTAAGCGCCGGCAAGCTGTGACGCCCTCAGGCATCGCCCGCCAAGAATCACGTTTCACGTTTCACGTTTCACGCCCCACGCATCACGCATCACGCATCACGCATCACGTTTCCCCCCCTCCAGGTTTGACCCGCACCCACTCTTCCCGCATTCTGGCCGCATGGCAAACACCTTTGGGCACCTCTTCCGCATCACCACCTGGGGCGAATCGCACGGCGGCGCAGTCGGCGTGATCGTGGACGGTTGCCCGCCACGGCTCTCGCTGACCGAAGCCGACATCCAGCCCGACTTAGACCGCCGCCGCCCCGGCCAATCCAAGATCGTCTCGCCGCGCAAGGAAAGCGACACCGTGCATATTCTCTCCGGCACCTTTGAGGGCAAGACTCTCGGCACTCCGATCTGCCTCCTGGTCAGGAATGAAGACGCCCGGCTAGAGGCCTACACCGAAATGGCCACCAAGTTCAGGCCCTCCCACGCCGACTACACGTACCAGGCCAAGTATGGCATCCGCGCCTGGCCGGGCGGCGGGCGCACCAGCGCGCGCGAAACCGTCGGACGCGTCGCCGCCGGCGCCATTGCCAAAAAGCTCCTGCGCCAGCGCTACGGCGTCGAAGTTCTGGCCTACGTGAAGCAGGTCCAGCGCATCCTCGCCGAGGTGGACCCGGAAAAGGTCAAAGCCAAGGACATCGAGTCCAACATCGTCCGCTGCCCCGACCCGCCTGCCGCGCAGCGGATGATTCGACTGATCGAGAAAATGCGCAAGGCCGGTGACACCGTCGGCGGCATTGTCGAAGGCGTCGCGCGCGGCGTTCCACCCGGCTGGGGCGAGCCGGTCTTTGACCGCCTCGAAGCGGACCTCGCCAAAGCCATGTTGAGCCTGCCCGCGTCCAAGGGATTCGACATCGGCTCCGGCTTCGGCGGCGTCCTGCTCACCGGCACTCAGCATAACGACCCCTTCCGCGCGAAAGCCGGCAAGGTCTATACCACATCCAACCGCTCCGGCGGTATCCAGGGCGGCATCTCGAACGGGCAGACGATCTATTTCCGCGTCGCCTTCAAGCCCGTCGCCACCGTCATGCACGAGCAGGACACTGTGGACGTCAACCTCAAGAACACCACGCTGAAAGCCCGGGGCCGGCACGATCCCTGCGTATTGCCGCGCGCGGTGCCGATCGTCGAGGCGATGACCGCCCTCGTCCTTGTGGACCACGCCCTGCGCCACCGGGCGCAGTGCACCTGACGCCCGGCCACCAAGGAGCACCGCGAGCGACCGCCCGCGCAGGTACAGCGGCTTACTTCTTTGCCACCAGGAAGACGTGCGTCGCGTAACGGTGCAGCAGGCGAGTCAGCACGAAGCCCGCGCCGCGCGCTACCCGCCTTGGGAGGGACACTTCAGGGCCGCCCCGAAACGCGACAAAAGTCCCGCATTGCCGGATGCTAAAGCCCGCCCGCGCAAACAGGTGCCGCAGCTCGGGCGCCGAGTATTCGCGCCAATGAAAGCCGTAGAAGGCCTTCTTGCCGTTACACGCATAATCCTCGTAGGTGTAGTACGAATTGATATTCTCTAGTTCGAACCGCCCGGACACCAGCGCGGCCAGGTTTTGCAAAGAGGCCCGGTTGGGCACAGTGACATAAACACAGCCCGCCGGCTTGAGTACCCTACTTAGTTCCGGCACGAATTTCACTGGCTTGAAGCAGAAGTGTTCCATCGTCTCCCAGCAGAGCAAGGTATGGAAGGACTCATCGTCGAAGGGCAGGCGATGGTCGGCGCTGGCTGCCGGCCCGAACAAATCGCACAAGTCAACAAAGCGCACCGCGATATGATGTTCCTCATAAAGCGGTTTGAGCGGATAGGCGGCCGCGTCGTCTCCCTCCACCACCGTGTAGGAAGATGAGTTCGACCGCAACAGGAAGGGCGTATAGCCGTAAAACGGTCCAATGTCCAGGACCTCGCCCAGGTCTTTCTCCAACAGGCCGAACCGTTCGCAGGTCCCGTAGAGCCGGTGGCAATGGCTGACGCAATACTCGTGGAGGGTGTCCAGGACCTTAGCCTGGCGGCTCAGCACCTGCCCTCTTGCAACGAATTCCTGCTCGGTGATCATGCGGGTTGCAGGCGCAAGTCCCGTGCCCTCGCGTTGTCTCCTGTCCTCCGCTGCATAATCGTCAAAACAAAAAACTCAATCGCAACCTCTCCGGCCGCATTATACCTCCCCGGTCAATGCCCTAGCCACCATTCGACAAAGCGGCGCCCGCCGAATATCCAGACCGCCGACGCCAGCGCGATGTAAGGTCCATAGGGGATGCGCGACGACCACTCGCGCTTGTGAAGCACGATCAAGGTCACCCCCACCAACGAGCCAATCATCGAACTGACCATCAGCGAGAAGATCACCGCCTTCCACCCCAGAAACGCCCCGATTGCGCCCATGAACTTCACGTCCCCCAACCCCATCGCCTCGCGCGGCAGCACGATCTCGCTGCTCACCGCCTCCAGATACGGCACCTGCTCCGGGTTCAACTCTTCCTCGTCAATCCTTAGCGTGGCCGGACTCAGCCGCACCTGCGCCTCCTTGTAGCACCGGTCCACGAGTTCCACCGTGCGCGCCTGGAGGGTAATCACATCGGACTGGCGATAGAATATGTCCTCGTAGGGAACCTCCTTGTCCGGCAGATGCACCGCCGTCTCGCTAAAGATGATTTTGGTATCGGCGGGCAGCGTCACCCGCTGGCGGCCGAACAGTAGTTTGCCCATGCGCAGGATGAAGTAGATCAGTCCAGCGCCCACCGCCATGCCAAGCAGGCTGTGCCGGAGGCCAACGCCCAGCGCGGCCTGTCCCTGCGACGCCGCCAGCGCAAAGCAGCAAACGAATCCAGCCACCATGCCCCCCACCGTGATTTCGTCGGGGATAATAAAGTGCTCGAAGTCAATGAATGTGGCGACGATCAGGCCGGCCAGCAACAGGGCGTAAACCAGCACGAGCCACACGGACTGCCTCCCATAAACGAGCCAGCAGCCGAGGAAGGTCGCCGCCGTCAGCAGCTCCACCAGAAAATAGCGGATCGAAATGGGCGCGCCGCAGTTGCGGCATTTGCCTCGCAGGTAGAGCCAGGTGACCAAAGGCACGTTCAGGTACCACGGGATCGAATACTTGCAGTGCGGACAATGGGAAGGCGGCGATACGATGCTCTCCCCGAGCGGCAGCCGGTGGATGCACACGTTCAGGAAGCTCCCGACGACCGAGCCGAACACAAAGAATACTACCGACCAGAAATGGAAAGGCACCGCAGCCCAAGCGTGTGAGTCAAAGCTGGTAGAGAGCATGGTCGCTTAAAGTCCGAAGCCCGAAGTCCGACGGCCGAACTCCGAGCGTGTATATCTGGGCACGGCCACCACCCCGGCGCGCGGACATTCCTGTCCGCAGCAAGATCGGATCGGCAAACGGGCCCGAGGAACTCGGACGTCTTCTGCGCTCTCACCCATAAACATTCTCTTCCAGCGCCCGCCGCATCACCTCGACCGGCGCGTTCTGGCCCGTCCACAGCTCCAGGGCCTTGGCGCCCTGGTATAGCAACATGCCCAGGCCGTTGGCAATGCGGCACCCCGCGGCTTTGGCGGACCTCAGCAGAGCCGTATCCGCAGGCCGATAAATCATGTCATAGACTGCTGCCGCCTGCCGCAGCGAGAATTGCCTCTCGTCAAAGGGCGCCGGATCTTCCGGCCTCAGGCCGAGTGACGTCGCGTTCAAGACCAGATCAACTTTGCCCGGCGGATAGCCCTCCACTACCTTAATCCCGGGATTCCTTGCGACGATTTCGCTCGCGACCGCTTCAGCCTTGCCGCGAGTCCGGTTCACCAGGAAAAGCTCCCCGACGCCCTCGGCAGCCAGTTTCAGCGCCGCCGTCCGCCCCGCGCCTCCAGCGCCGAGCAGCAGGATTCTCGCACCGCTCACCTCCAGCCCCAGGTCCTCTCGCAGCGCGCGCGTAATTGCATCCGCGTCCGTATTGAATCCATGCGACCGCCTTTCCCGGGGCGCCTCCGCCAAATCACGCAGCGGCTGCCAGGCGCCCGTCTCGCCTCGTCCCTCGAAGACGATGGTATTGACTGCACCCCAGCCCTTGGCGGATTCGTCCAGCACATCAACCATCCCCACGGCGAGCTGTTTGTGTGGCACGGTGAGGTTGAGTCCGATGAAGTTCATGGCCTTCGCACCCTGGAGGGCGGCGGAAAGATCATCCGGGTGCACCTCGAACGCCAGGTAGCGCCAGTCCAGTCCCAGTGCGGCGAGCCCCGCGTTCTGCATCGCCGGCGACGCCGAGTGCCTCACAGGGTGACCGTACACGGCGCAGAAGCGCGTGTTGGCATTAATCGGTTGTGAGATGGGCCCGGACACGCGCTGGTTATAGGCAAGTGGGGGCCAGGTTCAAAGGCCAAAGTTGGCCTTCTCCAGAGTCTCCCGGGTGAACGCGCCGACATCCGGTTCCTGTGACTGACGCGGCCCAGCTACGTTCAAGACCCTGATCTCGTGCTCGGCCAGAAACTCAACCAACCTCCCGGCAGCGACCACCTCATCCCGCTCGCGTACGAGGTGAAGGCGAGGTTTCCGGTGTCGGCAGGCCAGTTCGGCGGTTTGCCTTGAGCCACCGGTGAGGACGGGCGCAATCGAAAAGATGACCGTGCCGTCGGAATCACGCACATTCCACTCAGTCCTTTGGGCGTAGTCGGGGCCGGGCGTTTCGCTCAGTTGATAACGAGCGGGGATGGTCCCATCTTCGGCTAGCCGTCCGCGTGGGCACCAACCGCCGTGGAGAATGCCGCGCGCGAGGGCGAAGTCCAGCGCCGCTCGGTCCGCGCCCGTCTGCCCACCCGAGATGATCTTCTGGAGCACGATCCATCTAACCACAGATTGATACAGATATGCGAGACGATCCCAGGGGCGGCTTGCCCCTCCCCAGCCGCCTGCTTACCTTTGCTCCCAACGAGTCCAGACATGTCGAGCGAGTTAAAAGCGGTCGCGCAGTCCCTGGGGCTGGAGAAATACCGGCGGCACATCTTCCTGTGCGCCGACCAGACCGAGCCGAAGTGCGCACCGAAGCAGCGCGGCCTGGAGTCCTGGGAATATTTGAAGCGGCGGCTGAAGGAACTGAACCTCGCGGGACCGGAGCCGCTGGTCTATCGGAGTAAAGCCAACTGCCTGCGCGTCTGCACCCAGGGGCCGATCGCGGTGGTCTATCCTGAGGGCATCTGGTATCACTCTTGCGCGCCCGAGGTCCTGGAAAGGATCATCCAGGAGCATCTCGTGGACGGCAAGGTCGTCGAGGATTATGCGTTCGCGATGAACCCACCGCGTCCGTAGCAGCCCCACTGAACGGGCCGCTTCCAATTCATGCAACGCCTCTATTTGCTCTTGGCCGACGGCATCCTGATCCTGCACACCGTAATCATCACTTATTCAGCTTGTCCGCCTTGGCCGCCAGCACAAAGTCGCTCTCCGTCAGCCCATTGATCTTGTGGGTCCAAATCGTGAGCTTCACCTTGCCCCAGCCCAGATAGATGTCCGGGTGATGCCCCTGCGCCTCGGCCAACTCGCCGACCTTGTTAGTGAAATTCAGTGCCTCGCGGAAGTCCTTGAACTGGTACTCCTTCTCCAATTGACGCTCGGCCACAACCTGCCAGCCGCCGTCCAATTCGCCTGCCAAGCGCGCTAAGTCTTTCCCTTTCAAAGGCGGCACCCCGCCTTTGCAGGGAACACATTGTTTCTCAGCTAATGCACTCATGCCTTCACGCTCCGTCTGTTGTTGACTATATTACACGCAAATTTAGCACACAATGACTCGGGACGCGCTGCCGTCGGGGGCGAACCTCCACATCCGACTGTCAGAAAGCCCCTTACAGAGGAATGCGGGAGTATTCTGCTCGACAGCCGGCGCGTCAGGCCGTACCCATACCGTATTAGAAAGAACCGAATGGCTAGGCTAGTCATAAAATCCGCCGGGTTTGGCGACCGGGTGATCGAACTCAATCTGGGTGTCAACCGCTTCGGGCGCAGCCCCAAAGGTGATGTCCAGATTGAGCATCCTTCGGTCTCTGCCCTGCACTGCGAAATCGTGCTCACGAACGACGCGGTCGTCGTCCGCGACTGCGCCTCCACTAATGGCACCTTCGTTAACGGCCGACGCATCCAGGAAGCCAAGCTGTCAGCCGCCCAGACCTTGCACCTGGGCGAGGTCGAATTGCTGGTTGAGACTACGGAGGTTGCCATCTCCATTCCCAAGTTCGATATGCCCCGCCCCGCGCCGCCGGTCGTTTTGCCCGATGGCTCGTTGCAGTGCCCACGCCATCCTCAAGCCCGCGCGACCCACCAGTGCACCCATTGCCGGGAAGTGCTGTGCGACGCTTGCGTTCACTGGCTGAGACGCCGCGGCGGGAAGCTCATGAAATTCTGCCCCCTCTGCAGCCACCCCTGCCTGCCGATCGGCGCCGAGAAGAAGAAGAAAAAATCGCTGTTGCGCCTTTGGCGCAAGACCGTCAAGCTGCCTTTCCTCCACGCGCCTGAGTCAAAACAGACCGAATAGCGCCCTGGCCCGTACCTTGGGCCTCCCGCTCACGCCAGGCCCGCCGCCACGACACGAATGGTCTCTTCCAGCGTGGTTTGTCCAGTAACGGCGCGCTGGAGACCATTCTGCCATAGCGTGCGCATGCCTTGCTGGGTGGCGATTTCCTCCAGGGCGGAGGTCTGCATCTTCTTGAGGACAGCCTCGCGGAAAGGTTCCGTAACGACCAACAATTCACTGACAGGCACCCGCCCGGAGTAGCCGGTCTGGTTGCACTGGTCGCAGCCCAGGCCGCGGAGGAATTGTGACTGGGGCAGCAGCGGTTCGGGGACAACCTTGAGTTGGCTTGGCGCCGGCTCGTAAGGCTGTGAGCAATTGGGACAGTTGCGGCGCAGCAGCCGCAAACCCATCACGCCAAGAATGCTCGAGGCCAGCATAAAAGGCTCGATCTCCATGTTAATCAGGCGGGTGAAGGCGCCCGCCGAAACACCCGCATGAATGGTGCTGATGACCAGGTGCCCCGTCAGGCCCGCCTGCACGGCAATCCCGGCCGTCTCCGGATCACGAATCTCGCCCACCATGATGACTTGCGGGTCCTGTCGCATAATGCTCCGCAACGCAACGGCGTAAGTAAACTCCTGGGCCGGGTTAATCTGCGTCTGGCTGACCATGGGGAGGTTGAACTCGACCGGGTCCTCCACCGTGCTGATGCTGATGCTCGAGCCCTCGCGTTGAATGAGATGACAAAGCGAGGAGTACATCGAGCTGGTCTTGCCCGAGCCCGTGGGGCCGGTAAACAAAAGCAGTCCGCTCGACCGTTGCAACAGGCGCAACAGCCCTTGATGGGTCGTCTCTTCGAATCCAAGCGTGCTCAAGTCGAAGCGCCGGTCACGGGGGTCGAAGAGCCGGATGACAATATTCTCGCCCCGAACAGTGGGAAAAATGGAAACGCGCAGTTGAACGTTGTCCACCTCCGGGCCGCCGACCGCCGCGCCGTCCTGGGGTGTGCCGGCCTGGTAGGTGACGAGATTGGCCATGACCTTGAAGCGCATCGAAATCTTGTCCAGCAGGTCGAGCGGGAGGCGGACCAATTCTGTGAGCACACCGTTGACGCGGGCGCGAACCGCAATGGCGTCTTCCCAAGGCTCGATGTGCAAGTCGCTGGCGCCGAGGCGAATGGCGTCCTGCACCAGGCAGTTGACGAGGACAATGACCTCAAGGCCCTGGGCGGCCATTTCGGACTCAAGATATTGAACGGTGTAGCTCATGGCGATCCTGCGGCGTTACGCGCTGACCCAACCCGACGGCGCCAGTGCTACGGAGCGCGAATAGAAAAGGCAAGCCCAGACTCGCCTGAGGGTAAGCGCGCCCACTTGGCCGAAGGCACGAGGCTCCAACCCAATGGCGAGCCCGCGGCCCCCAAAAGGTGCTACCCCGCCGAACTGGCCGCGCCAACCTCAGCCCTTCTCGATCGGCACCCCGATCACGCTGCCGTACTCGGTCCAACTGCCGTCGTAATTCTTCACGTTGCTCAGGCCAAGCAGGTACTTCAGCACGAACCACGTGTGGCTGGAACGCTCGCCGATGCGGCAATAGGCAATCGTATGCTTCGCCGAATTCACACCCCTCTGCTCGAAATATATCTGTCGCAACTCATCCGCCGATTTGAAAGTGCCGTCCGCGTTGACCGCCATGTTCCACGGAATGCTCTTGGCGCCGGGGATGTGGCCGCCGCGCTGCGCGGTTTCGGTCATGCCGGGCGGGGCGATTACTTTGCCGGTGAATTCGTCCGGGCTGCGCACATCAACGAGGTTCCATCCCCGTTTCTGCGCGTCAACCACCTGGGGCAACAGTGCGCGCAGATTCAAGTGGACTGTCGCCACCTCGTATTTCGCCGGGGTCACCGGCGGCACTTCGGTCACCAGCGGCTTGTCCTTTTCGTTAAGCCACTTGATCCGTCCGCCGTTCATGAGCCGCACATCCTTATGGCCATAAACCTTGAACAGCCAGAAGCCATAGGCGGCGAACCAGTTGTTGTGGTCGCCGTAAACAACCACCGCGTCACCCGGCGAAATGCCGGCGCCGCCCATCAGTGATTCAAAGGCTTCCTTGCTCAGGACGTCGCGGCGCACCTGGTCCTGGAGCTGGGTCTGCCAGTTGAAACCTACCGCGCCGGGGATATGCCCGGCGTCGTAGGCCTTGGTATCCACGTCTATCTCCACCAGCTTGATGCCCGGCTTACCCAGGTTCGCTTTAACCCAATCCGTCTCAACTAGCACTTCCGGTTTCGCATACATTGCCATACTTGTCCTTTCTTTACACTCGTTTCCCGTAATTTAACCCTTGTAACCCCTGTAACTCACATGACGCCTCAGGCGCTGGTCCCGGCGGCGAGGCCGGGAATGTGCTTCACCATGCTTGAGGTATATTTGAAAATATTGTCCGGAAAGATCATAACGCCAAATCCTTCCCTATCCCGCGCCACGATCTGGAGGGCGCCTTCCAGGATCAGCCCGGAACTCGGCCCGGCGAGCAACCCTTCGTTCTGGCAAAGGTCGAGCGCGCGGGTGTAAGCCAGATGATAATCCACCTCCAGAATGTCGTCCACCAGCGAGCGGTCGAAGAGGGTTGAAACGTTCAATTGGGCGACATTGCGCAAGCCCGGTACGTCGTGGCCCTCGGTCGGCTGGACGGCGATGACTTTCAGGCCGGGCTTCTTGCCGCGCAAGAACCGGCTGGTCCCGGTGACGGTGCCGCAGGTGCCCAGCGACAGAAACAGATGGGTGATCCGGCCTCCGGTTTGCTTCCAGATTTCTGGCCCCGTCGTGCGGTAGTGGGCCTCGACGTTCTTTTCGTTCTCGTATTGGTTGGGCATCGCGTATTTGTGACTCGAGGCCTTGGCATGTGTCTTGGCGAGGTTGATCGAGCCCTCGCCCAGGC
>Ga0074044_10003427_pt1 | contig 13491 bp, 12 predicted proteins | sample BogForMeECP23OM1_FD_94443 | JGI IMG/M metagenome (GOLD analysis project Ga0074044, IMG submission 94443) | Bog forest soil microbial communities from Calvert Island, British Columbia, Canada - Bog Forest MetaG ECP23OM1 | ecosystem: Environmental > Terrestrial > Soil > Wetlands ... | reverse complement strand
GCGTAGCTCGGCGTCGCCGTCGAGCACGAATTCGATGGCTGGGTCCGACGTTGCGGGCGCCTCCTGGGCCACGTACGAGATTACCCATGCCGGCGGCAACGACAGCTCGCCCGCGTCGGCATCGATCTCCCCGCGCAGCAATGCGAACAATGACGACTTGCCGCTGCCGTTGGCGCCGATCAGCCCGACCTTGTGGCCGGCGTGGATCGTGAGCGCGGCGCGTTCGAGCAGGCGCTTGCTGCCCCGCGCGAGCGTGAGGTCACTGATGCGTATCAACGCGACTCAATGTCGTAGTCGATGATCAATGGCGCATGATCGGAAAAGCGCCGCTTCTTGTAGATCGCCGCGGCGCGGGCGGTCGCGGCAATCCCCGGCGTGGCGATCTGGTAATCGATGCGCCAGCCAACGTTGTTTTTCCACGCCTGTCCGCGGTTCGACCACCAGGTGTAGTGTCCGGGCTCGCGGTTGATGCGCCGAAAAACGTCGATGAATCCGAGTTCGTCGAACACCGTTGTCAACCACGCCCGTTCTTCGGGAAGGAAACCGGAGTTCTTCTGGTTGCTCCGCCAGTTCTTCAGATCGATCGCCTGGTGCGCGATATTCCAGTCCCCGCACAGGATGATCTCGCGCTTGCGGCGGCGCAGCCGCTGCAGATGCGGCAGGAACGTCTCCAGAAAGCGGAACTTGGATGCCTGCCGATGCGCACCAGCGGATCCGGAGGGCAAGTAGACGCTGGCCACTGCGAATTGCCCGAAGTCGGCCTCGAGGTAGCGGCCCTCGCCGTCGAATTCCGCGCAACCGAAGCCCGCCGACACCTTGGGTAGCTGCTTGGCGTAAAGCGCGACGCCGGCGTAGCCTTTGCGTGCGGCGGCGTTGAAAAAGGCGTGGGCCTTGCGCGGCGCCCTGAGCGCCTGCGGGACGTCCTCGGCGCCGGCCTTGATCTCCTGCAGGCAGACCACGTCCCACGGCTCGGCACGCGCGAGCCAGCGGGACAGGCCCTTGCGCTCGGCCGAGCGAATACCGTTGACGTTCAGCGTGACGATGCGCATTGTAGAATGGTGCCCGGTCAGTTTTTGGCGCTCAACAGCGGCTGGGGGCGGCCGCAAATCTGCCAAACCAGCCCATTCTACCGATGAGCCAGTTCCGCCAGGACTTCCTCGCATTTGCACTGGCACGCGACGTGCTTCGATTCGGGGAGTTCGTCACCAAGGCGGGGCGCAAGACACCCTATTTCTTCAACGCGGGACTCTTCAACGACGGCGACAGCCTGCGGCGCCTCGGCCACTACTACGCCGAGGCATACTTGGCTTCCGGCGTGGCTTGCGACCAGCTGTTCGGCCCGGCTTACAAGGGCATCACCCTGGCCGCGGCCACGGCTATTGCATTGGCCGAAAAAGGTCATAATCTGCCGTACAGTTTCAACCGCAAGGAGGCGAAGGATCATGGCGAGGGGGGGACGATCGTCGGGGCACCGCTGCAGGGCCGCATCCTGATCGTCGACGATGTGATTACCGACGGCGGGGCCAAGCGCGAGGCGATCGAGTTGATCCGGGCGCAAGGCGCGGAGGCGACGGGGATCCTGATCGCGTTCGATCGCATGGAGCGTGGCCGCGGCGAGCGCTCGGCGGTGCAGGAACTGGCGCAGGAATTCGGCCTGCCGGTCATGGCCATCGCCACGCTGGAGGACTTGCTGCTGTTCCTCGCCGGGCGACCTGAGCTCTCGGCATCCGCGGCGGCGGTGCGGTCGTATCGGGAACACTATGGGTCGCCACGCTGACTCAAGCGGCGCGACCAGGCAAGGCGGGAGTGATTGACATGGAGCAGGCAATTCGAGTTCTTGGGCTAGGCATCGGGACCCTCGTCGCGGCGGCGTTGGCGACGAGCGTGTGGGCCGCCGGCATGTACAAATGGGTCGATGACCAGGGCATCGTGCATTACAGCGACCAGGCGCCCCCCGATGTGCCGGCAAGAGGAGAGAGCGTGCTGGACAAGCAGGGACGCGAATTGAAGAAGATCGAGCCGCCCCCCACTCCGGCGCAGCAAAAGGCCAAGGAAGCGGAAGACGAGCGCCAGCGCGCGCTGGCCAAGGCAAAGGAGGACCAGGCGCGCAGGGACAGGGCGCTGCTGCAGTCGTATACGACCGAGGACGAAATCGATATCGCCAAGGGGCGCGCAGTTTCGACCATCGAGGCGCAGATCAAGTCTGCTCAAGCCTACAGTTCCGACCTCAACAGCCGGCAACAGGGCATCGCCAAGCAGAAGGCAAAATATGGCAGCAATCCGATTCCGGCCGAACTCGAGCACGAATCGGCGGCAGTCGACTCCGAACTCTCGCGGCAGTTGATTCTGATTCGGCAGAAACAGGAAGAACTGGCCGTGACCGCGACCAAGTACGACACGATCAAGCAGCGCTGGCACGAGATCGTGTCCGATGAAGAACGAGCGGCAGCGGCCGACGCCCAGGCCGCGGCGGCAAAATCGGCCAAGGGCTCGGGCAAGGCGGCGCCTGCCGCACCCGCCACCGCGGCCAGTGCCACGGGCAAATAGGCCGACGGTCGGCGCGGCGCCCACGGCGCGCGTGGCGGGGAAGACGCAAGACCTGCGATAATCGCGCCCTTCCCCTGTTTCCGGGTCCAGCCTCCCGATGGCGCAATACGTCTACACCATGAACCGGGTGGGCAAGATGGTGCCCCCCAAGCGGGTGATCCTCAAGGACATCTCGCTTTCCTTCTTCCCCGGCGCGAAGATCGGCGTGCTCGGTCTCAACGGCTCGGGCAAGTCGAGTCTGCTCAAGATCATGGCCGGCGTCGACCACGAATACGATGGCGAGGCCACGCCGATGCCCAACCTGCGCATCGGCTTCCTGCCGCAGGAACCGCAGCTCGACCCGGCCAGGACGGTGCGCGAAACGGTCCAGGAGGGGATGGGTGAGGTGCTCGCCGCCAAGGCGCAACTCGACCAGATCTACGCTGCCTACGCCGAGCCCGACGCCGACTTTGACCACCTAGCCGCCGAGCAGGCGCGGCTCGAGGCCATCATCGCCGCGTCGGGCGCGGACTCCGACGTGCAGATGGAGATCGCCGCTGACGCTCTGCGACTGCCGCCTTGGGAAGCGAGAATCGACACCCTGTCCGGAGGGGAGAAGCGCCGCGTCGCCCTGTGTCGCCTGCTCTTGTCCAAGCCAGACATGCTGTTGCTCGACGAGCCGACCAATCACCTCGACGCCGAGAGCGTCGAATGGCTCGAGCAGTTCCTGCAGAAATTCCCCGGCACCGTGATCGCGGTAACGCATGACCGTTACTTCCTCGACAACGCGGCGGAATGGATTCTCGAGCTCGACCGCGGCTACGGCATTCCATGGAAGGGCAACTACAGCTCCTGGCTGGAGCAGAAGGAGCAACGGCTGGCGGTCGAGGCGAAGCAGGAGGTGGCGCGCATCAAGGCGATGCACAAGGAACTGGAGTGGGTACGGACCAACCCCAGGGCGCGACAGGCCAAGAACAAGGCCCGCATCGCGCGCTTCGAGGAGTTGTCGTCCTACGAGCATCAGAAACGCAACGAGACGCAGGAGATTTTCATTCCGGTCGCCGAGAGGCTGGGCGATGCCGTCATCGAGTTCAAGCATGTAGGCAAGGGCTACGCGGAGCGGGTGCTCATCGACGATCTGAGTTTCATCGTTCCGGCGGGTGCGATTGTCGGGGTCATCGGTGCCAACGGCGCCGGCAAGACGACGCTGTTTCGCATGATTGCCAAGCAGGAGCAGCCGGACCGCGGCGAGATCGTTGTCGGCTCGACGGTCAAGCTGGCAGTCGTCGACCAGACGCGGGAGTCGCTACCCAACGACAAGAGCGCCTGGGAGGCGATCTCGGGCGGCCAGGACATCCTGACGGTGGGGAAGTTCGAGATGCCGTCGCGTGCGTACCTCGGGCGTTTCAACTTCAAGGGCCCCGACCAGCAAAAGAACGTGGGTGCGCTCTCCGGCGGCGAGCGCGGGAGGCTGCATCTGGCCGCGACGCTGCTCAAGGGCGGCAACGTGCTGTTGCTCGACGAGCCCTCCAACGACCTCGATGTTGAAACGCTGCGGGCCCTCGAGGATGCGCTGAGCGAATTTGCCGGCAGTGCGCTGGTCGTGTCGCACGATCGGTGGTTCCTGGATCGCATTGCGACGCATATCCTCGCCGCCGAGGACGATTCAAAATGGGTATTTTTCGAAGGCAACTACCAGGACTACGAGGCCGACAAGAGAAGGCGCCTCGGCGAGGAAGGCGCCCGCCCGCACCGGCCACGGTACAAGCCGTTGATGCAGTAGCGCAAAAAAAGCCGTCAAGCCACGACCGCGCGGCCTTTAGGTCGAAAGCCTTTTTCTTAGCACCGCGTTCACCTGGGCCGGATTGGCCTTGCCGCGAGTGGCCGCCATCACCTTGCCGACCAGCGCATGGAACGCCTTTTCCCTGCCGGCGCGGTATTCGGCGACGATCGTCGGATTGGCCGCAAGTACTTCGGCGACGACTTTCTCGATAGCATCCGTGTCGGAGATCTGCCGCAGGCCTCGCTTGTCGATGATCGAATCGGCGTCGCCTTCGCCGGCCCACATTGCCTCGAACACTTCCTTGGCGATCTTGCCGGAGATGGTTCCATCCTGGATGCGCTTGAGCAATGCGCCGAGCTGCTGTCCTGAAATGGGGGCCGCGCCCCGATCCGATTCGTCGCGATGAAGCGCGGCGGAGTATTCGCCGAGGATCCAATTCGCCGCGAGTCGCGGGTCGGCTCCCGCGCGAAGAGCATCCTCGTAGGACTGGGCGAGCAGCAGAGTCGAGCAAAGCGTGGACGCCTCGCTTGGTGACAGCGCGTAGTCGCCGACAAAGCGCTGCTTTTTTGCCTCCGGCAATTCGGGTAGCTCTGCCCTCACCCGTTCGATCCAGGCATCGTCGATCACCAGCGGTGGCAGGTCCGGATCCGGGAAGTAGCGATAATCCTGCGCGTCTTCCTTGCTGCGCATGGGACGGGTCTCGCCCCGGTCCGGATCGTAGAGCCGCGTCTCCTGCACCACGCTGCCTCCGTCCTCGATGAGCTCGATCTGGCGGTGGATCTCGAATTCGATAGCCTGCTGCAGGAAGCGAAAGCTGTTCAGGTTCTTGATCTCGCAGCGGGTGCCGAGCGTCGCCACGCCCGCCCTGCGCACCGAGACGTTGGCGTCGCAGCGAAAGCTCCCCTCCTGCATATTGCCATCGCAGATACCGATCCATCGCACCAACGCATGCAGCGTCTTCGCGTACGCCACGGCTTCTTCGGCGCTGCGCAGGTCGGGTTCGGAGACGATCTCGAGCAGCGGCGTCCCGGCGCGGTTGAGGTCGATGCCGGTGTGCTCTTCCAGGTCCCATGGGGCCCTGCCCGCGGGCAGTTCCGGCACGGCGAGGGCATGAAGCGACTTCCCGGCGTCTTCCTCGAGGTGGGCGCGCGTCAGGCGCACCGGCTTGTCGCCCGCCCTGGTGGCAATCGTGATCGACCCGCCTTGCACGACGGGAATCTCGTACTGGCTTATCTGGTAGCCCTTCGGGAGGTCCGGATAGAAATAGTTCTTGCGTGCGAACACGCTGCGCCGGTTGATCGCGCCGCCAACCGCGAGGCCGAACTTGATCGCGCGCTCTACCGCGCCCTTGTTGAGGACCGGAAGCACGCCGGGCAAGGCAATATCGACCGCGCAGGCCTGCGTATTCGGGGCCGAGCCAAACGCGGTACTCGCGCCGGAAAAGATCTTCGCCCGCGTGGAAAGCTGCGCGTGCGTCTCCAAGCCGATCACGGCTTCCCAGGTCACCGGGCCGACTCCAGCGCCATCGTCGCGGGCTCGCGCGTGTGCCAGTCGGTCGCCTGCTGGAACCGGTGCGCGGTGTTGAGAATGAGCGCTTCCGCAAAATGGTTCCCCTGGATCTGCAACCCGATCGGCAGGTTGTTGCGGTCGAAGCCGCAGGGGATCGAGATCGCGGGGGCGCCGGTCAGGTTGGCGGCGACGGTGAAAATGTCGTTCAGATACATCTGCACCGGATCGTCGCTCTTGGCGCCGAGGCGGAACGCCGCGGTCGGCGTGGTCGGGCCCATGATCACGTCGCACTCGCGGTATGCCCGCTGGAAATCATCGGCAATGAGCCGTCGCACCTGCTGCGCCTTGAGATAGTAGGCATCGTAGTAGCCGTGTGACAGGACGTAGGTGCCGACCAGAATGCGGCGTTTGACCTCGGCGCCGAAGCCCTCGGCGCGCGTCTTCTGATACATGTCGGCGAGCCCATCGTACTTTGCCGCGCGATGGCCGTAGCGCACGCCGTCAAAGCGCGCCAGGTTCGACGAGGCCTCCGCTGGCGCGATGACGTAATAGACCGGCACCGAGAGGTCGAGGTTGGGCAGCGCCACGTCGACGGTCGTCGCCCCCAGGCTGCGGAACTCGGCCAGCGCGGCATCGACCGCCGCGGCGACGTCGGCGTCGATCCCGGCCGCGTTGTATTCCCTCGGCAAGCCGATGCGCAGGTTGGTCAGTGGCTTGGCGCCCGCCCCCGGTCGAAGCAGGCGCGAGTAATCCTCGGGCGGACGATCGAGGCTCGTCGAGTCGCGCGAGTCATGACCGGCCATCGCGTTGAGCAGCAAGGCGCAATCCACCGCGGTCTGCGCGAACGGGCCCGGCGTATCGAGACTCGACGCGAAAGCGATCAGGCCGTAGCGCGAGCAGACGCCGTAGGTCGGTTTCAAGCCGCAGACGCCCGACAGTGCGGCAGGCTGACGTATCGAACCACCGGTATCGGTCCCGGTGGCGGCGGGGACCAGCCGCGCCGCGACCGCGGCCGCCGAGCCCCCGGAGCTGCCGCCCGGAACGTAATCGAGATGCCATGGGTTGCGGACCGGGCCGAAATAGGAGCTTTCGCTCGACGAGCCCATCGCGAACTCGTCCATGTTGGTCTTGCCGATCAGCACCATGCCGGCATCGGCCAGGCGTTCGACGACAAATGCGCTGTACGGCGCAACGAAGTCCTTGAGCATCCGCGAACCGCAGGTCGTTTTCCAGCCTGCGGTCATCAGGACGTCCTTGTGCGCGACGGGGATCCCGGTCAACGGCGTCGCATCGCCGGCCGCGAGCCGTGCATCGGCGGCGCGCGCCTGCGCCAGGGCGCGCTCGCGGTCGAGGGCCAGGAAGGCGTTGAGCGGAGCCCCGAGGGCTGCGACGCGGTCGAGCAGCGCGGTGGTAAGTTCGACGCTCGACAGGCGCCTGCCGGCAAGCCCTTGCGCGAGGCTGGCAATCGGAGCGGTGACCACGCGCCCTATTCGAGCACCCTGGGCACCAGGTACAGGCCATGGGCAACCGCCGGGGCCAGAACCTGGTATAGGTCGTGCTGGTCGTTTTCGGTGACGACGTCTTCGCGCAGCGGCAGGGTGACTTCCTGGGCGTGCGCCATCGGCACGACGCCGTGGGTGTCGATCGCGCGCAGGCGCCCGATGAGTTCGAAGATGCGGTCGAGTTTCTGCCGCACTTCAGCCCCCTCGGCAGGGGTTATCTCGATCCGCGCCAGATGGGCAAGGCGCAGGACATCATCGGAGGAAAGTGCCATTATCGGGACCTTTAGCCGTTTTTGACGCCAGAAGCCGATAGAGATCAAGCATATTAGGTTATCATATTCGGATTGTCTGAGCAGCCGCCGGGGTTGCTCGCGCGGCCGGAAAGTTCTCATGTTTGAATCGTTCAAGGGCTATTTCTCCAGCGATCTCGCCATCGATCTGGGAACAGCCAATACGCTCATTTACGTGCGCGGCAAGGGCATCGTACTCAACGAACCTTCGGTGGTGTCAATTCGCCAGGAAGGCGGTCCCAACGGCAAGCGCGTGATCCAGGAGGTCGGGCTGGCGGCCAAGCAGATGCTGGGGCGCACGCCGGGCAACATCACCGCCATTCGGCCCATGAAGGACGGGGTGATCGCCGACTTCACGGTAACCGAGCAGATGTTGAAGCAATTCATCAAGAAGGTGCTCGATTCGAAGCTCTTCAGCCCGTCGCCGCGGATCATCATCTGCGTGCCCTGTGGCTCGACGCAAGTCGAGCGCCGCGCCATCCGCGAGTCTGCGCTCGGGGCCGGCGCATCGAAGGTCTATCTGATCGAGGAACCGATGGCCGCAGCCATCGGAGCGGATCTGCCGATCTCGGAGGCGACCGGGTCGATGGTCGTCGACGTCGGCGGCGGGACCACCGAGGTCGGCGTGATCTCGCTCGGCGGGATGGTGTACTCCGGCAGCGTGCGCGTAGGCGGCGACAAGTTTGACGAGTCGATCGTGAACTATATCCGCCGCAACTACGGCATGTTGATTGGCGAGACGACGGCCGAAACGATCAAGAAAACCATCGGCTCGGCGTTTCCCGGCTCGGAAGTCAAGGAGATGGAGGTAAAGGGCCGCAATCTGGCCGAGGGCATCCCGCGCAGCTTCACCGTGTCCTCGAACGAGATCCTGGAGGCGCTGACGGATCCGTTGAACAGCATCGTTTCCGCGGTGAAGAGCGCCTTGGAGCGCACGCCGCCGGAACTCGGCGCCGATATCGCCGAACGGGGCATGGTGCTCACCGGGGGAGGCGCGCTGTTGCGCGACCTCGACCGGCTGCTGATGGAAGAGACCGGGCTGCCAGTGGTCGTCGCCGAGGACCCGCTGACCTGCGTGGTACGCGGCTGCGGCAAGGCGCTCGAGAACATGGACAAGCTCTCCACCATCTTTACGTCTGACTGACGCGCAACGCTTGACGCAGGAATGCGCCACCTCTCGGTCGAGCCGCCACCGTTCTTCCACCGCGGACCCTCGCCCCTTGCCCGGCTTGCCTTTTTCGGCTTACTTTCGCTAGCCCTGCTGTTCACCGACACACGCTACCGTTATCTGGAAAATGTGCGACAGGTTGTGGCGATCGCGCTCTATCCGCTGCAGCGCCTGGTGCTATGGCCGGGGGAGGCGGTGGGCTACGCTATGACCTATTTCACGGTGCAGCGCACGCTCGCCGGCGACAACGCCGCCCTCAAGCAGGAGCTGCTGGTCCAGGCCCCGGCAATGCAGGGCTACCAGCTGCTGCAGCAGGAGAATGCGCGGCTGCGCGCGCTGCTCGAGGTCGAGCGGCGCCTTCAGGGCGCAACGACGGCGGCCCAGGTGCTCTACGCCGGGCGCGATCCGTTCACCCAGAAGCTGTTCGTCGACAAGGGTGAGTCCGCCGGGGTGCAGGCCGGCCAGGCGGTGATCGACGAGGTCGGGGTGGTCGGACAGGTGACGCGGGTGTTTCCCTACATGGCCGAGGTAACGCTGGTAACCGACAAGGACTACGCCGTGCCGGTGAGGGTCGAGCGCAGCGGCGTGCGCTCGGTGATGTACGGCGCGGGAACGGGTCGGCTGCCGGAATTGCGCTTTCTCTCGCCCAACTCGGAGATCCAGGCCGGAGACCGGCTGGTGACATCCGGGATCGACGGCACCTATCCCGCGGGCCTCGCCGTGGCGCAGGTCGTGTCGGTCGAGCGCGAGACCGGGCAGATCTTCGCGCGCGTGATCTGCAAGCCCCTCGCCGGCGTCGATAGGAGTTCGCAGGTGCTAATCCTCGGTCGCGTCGCCGCACTGCCGCAGCGGCCGGAAGAGGCCACCGACAACGGTCCTCCGCGCAAGGGCCGCAACCGGGTCCGCGAGTAGCCGCGACAGCCATGCCGCAGCTGACCTCATTCGCGCCCGCCCGGCCGGAGGAGATACTGGCCCCGGTCAAGCCATGGTTCGTCGTGTTGACGCTGTTCCTCGGACTGATCGGCAACCTGATCCCGGTGACCGGCGTGGCGTTGGCGCTGAAACCGGACTTTCTCGCACTGATATTGCTCTACTGGTGCATCCAGGAGCCGCGCCTGATCAGCGTCGGCATCGCCTGGGGGCTCGGCCTGCTGATGGACGTGGCCGACGCGTCGGTATTCGGCCAGCACGCGCTGGCCTACGCGGTGCTCGCCTACGCGGCCGAGTATTTCCGTCGCCGGGTGCTGCGTTTCCCGCTCTGGCAGCAGGCGGCACAGGTGGCGGTGCTGCTGCTGCTCTGTGCCGGCTTGGTGCTGCTGGTGCGCGTGGTCGGCGGAGCACCGCTGCCGCGCTGGACCTATGCCGTGGGGCCATTGGTCGGTGCGCTCTTGTGGCCGGTGGTGACCGCTTTGCTGCAGTGGCCGCAGCGGCCACAGCGACCGGCCGGATCCCTGGCCGAGCACTGAGGAATCGATGCGCCCCCTGTTCCTGAAGCGTGGTCGCTCGTCTTCGACGCTTTCCTCGCCCGAGCTCAAGAATCCGGAACGCGAGCTGTATCACTTTCGACGGCGCCTGACGGTCGCCGCCGCCTTCATCGTGCTCGGTTTCGCCGGCCTGCTCGCCCGATTCGTCGCTCTGCAGGTGATTGAGCACCGCCATTTTCAGACCCTGGCGGAAAGCAACCGCATCGCAATCGTCCCGATCGTCCCCAACCGCGGCGTGATCATGGACCGCAACGGGGTCGTGCTTGCCCAGAGCTACTCCGCGTACACCCTCGAGGTGACGCCTTCGCGCGTGCGTAACCTCGACGAGACCATCGACGGGCTCGCGAGCCTCGTGGATATCCAGCCGCGCGATCGCAAGCGCTTCAAGCGACTGCTCGAGGAGTCCAAGAACCTGGAGAGCCTGCCCATCCGCAATCGCCTGTCCGACGAAGAGGTGGCTCGCTTCGCCGTCAACCGCTACCGCTTTCCCGGCGTGGAGATCAAGGCGCGGCTCTTCCGCCAATACCCTTTCGGCGAAATGGCCTCGCACGTCATTGGCTACATCGGCCGAATCAACGATCGCGATGTCGAGCGCATCGATGAATGGCGCGAGACGGCGAACTACAAGGGCTCCGACTACATCGGCAAGAGTGGCCTCGAACTCTCCTACGAGCGCGAGCTGCACGGCACGACCGGCGTCGAGGAGGTCGAGGTCGACGCCGCCGGGCGCGCGGTGCGCACGCTGTCGCGCACGCTGCCGACATCGGGAAACAATCTCAGGCTCTCGCTCGACATCCGCTTGCAGGAGGCGGCGGAGACGGCGTTCGGCAGCCACCGCGGCGCGCTGGTTGCGCTCGATCCTTCGAACGGCGAGGTGCTGGCGCTCGTGTCCAAGCCTGGCTTCGACCCGAACCTGTTCGTCGACGGTATCGATCCGTCGAGCTGGGACGCCCTCAACGACTCGCCGGACAAGCCGCTGCTCAACCGTCCGCTGCGCGGCGCCTATCCTCCGGGCTCGACGATCAAGCCGTTCCTGGCGCTGTCCGCGCTTACCTCGGGCAAGCGCACGGCAACGCAGACGATCTTCGATCCCGGCTACTATCAACTCGCCGGCAGCACGCACCGGTTTCGTGACGACAAGCCGGAGGGACACGGCTACGTCGATATGCCCAAGTCCATCATTGTGTCGTGCGACACGTATTACTACATGCTCGCTGCCGACACCGACATCGATGTGACGCATGACTTCCTGGAGCAGTTCGGCTTCGGAAACAAGACGGGTATCGACATCGAGGGCGAGTTGCCCGGCGTGCTGCCGTCGCGCGAATGGAAGCGCGAGCACTTTTCAGGCAAGAACTATCGCGACGAGCAACGCAAGTGGTACCTGGGCGATTCGATCTCCGCCGGCATCGGGCAAGGGTACAACGCCTTTACACCCATGCAGCAGGCCGAGGCGATCGCCACCATCGCCAACGATGGCATCGGTTTCCAGCCGCACCTGGTGAAGGCTGTGGAGAACGTCAAGACCGGCGCCATTCGGCAAATCGACGCGCATCCGAGCCACGTTGTTGCCGTCAAGGCTGAGGATCTGTCGGTGGTCAAGAATGCGCTGGTCGGCGTGGCGCGGGAGGGCACCAGCGCGCGCGCCTTCGTCGGCGCACAGTACGTGTCGGCAGGCAAAACCGGCACCGCGCAACTGTTCTCGCTCAAGGGCGAAAAGTACCAGCCTGGCCACCTCGAGGAGCGCCTGCGCGACCATGCCTGGTACCTCGCTTACGCACCCGCGGACCATCCACGCATTGCGCTCGCGGTGCTGGTCGAAAATGGCGGCTTCGGCGCGCAGGCCGCCGCGCCGATAGCGCGCGCCGTATTCGACTACTATCTGCTTGGCATCGCGCCGGCGGGCATGCCGACCGATGTGCCGCGCTCGACCGATGACGAAAGCGATTAGAAGGGTCGCGCCATGAACCGCGTCTTCGTCTTGCTGGCAAAGGGCTGGGAGCTGCTGGCGCGGCGTGTCGACAGCTTTCTTATGGGCGCCGCGCTGGCGATCGTCGGTGTCGGCCTGGTGACGCTCTTCTCCGCCTCCGATCAGAGTGTGCCACGGGTCATGACTCAGGTCCTGTCGCTGGCCGTGGCCCTGGTGCTGATGTGGGTCGTCGCCAACCTCGCGCCGCGGCAGCTCGCGCGGGTGGCGTTGCCATTGTACGTGGCGGCGGTGTTGCTGCTTGTCGCGGTGGCTCTCGGCGGCACCGTCGTCAATGGCTCGCGGCGCTGGCTCAACCTCGGCATCGGGCGCTTTCAGCCTTCGGAACTGATGAAGATCGCGTTGCCGCTGATGCTCGCCTGGTACTTCCAGAAGCACGAAGCGCAGCTGCGCCTGGTCGACTTCGTCATAGCCGCGCTGCTCATCGCCTTGCCGGTGTGGCTGATCAAGCGACAGCCCGACTTGGGCACCGCGCTGATGATCGGTGCATCCGGGTTCTACGTTCTCTACCTCGCCGGCCTGTCGTGGAAGATCATCGTCGGCCTGGCAGCCTTGGCCGGCGCGGCCGCCCCCCTCGTGTGGCCGTATCTGCACGACTACCAGCAGGAAAGAATCCTGACCTTCATCGACCCCTCGCGCGATCCACTCGGAGCGGGATATCACAGCACGCAGGCGTCGATCGCCCTCGGTTCCGGCGGCGTCATCGGCAAGGGCTGGCTCAATGGCACGCAGACGCATCTCGATTTCCTGCCGGAACGCCACACCGACTTCATCTTCGCGGTATTCGGAGAGGAATTCGGGCTGATCGGCAACGCCATCCTGGTCGTACTCTATCTGCTCCTGATCGGTCGCGCGCTGGTGATCACGGCCAACGCGTCGACGCTGTTCACGCGGCTGCTGGCCGGCGCGATCACCCTGATGTTCTTCACCTACGCGTTTGTCAACATGGCAATGGTGAGCGGCCTGCTGCCCATCGTTGGCGTACCGTTGCCGCTGGTTTCCTATGGCGGCACGGCCTTGGTTAGCTCGTTCATCGGCCTGGGCATCCTGATGAACGTGCAGGCGAATCGTAAGCTGATCAAAACCTGAGCCCGATCGCGTCGCCTATCCATCGAGCACGACGCGGTGCGCATTGACCGTATAATGGCCGGCTCTATGGGGTCGACTCGGTGCGGTCCGGGAGGTCAAGGAACGGCAAGGCGAGGCCTTCTTGCCGTTCTCGTCCTTCCCCTGGCAGCATGC
>Ga0074044_10003426_pt1 | contig 13492 bp, 8 predicted proteins | sample BogForMeECP23OM1_FD_94443 | JGI IMG/M metagenome (GOLD analysis project Ga0074044, IMG submission 94443) | Bog forest soil microbial communities from Calvert Island, British Columbia, Canada - Bog Forest MetaG ECP23OM1 | ecosystem: Environmental > Terrestrial > Soil > Wetlands ... | reverse complement strand
CGTGCATTGAACGTATCCCTTGCCGCACGCGGTGCGGAACGCGATCGCCGACGGCCTGATCGTTTCGAGTACATAGCGTTGCGCCGGGGCGCTGCGAACTCCGGTCAGCCTTATCGAACGCGAGGCACCCTTGGCGGCGTGCAGAAACACGAACACAGCCCACGAGTGGCTGCCATTGCGAAACAGAATCCAGGCCTCGTCGCTGTGGCCCTCGCCGGTGAAATCGCCATAGATGTGAAACGGCGCATCGTCGCCTTCCCAGGCGCCGTTACGGTCACTCGCCGTCGGAAAACGCCAACCCGCCGGGGCCGAATCAGCAGCCGACGCGACAGGCAGGAAGAGCAATATCAGGAACAACGCAACAGAACGCATCTGCACCGAGTCGACCGGGCCTACTGTTCTTGACCTTCGCGTGGGCGAACCCTGCTAGCAGCATAGGTCAGGTAGATGCCCAGAAGCAGGCAAAAGCCGGCATAGAGATAGAATAGATGCTCGTAGTCGAGCCGGTCGATGAAGATCGCCGATGCGGCCTCGGGGGACAGAAACAGGATGAGAATGCTCTTGAAGAGCAAAAGCCAGCCAACCAGCGTGACCACGACGGGCAATGCGCCGCCAGACCAGACATTATGGCCAAGAACCATCGCCAGCGCCGCAACGAGTGCGATCACGCCGACCGCGAACATCAGGGCCGGGGTGTGAACCAGGGCCCTCACCGCATCGAGGGTCGCTTGCTTGTGGGTGATCATCGACAAGGCAACAAGAATGCAATAGAGCCCGATGAGCCTGCTCAGAAACTTCGTTCGTGGCCACATGCTGTCCTCCGTTGACGGGTCGAGCGCTGCAACGTTCGAGTTCGACCCTGACCTCATGCATCGTACGCTTCCTTGCGACCTCGTAGCGGTACGCATGGCGCTGACGGCCGAGCGGGGCTCCGCCCCCCGTTCGCGTGTTCGGCTTGCAGCTTGCAAGACCGGTCGGGGAGCGGACGCCATATCCGGGGATGCCGACCGTTTTCCGGTTGCAACGGCCGCGCCGCGACGGTACGCTGTTCGCGCCGGAACGCCGGCCCTTGCGCGCTGCCGCGGGCGGGGGAAGCCGGGCCCGTGGCCCCGGCCAATGGTCGGCGGTACGATGCTTCCTGCGTGCATCGCGCCCGCGTCAAGCCATTCGACTGAACCAGGACCCTGCCAAGAAACGGCCACGGTGCATGAATCGCGCAAACCGGTCCGATAGCCTTCAGATTGACCAATGGTCGTCGGCCAAATGACAGGACGCCGCACACAATCGCCTCATGCTTGGTAAGTCGAGCGGCGCGCTATCGGCGGTTCGCGCCGCCATTGCCCGAAGACGCGGGTCGCATCTCGTTTGGGTAGCCACCTTTTGCTTCGTGTTCGGCGCCCCTGTGCTGGCGGCGCAGGCCAAGAATGTGCTCGTTCTGTACTCCAACGATCGCCTGGTGCCGGGAGACATCGAAGTCGATCGCGGACTGCGGGACGTGTTGACGAAAGAGCCGGATCGCCCGGTGCAGATTTTCTCGGAGTTTCTCGACCGCCCCGATTTCGGCGGCGCGAGTTACGAGACAACCGAGACGACCTACTTGCGGGAAAAGTATGCCGCGCGCCAGCCGGACGTGATCGTCGCGGTGGCCGACGATGCGCTGGACTTCCTGCTGGGCAACCGGGCGCAGCTTTTTCCGCAAGCCGTGGTTGTGTACGCGGCTGTTTCGAAATCGCATTTGCGGTCGATCCCGCCGCTGCCGGCCGACATGGTTGGGGTGCCAAGAGAATACGATTTTGCCGGGACGATTGGCCAGGCCCTGCGCTGGCATCCGGCGGCCCGCCGGCTGATGGTCGTCACCGGGGCGTCAGCACACGACCGGGAGTGGGAAGCGGAGCTGCGCCGGGAGATCCCTTCGGTCGCGGGGTCCGTTTCGGTCGAGTATCTCGCCGGGCTGCCAACGGCGTCGGTGTTGCAGCGGCTGCGTGGGCTTGGCCCCGACTCCGTGGTGTTCACGCCCGGCTATTTCCTCGACGGCGAGGGCCAGTTATTCAGTCCGCGAGACGCAGCGGCACTGATAGCCGCCGCGTCCGCCGCGCCGGTTTACGGACCGTTTGATACCTTTCTCGGTACCGGCGTGGTTGGCGGCCGCATGCCGAGCTTCGAGGAAATGGGGCGCCAGGCGGGACAAATCGTCGCCAGACTGCTCGCCGGGGCTCCCCCGACATCGCTGCGCCTGCCCGAGACGGCGCCGATGGCCCTGCGCGTCGACTGGCGACAGATCCGGCGCTGGCGGATCGACGAAAAGGCAATCCCGGCCGACGCGGTGGTGTATTTCAGGGAGCCGACGCTCTGGGATTCCTACCGAAACGCGGCCATTGCCGTTGCCGCGATCATCCTGCTTCAGGCCGGGCTGATCGTGACGCTGCTCCTCGAGCGTCGCCGCCGCCGCACCGCCGAATTCGCAGTGCAGAAACAGCGCACGGAGCTCGCGCACGCATCGCGACTGGCGATCGCAGGAGAGCTGACGGCCTCGATTGCGCACGAAATCAACCAGCCGCTGGGAGCGATCCTGACCAGCGCCGATGCCGCGGAACTGCTGCTTCAATCCGGCGTCGACCGAAGCGATGATCTGCGTCGGATTGTCGCCCGCATTCGACGCGACGACCTGCGCGCCAGCGACGTCATTCGCCAGCTGCGAGCACTGTTTGCCAAGCACGAGCCGCAACGAAAGCCATTCGAGCTCAATGCAGCGGCGGCCGATGTGGCGGCGATGTTGCGGGTCGAGGCGCAGCGCCGGCGCGTGGCCCTCGATGTTCGGCCAATGGCTGCGCCAGCCGACGTTATCGGCGACCAGATCCAGATTGAGCAGGTGCTCATCATCCTGGCGCTCAACGCGATGGACGCGCTCGCGGACGTTGCCGAAGATCGGCGTGCGGTCGTGCTGTCGGTCGCGGCGACCGAAGGCGGCTGGCGCGTCGTCGTGCGCGATCATGGTAACGGCATTGAGCCGGAACATTTCCCGAAACTCTTCGATTCGTTCTTCACCACCAAGCCGAACGGGATGGGACTCGGGTTGTCGATCGCGCGCTCCATCGTCGAAGCCCATGGCGGGCGCATCTGGGCCGAGAGGTTGGCCGAGGGTGCCGCATTCCATGTTGACCTGCCCGATGCGGGCAGAGCGGGCAAGGCGACGGTGGGGTCGGTATGAGCACGTCCCCTCTGATTCACGTTGTCGATGACGACGAGTCGATGCGCACGTCCGTGCTCGAGTTGCTCGAAGCGGCCGGCTTTGAAGCGCGTGGCTACGCTTCGACTGGCGAGTTTCTGTTGCATCCCCCACCGGATCGAGTCGGGTGCCTTCTGCTCGACGTACGCTTGCCGGGGCCGTCGGGCTTGGACCTGCAAGCCGCTCTGCGGCGGCAGGGCGTGACGCTACCCATCGTCTTTCTCACCGGCCATGCGAATGTGGCCACCAGCGTGCTGGCCATGAAGGGCGGCGCAGTGGATTTTCTGGAGAAGCCCGTCGGGCGCGAGGTGCTGCTCGAGGCGTTGGGTCGGGCCCTTGCGCGCGACGCCTCTGCGCGGGCAGCACGCGAAGAGGCAAGCGAACAGAGCACCCGTTTGGCCGCGCTGACGCCCCGCGAGCATGAAGTGTTCAAGCGTCTTCTGGCGGGCAAGCGCAACAAGGACATTGCCGCCGAGCTTGGAATTGGCCTGCGCACCGTCAAGGCGTATCGAGCGCAGCTCATGGCCAAGCTCGGCGTCGACTCGCCGGCGGAGCTCGGCCGCTTCGCTGGCAAACGACCCGACGCGATCGACTAGTGTCGGTCAGACGTTGACGCTTCGCAATGGGGCTTGCGGTTGCCTGCTCGAGGGCACGTCCTCGCGTGCCGGGCGAGCGTCCAAGCTGTCACACCTCGAGGGCGCCGCCGAATTGCGACGCCTGCCTTGGCCTTTGGTGCAAATGGACTGCACCTTGTGCCAATTTACGTCCTTCCAGCTCCGTGTAGCATGGGTCGCAAATCAGCCCGGTCCGTCGGTCAGTCAGCCGGTAATCAGGCTACTCGGAGATCGGAGATGGGGATGGGCTCAGGCGGGAGGGTACTCGTCGTGGACGATGACGAGGGCATGCGCGAGGCACTCAAGCACCTGCTCGACGCGGCCGGCTTTCAGACAGTTGTCTATAGCTCAGCGGAGGCGTTGCTTGGCGATGGCGCGCTCGACGGGACCCTGTGCATCATCAGCGATATTCGCCTGCCGGCAATGTCCGGGCTCGAGCTACTGGCCGAATTGCGCGCCCGCGGCGTCTGCGCGCCCGTCATTGCCATAACCGCTCACGATGAGCCGGGCGTTCGCAGCGAGGCAAAACGCCGCGGCGTCGTCACCTACCTGGCCAAGCCATTCCATGGCGGTGCGCTGTTGGCGGCCATTGAAGATGTCGCGAGGGCCGCCTCGGGCGGCGCGACATAGGACCGTAGGCGACCTGCGAGGACAAGGCGGTGACGGATTCCAGTTGCCTGGATTTGCATCAGCCGCGGAGATTTCCGGCCAATGAGCCCGGCTGCAGCGGTGCCGCTGGCGGAATGGTCGCCGGCGCGGCACAATGGCGCGGTTCGCCGGGAGCCTGCCGTTCGCGATCGCCGGCGCAGACGCACAAGACGTGGCGCGTCTGCCAGGCATCGACCCGCCGTATTCAAGGACGTATCGTTATCCAACTTGATGAGGAGTAGACGATGAACAAGCGAGTCTATCCGTTCGTGCTCGTGGCGGTGCTGGCGGTTGCCGGCGGCGTTGCAGCGCAAGGGATGATCATGGACATGGTCACCAACAAGGTGATCACCAAGTACCAGAACGCAAGCTGCGAGCAGCTGTGGGTACAGAAGGGTGAACCCAAGTCGGCCGAAGAGCAAAGGTTCGTGCAGGTGCTGAAGAACAACCCGCAGGCCCGCACCGAGTTCATCAACAGGGTCGCCGGGCCGATCGTCAACAAGATGTTCGAATGCGGGATGATTCCGTGAGCTGCCTGAACCTGGAAAGTCGCCGCCGCGCGGCAATGCGGAGCAACATGAAGGCCAGCGGGGTCCTCGCCTGCGCTCTGCTGCTCTGCGCCGGGCCGTTGTTCGGCGCGGGCAGCCAATCGCCCGCGCAGCCGGTGCCAAAGGTCGCGAAAGCGGCGAAAAAGCCCGTTGCGCCGGCCGCCCAGATGGGGCTCGAGCCAAAGGCCATTGACATTCTCAAGGCGGCGAGCGCGCGCCTGGCCGCCGCCAAGACGATGAGCTTTACCGCGATCGTCTCCTACGAAAGCCCGAGCCGCTTCGGTCCTCCGCTTATTTACTCGACCAAGTCGGAGGTCACGCTGCAGCGGCCCGACAAGCTCAAGGTCATCACGCTGGGCGACGGTCCGCCATCGGAGTTCTACTACGATGGCAAGGTGATGATGGCCTTCGCGCCGAACGAAAACCTGGTCGCCGTCGCCGATGCGCCACCGACAATCGACGCGGCGCTGCAGGCGGCCTATGACTCCGCGGCGATTTATTTTCCGTTCGACGACGTCATCGTCGCCGATCCCTACAAGGACATTGCCGACCGGTTGAAGGTCGCCTTCTACATCGGCCAGTCGATCGTGGTCGATGGCATCACGACCGACATGGTGGCCTACATCACCGGCGACGTGTTCGTGCAGGCGTGGATCGGCACGGAGGACAAGCTTCCCCGCCGTGTGTACGCGGTCTATCTCAACGACCCTGTCCGGCTGCGCCACGTGCTGGCGCTGTCGAACTGGAAACTGGATGGCGAGATTCCCGCGGACAGTTTTACGTCGGCCAAGGCAGTCGCCGCGCAGCACATGGCATTTGCCCGCCCGGACGCGCAGGATGCACCGGGCATGAAGCCGCCGCCGAGGAAGAAGTCCGCCAAGGCCCCGGCTGCCAAGACCCAATGAGGAGTCCATCATGAAGACGATCATCGTCGGCTTGGCCGGCCTGCTGTTGCCGCTTTTCGCGGCGGGCCCGGCCGCGGCCTGGGCGCACGCCAACTACCATGGGGGTACCACCTCGCACACGCCGGGGTCAGGGTCGACGACCCGTACCGACGCCATGGGCGGCAGCGAGACGCACACCTACGGGCAGGGTACGACGGCGCATTCGGCGTACGGGGGAACGGCAACCCACCAGGAAGGATCGGGGCAGACGACCGCGACCGGTGCTTACGGCGGAACAGCTACCCACACCGCGGGCCAGGGAACCTCAGCGACGGGCGCCTACGGCGGTTCGGCGTACCACGCCGAAGGCTCCGGCTACACGACCTACACCGGCGCCAATGGCGCGACTGCGTACCACAGTCCCTACTATGGCGCGGCCTACCCTGCGTACCATCCACCGACCACGGTCAACTACTATGGTTCCGGGTGCTACAACTGCGGAGGCTGGAACGCCGCCGGCGCCGCTGCGGCGGGCGTAGCCGTCGGGGTCGTTGCCGGGGCCGCCGTGGCCTCAGCGAACTCGGCGAACGCTTATAACGCAGGCGTCGCCGTCGGCAGCGCCAACACCACAGTTGCCACCGCCAACGCCTACAACGCAGGCGTCGTTGCCGGCAGCGGCGCGACCGTGGTCGCTCCGGTACCGAGTGGGGCGTTCGCCATGGGCGGGGTCTATGCGGTCCTGCCTGCCGGTTCGGCAGCGGTCAACAAGAACGGCACCACCTATTACCTGAACGGCGATACTTGGTTTCAGCCGGCCTACGGCGCCAACGGGGTTTACTATCGTGTAGTGCCCACACCTTGACCGCGCTGCGCGCAGGGTCGAATCTCCCTGCAGCGTAGCCGAGCGTGGCAGCGGTGCGGCTGCAACGCCGCGCGGAAGACGCTGCGCGATGCGGCTCGTGCGGCGTTGCGGTGAGTGCCTGGCATGGCGTGGCGACTGGCGCGTAGACCGTCGCCGCGCCTTGAACGCCAGCCGTAGGCCCTGGTGCGGTACCATTCACCGCGCATCCGAGCCTACCCGCCATGTCCGCCGTTTCGGCATTTCTGCACGACCTCGACTGGGGTGGAATCTACATCGCCAGCGAATGGGTCATTCGCGTTGGCTCGCTGGTGTACGTGCCGCAGCGGCGGCCGCCGAGCGCGGCACGCGCCTGGCTGCTGCTGATTTTCTTCCTGCCGTGGCTCGGCCTGCTGCTCTACCTCTTGATCGGGCGCGCATACCTGTCGCGGCGGCGCTTCCGGGTGCAGAAGCAGATCTATGACCTGATCCGGCGCCTGGTGCCCCGCACAGCATCGTTCGACGCTGAAGTCGGCGAGGTCGTCTCGTCAGAGCTGCTGCCGGCGTTGCAGCTCGCCGACCGACTGTCCGAGTTTCCTGCCGTCGGCGGCAATTCCTTTGAGCTCCTGCCGCACTACGAAGCCGCAATCGAGCGCATTGTTGCCGAAGTGGACGGGGCGCAGCGCTACGTGCACATGCTTTTCTACATCTTTGAGGATGACGAGGTCGGCCGGCTGGTCGCCAGGGCTCTGCAGCGGGCGGCCAAGCGGGGGGTTGCGGTGTGCGTGCTGATGGATGCGATCGGCTCGCGCGCGGGGCTCAAGGGCCTCGGCCCCGACCTTCGCACCGCCGGGGTCGAGGTGATCGCGCTGATGCCCTTGCGCCTCTTTGGGCCCAACGCCGGACGCTTCGACTTGCGCAACCATCGCAAGATCGTCGTGGTCGACGGCGTGGCCGCGTTCTTCGGCTCGCAGAACATCGTCAGCGCCCGTGCGAACCGCGGCATGGTGAATGAAGAGATGCTCGTGCGCGCGACCAGCCCGATCGTGCAACACTTGGATGCGGTGCTGCTTGGCGATCGTTACCTCGAGGTGGGCAGCCTGCCGCCGGAGCGCGGCATCCCGGCGCCCGCCGGACCCGGTGCGAACGACGGGCTCGCCCAGGTGGTGCCGAGCGGGCCTGGCTACAACGGCGGCACCGCGGAAGCGGTGATGATCGCCCTGATGTACGGCGCGCGCTCGCGCGTCGTCCTGACCTCGCCCTACGTGATACCGAGCGATGCGTTTCTCACCGCCATGTGCAGCACGGCACGGCGCGGCGTCGCCGTGGAGCTGATCGTCGATGCCGAATCCAACAAGCCCCTGGTCCAGCTCGCGCAGCAGTCCTACTACGACACGATGCTCTCGGCGGGCGTGAACATCCACCGCCACAGTGGCAGCTTCCTGCACGCCAAGCACATGAGTGTCGATGACGACGTGGCGCTTATCGGTTCCTCGAACTTTGACATCCGCTCGTTCGCCCTGAATGCCGAAATCAGCGTGCTGATCTACGACCGCGCGGTCGTGACGGATCTCAAGCGGGTCCAGGAAGCCTACCTGCGGCACAGCGACCGGGTGACGGTCGAAGAACGCCGCGCGCTCGGGCTGCCCCGTCGAGCCCTGGAAAATCTGGCGCGGCTTACCGACTCACTGCTTTGACCCGAGCGCCGGTCGGGCAGAAGGCGACGTACTGGCGCCGACCGAAGGCAGCGCGGCCGTGACGCTCGGGGCGGGCTCCGGTTGCGGCATGGGCCGGCGCGCGACACCCCCCGCCTGCTGGCTGGGAGATTTGACGCCGACCGCCGGTAGATTATCATCCGGTTCGCTGTTTGGCGGTGCGTTGGATGCGTCGCACCGGACTCGTAGGTTCAATCGGCCCCTCACGGTGACGTGGCGGGACTCGCCGCCGGACGGACACAATTGAGCTGCTGATGGCCGAAGTGCGCAAGAAGAAGACATCCCCGGGACAACGCGCGGTGCGCCTGCGTGCGGGCAGGCCCGGCCCGAAGGCCGAGCGTGTCAGTGAGCTGGTATGGGCGGGCCACCATGGCGAGGCCATCAAGCTTGCCAGCGCGGCGCTCTCCGAGCCCAGCATGGGCGTGGATAGTCAGCTCGATTTGTTGGATCTGCGCGCCGAGAGCTTCATTGCCCAGGTCGATCTCGAGCACGCTCTCGCTGATGCGGACGCGATGCTCGTCGTGGCGGAACGCGCCAGGTCGCCGGCATTCATGGCGCGGGCGCGCAACCGGCAGGCCTCCGTGCTGCTGCGCAAGGGTGAATTCAAGGCTGCTGTCGCCGTCGCCGATGCCGCGTTGAAGGCGGCGCGCCAAAGCAAGCACCTTGCCCTCGAGGCGCTTAGCCTGTCGCGGCTTGCCGAAGCCCATTTCCGAAGCAGGACGGATTTTGAGCTGGCGGCGCGCCATTCCCAGCGCGCGGCGAAGCTCTTCCGGGCCCTGCAACGCCCGGCGGCCGAGGGGCGCGCGCTATGGGTTCTCGCCGCCGTGCGCAGCGCCCAGGGACGGGCGACCGAAGCTACCCAGGCGGCGAACGCGGCGCTGGCGCTATGCCGGCAGGCCGGCGACCTCTACGGCGCGGGAAACGCCCTGAACATACTCGTTTTCAGCGAGCCCGACCTCGCCGCCCAGTTGCAGCTCCTGCACCAAGCGCTGGCCGACTTCGAGGCGGCGGGCTATGTGGAGCGGCAGGCGATCGTCACCCACAACCTGGGTATTGCGTACAGGGATCTTGGCCTGTACCGGCGCGCCCGGCGGCTGATGCTCAAGGCCGACGCGAAGTATCGCCGCACCGGCTCGCGCGGCGCCTCCGGAAACAGTCTCGGCGCGCTCGCCGAGACCGAAACGGCCATGGGGCATTTCCAAAACGCCCGTCGTTACAGCGAAGAAATGGCGGCCCTGGCGGAGTCTCTTGACGAACCCTTGCTTACCGCCAGCGTCCCCATCGTCCGGGGACGCCTCGCGCTCGTCGAGGGCGATGCGGCGACTGCGTTGCGGCAATTCGAGCACGTCGAGCAGCTCACGCGCGGCAGTGAACTTGCCGCAGTCGAAATGAGTGCTCTGACCGGTATTGGGCAGGCTTTTCTGGCCCTCGGCAAGGCGCGCTCCGCGTTGGCCGCCACCCGCCGCGCCACCGAACTGCATCGCGCCCATGACCTGGCGGCGCTCGACGCGATGCAGCCGACCCTGCTCTGGTGGACGCACTGGCGGGCGCTGAAGGCCAACAGGCAGACCGCGGCGGCGCGCAAGGCGCTCGAGACCGCGTACCAGATCATGTGCAAGGGTATCGCCAGCCTGAGCGACGAGGGGCTACGCCGCAACTACCTGAACAAGATCGAAGCGAACCGCGAGATCGTCCGCGCCTGGATCAGGGACGCGCGCTCACGCCGCCTCTCCGCGGAGCGGCGGGGCGCGCATCTGGTCGGCGAAGCGAATCTGCGCGAACCGTTTGAACGGCTCGTCGATACCGGGCTGCGCCTGAACGAATTGCGCAGCAGCGAGGAACTGCAGGATTTTCTGATCGAAGAGACCACCGAGCTCTCCGGCGCCGAGCGGGTGCTCCTTGTGCTGGAGACCCCGACCGGGCTGCGGCTGGCGGGTTCCCTGGTTCCGCAGGGCGAGGACGCGACGGCGCTGTTGCATGAGGTCACGCCGGCGCTGCTGGAAGTCCGCCGCGCCCGGGTGGCCAGCCTGACCCACAGCCCTGAGGGGGCGAGCGAGCTCGAGCAGCGCTCCCGGGTGATCGCCCCACTGATCGCGCAACGCGAATTGCTGGGGTACCTCTATGCCGACCTCGACGGCGAATGCGGACGTCTGCGCGAGGCCGACCGCGACCTGCTGGGGATGCTGGCGAGCCAGGCAGCCGTCGCGCTCGACAACGCCCAGTGGTCGCAGGGCCTCGAGAAGAAAGTGGCGCAGCGCACCGAAGAGCTGCAAGCCTCCAACTCGCTGCTCGAGCAGCGCGCCAACGAGCTCGCCATCATCAACAGCGTGCAGTCCGGCTTGGCCTCACAGCTGGATATTCAGGCGATCTTCGATCTGGTCGGCGACAAGGTGCGCGACACCTTCAATGCGCAATCGGTTGGCATCATCACATACGACCGCAAGACGAGTTTGATGCACTACCGCTACATCATGGAGGAGGGCCAAAGGCAGCACGAGGATCCCGCCCCGGCTCACGACAGGGGCTTCGGTCCTTACGTCATGCGCACGCGCACACCGCTTTTGATCAACGAGGATTTGTCCGCCCGCGGCGCCGAGGTCGGTTCGTTTGTCGTGGGTGGGGGAAAAAACGCCAAATCGGGGATCTGGGTGCCGCTGGTCATTGGTGACGAACCGCGCGGCGTTATTTCCATCCAGAATGTCGACCGCGAGCACGCCTTCACCGATTCCGACTTCCGCCTGCTCATCACCCTGGCAGGCAGCTTGAGCGTCGCCTTCGAGAACGCGCGGCTTTTCGACGAGACGCAGCGCCTGCTCAAGGAGACCGAACAGCGCAACGCCGAACTGGCGGTGATCAACCGCATCCAGGAGGGCATGGCGGCCGAGCTCGACTTCCAGGCCATCGTCGACCTGGTCGGCGACAAGCTGCGCGAGGTGTTCAAGACCGGGGACATCGGCATCCGCTGGTACGACGCGAAGGCCAACGTTCTGTACTGTCCGTACGACTACGAACACGGCGTGCGCCTGACCGTGGCACCCATGACCCCGCCACCCGACGGCGTTTTTTTCAAGCTGGTGCAGACGCGCCAGCCGCTTGTCACCAACAGTCCGGAGGAACAGGCCGCGCTGGGGGTGATTGCCATTCCCGGGACCGACACCAGCCTTTCGTCGGTGCGCGTTCCGATCCTGGGCGGCGATCGCGTCCTGGGCTCGATCATCCTCGAGAGCTTCGAACGCCGGAACGCTTTCGGCGAGGCCGAGGTGCGGCTGCTCAGCACGGTGGCCGCCAGCATGGGCGTGGCCCTGGAGAACGCGCGCCTGTTCGACGAAACGCAGCGCCTGCTCAAGGAGACCGAGCAGCGCAACGCCGAGCTGGCGGTGATCAACCGCATCCAGGAGGGCATGGCGGCCGAGCTCGACTTCCAGGCCATCATCGACCTGGTCGGCGACAAGCTGCGCGAGGTGTTCAATACCCGCGATATCGGCATCCGCTGGTACGACGCCAACAGCGATCTGGTCCACTACGTCTACCAGTACGAGCACGGGGTGCGCTTGCGCCCGCCGCCGATGCAACCGAGTCCCGGCGGGGTCTGGTTCAGGATTGTCGAGACGCGAGCTCCAGTGGTCGCCAACAACCGCGCCGATAGGGCGACGTTCGGGATCCAGACGGTTGACGGTACCGATGAAAGCGTCTCCTTGGTCTCCGTCCCCATCCTCGGCAGCGATCGGGTGCTCGGCACGATCGTGCTCGAGGACTACGAGCATGAAAATGCCTATGGGGAAGCCGAGGTGCGGCTCTTGAGCACCGTGGCCGCCAGCATGGGCGTGGCTCTGGAGAACGCGCGCCTGTTCGACGAGACGCAGCGGCTGCTCAAGGAAACCGAGCAGCGCGCCGCCGAGCTCGCGGTGATCAACCGCATCCAGGAGGGCATGGCGGCGGAGCTCAATTTCCAGGCCATCGTCGACCTGGTCGGCGACAAGCTGCGCGAGGTGTTCAAGACCGGCGAGATCGGCATCCGCTGGTACGACCCGAAGTCCAATCTGCTTCACTACCTGTACGAGTACGAGCACGGCGTGCGCCTGAGCCCACCCTCCGCCACACCCAATCCGGACGGGGCATTCCACAAGCTCATGCAGACGCGCCAGCCGCTGGTGGCGAACAACCCCAAGGAGCAGCAGGCGCTGGGCATGAGGCTGATGCCGGGTACCGACCAAGGTCGGTCGCTGGTCACCGTTCCGATCCTCGGCAGCGACCGGGTGCTGGGCTCGATCGTGCTCGAGGACTACCACCACGAAAACGCCTATGGCGAGGCCGAGGTGCGGCTGTTGAGCACCGTCGCCGCGAGCATGGGCGTCGCCCTGGAAAACGCCCGCCTGTTCGACGAGACGCAGCGCCTTTTCAAGGAGAGCGAACAGCGGGCGGCGGAGCTCGCGATCATAAACAGCGTGCAGGAAGGACTGGCCTCGAAGCTGGAGGTGCAGGCTATCTACGACATGGTTGGCAACAAGATTCGCGAGATCTTCGCCGCGGACGTGGTTGGCATCAGCTTGTATCGACCCGCCACCAATCTGGTTCATTACGTCTTTCTGCTCGATCACGGCGAGCGCTTTCATCCCGAACCGCTGCCGCCCAGTGGCTTCTCCGCGCACATCCTGCGGACCCGCCAGCAGCTCGTGTTTCATACGGCGGACGAGCTGAATCGAATGATGGCGGAATTGAAGTCCAGTAACCTCGGCGGCAGCACGCCCGACAACTCGTTCATCTACGTTCCCATACTGCGTGGCGGCGAGGCCAACGGCGTGATTGTCGTGGGCAAGAAGGCCGCACACGCCTTTTCCGACTCCGACGTGCGCCTGCTGACCACGCTTGCCAATGCCATGAGCGTGGCGCTGGAGAACGCCCGCCTGTTCGACGAGACGGAGCGCCTGCTGAAGGAAACCGAGCAGCGCGCGGCGGAGCTGGCCATCATCAACAGCGTGCAGCAGGCGCTCGCCGCCGAGCTCAACATGCAGGGCATCT
>Ga0074044_10003425_pt1 | contig 13497 bp, 14 predicted proteins | sample BogForMeECP23OM1_FD_94443 | JGI IMG/M metagenome (GOLD analysis project Ga0074044, IMG submission 94443) | Bog forest soil microbial communities from Calvert Island, British Columbia, Canada - Bog Forest MetaG ECP23OM1 | ecosystem: Environmental > Terrestrial > Soil > Wetlands ... | reverse complement strand
CGCGCGTAATCGAAGGGCAGGTGACCGCATGAATGCCAAAGTGGCGACCGCTGACTCTGCGCTTGCGCTGCCGCGCGGCCGCGTGAGCGATTATTTCGAACTGACCAAGCCGCGCGTGGTTCTTATGGTGCTGGTCACGACGCTGGCCGGTTTCTATCTGGGCGGGCGCGCGGGATTCGATGTTACGCTCGCGCTGAATCTGCTGGCGGGTACGGCGTTGGCAGCCGGCGGGACGCTGGCGCTCAATCAGTACGTCGAGCGCGACACCGACGCGATGATGGATCGCACGCGCCATCGTCCGCTGCCCGACGCGAGGATGCGCCCGGCCGAAGCGCTGGCGTTCAGCGTGAGCGCGACGGCCGGCGGCCTGGTTTACCTGATGCTCGCGACGAACCTGCTCTGCGCCGAGGTGATCGCCGCAATCACAATCATTTATCTCGGCGTGTACACTCCGCTGAAGCGATATACCTGGATGTGCAACATCGTCGGCGCGGTTCCGGGTGCTCTTCCTCCGGTGGCGGGATGGCTGGCGGCGCGCGGCGGCCTCGGGTTGGAGCCGATGGTGTTGTTCGCGATCATGTTCCTGTGGCAGTTGCCGCATACGTTTGCGGTCGCGCGACTCTTCCGCGCCGACTATGCGCGCGCCGGCATCCGGCTGCTTCCGCAAGACACTGCGCGCGGCGGTAATCCTTCGAATCCGATCGTAATTGGGGCAAGCCTCGGACTCGTCGCGGTGGGAATCATCCCGACCATGCTTGGCTTCGCTGGAATCCCTTACATGGTAATTGCATCCGCGCTTGGCGCCGGCATGTTGATGTTTGGAATTGCGATGGTCCGTGCGCCGGGTAATTCGCGGGCAGCGCGCCGGTTGTTGCTCGCGTCGCTGGTTTATTTGCCCATCGTGCTGCTGGTGCTCGTGTTGGACCGCGTGTGAGTACCGGCATGGCTGGCCTGGTGAAACGTGAAGAGCGCAAAGAGGAAATCTGGCGGACGCTGAAGATACTGGTCGGCGTGATGGTCCTGCTGGTAGCGGTCTCAGTCGTGACGATTCTGGTGAAGCATTGATATGGTGCCCAGGGTGACCGCATCAACCGCGAAAGTACGTCCGTTCGTGGCGCCGATCCGGCGCGTCCGATCGTCCGACTTGAGCGCAAGCGGCGATCAGAGCGAGCGTCCCTTCATCAGCAGCGGAATGCTCGCGATCATGATGTTGATCGCGTCGGAGATGATGCTGTTCAGCGGTCTCATCGGCTCATTCCTGATCTTCCGCCTGCAAGCCGCCTTCTGGCCGCCGCCTGCGCTGCCGCGCCTGCCGATTGCGGTCACCTGGGTGAACACCTTCGTACTGTTATCGAGCGCGCTCACGATGACGCTCGCGCTGCGCGCGGTGCATCGCAGCCGCCGGCGCCTGCTGCGCCGTTATCTATTGGCAACGCTCGCGCTTGGGGTGACGTTTCTTGCGGTGCAGGGCAGCGAATGGGTGCGGCTGGTCGCGCACGGTCTCAAGCTTTCCAGCGGCACGTACGGCGGAACCTTTTACTTGCTGATCGGATGCCACGGCGCGCACGTGACGGCCGGGGTTATTTGGCTCGCGTGCGTGGCGATGGCCGCGATGGGCGGCAGGTACAACGCTCGAAACGCCGGCGGGATTGAGCTATGCGCCGTGTACTGGTACTTCGTCTGCGCGGTCTGGCCGCTGCTGTTTGGGCTCGTATATCTGATGTAGTTTTGTGCGCGGGGAAACCGTGGCAGTGAAAAGTGGGAAAGTGAAAAAGTGAAAAAAAGAAAGCTCAAGACCGCGGCCGCAACTGTCGTGAGTGCGATTGTCGCCGCGGCTCCGCGGCTGGCGAACGCGTGCGCGACGTGCGGGCTGTCGGAGGACAGTCACGCGCTCCACGCGTACAACACGAGCGTGTTGTTCATGCTGGCGTCGCCGTACGTATCGTTTGCCGCAATCGGCGGAATTACTTACCTGGTCTATCGGCGGTCAACGCGCCGCCGGGATTCCACTCCGCCAACGATTGCGAAGCGCTGATCGATGAGGGTAGTCATTTCAAGTGAATACTGGCTATAGCCATTTGCCCCGAAGAGGATGGTTGCGATGAGCGAGGCTGCTGCAGTAGAGACTCACGATCCCGGCGTGGCGCCCGCCGATCAGTTGGAACCGTCGCTGACGCCGGGAAATCTCGGCAAGCTCGGGATGTGGACCTTCCTGGCCGGCGACGCGATGACGTTTGGCGCAGCCATCGCCGCTTACGGCGCGCTTCGCATCAACAATCCGAACTGGCCGACACCTGCCGACTACCTGGGCATCACCACCACGGCGGTGATGACGTTCATCCTGATTTGCTCGAGTGTCACGATGGTCGAGGCGCTGAGCGCCATCCAGCGCGGCCGCATGCCGACCTATCGCAACTTCATGGCGCTGACCGTTCTCGGCGGCCTCACATTTCTGGGGATGCAGGCGTTCGAGTGGCATCACCTGATCGAAATAAAAGGGATGTCGATCAAGCGCGACCTGTTCGACGCGACCTTCTTCATCCTCACCGGCTTTCACGGCTGTCACGTTTTCGGCGGCGTCGTGTACAACAGCGTGCTTCTGATACGTGGAATGACGGGCAAGCTAACGCCAGCAAAGGCGAACCTGGTCGAGGTCGCGGGGCTGTACTGGCACTTCGTTGACCTGGTGTGGATTCTGATCTTCACCTTCATCTATCTGATTTAGGGCGCCAGTTTTTCCAACGACCACGGGCTGGAGATGAAATTCAAGCCATGACAACGCAAGTTGCGATCTCAGGACACGAGGCCGATCACAGCGGTCCGAACTACATTGCGGTTTTTATCTACCTGGCGATTTTGACCGGGGTCGAGCTGGGCGTGTATGCGGCGGGACTGCCGCAAGTCGCAAAAGTCGGCCTGCTGGTCGCGCTGGCATGGGCGAAAGCGGTGCTGGTGGCGATGTACTTCATGCATCTGGCGATGGAAAAAAGGGCGCTGGCGGTCATCGCAATAATTCCGGTAGTGCTGGTCACCTTTCTGTGCTTCATGCTGCTGCCCGATCTGACGACGCGGATGTGGACCAGGTTCGATCACAAGATCGGGGTGACGAATCCGGCCGAGATGGGTGCGAATCCGGTCGCGCCGCCGCCCCGGCCGCTGCCGAAGCATTGAAACAGTAAAAAACCTGGCAACCTGATTGGATTCCTACCATTCGCTGGCGCCGCTAAACGCGATCCTCAATGGATGCGCCACGGTTCTGCTGCTGGCGGGATTCGTCTTCATCAAGAACGGGTGGGTGCGAGCGCATCGCGCATGCATGATCAGCGCGATGGGTTTTTCCGCCGTTTTCCTGACGTCATATCTCATCTATCATTACAACGTCGGCAACGTGCGCTTCAGCGGCGAAGGGTGGGTGCGGCCGCTGTACTTCGCGATTCTGATTCCGCACGTGACCCTGGCCGGTGTAATCGTGCCGCTTGTGTTTGCGACGATCTGGTTCGCGCTCCGCGGCAAGTTCAGTCGCCATCGGCGAATCGCGCGATGGACCTGGCCGCTGTGGATGTACGTGTCGGTGACCGGAGTGATTGTTTACCTGATGCTGTACCGGATCTATACGCCGCTATATCCGCCGGCGGCGGCGGCTGTCGCCCAGTCCGCCGCGCGCTGAAAAAGACGGGGCGGTCCGTCCAATGCGAACCGCCCCAATTTTCCGTCATGCTTCGATGAGACGAATCGGCGCTACGCCTTGGCGCTGGGACGGCTCGAGACCGCCTGATGCCATCGGGCGAGGTTCTTCTGATTCTCCTGGATCTTGATTCCAGTCGTCCGGCCGAAATCGATTCCGATCAGCGCCGTGATATCCGCAATCGTGTAGCGCGGACCCGCGATGAATTCGCGATCGGCAAGCACCGTGTCGAGCCATTCCATGCGTTTGAGCGCGGCGCTTCGACAAATCTCGCCGTATTCCTTGACTTGCGGGATGCGTCCCTTGAAGAAATCGCTGGTGTTGCGGAAGGCGCTCGCCGTCATCGACAATATTTCGAACTCCATCCGCCGGTTCCACATCTCGACGACCGCCTTGTCCTTTGCATCCACGCCCATCAGGCGCGGCTCGGGCTTGGTTTCCTCGAAGTAGCGGCAAATCGCAACCGACTCCGCGATATGAGTGCCGTCGTCGAGTTCGAGCACCGGCAGCGTGCCCATCGGATTAATTTTCAGGAACTCGGGCTTGCGATTGTCGGCAGCAGCAATATTGACCTGCTGGTAAGGAACGTTGATGCCTTTTTCCGCGAGGAAGACGCGCACGCGGCGTGGATTGGGAGCCTGGGTAAATTCGTAAATTTTCATGATGGTTGCAATTTAAAACTGTGCGGTGCCGGCGTCAACCGCGAAACCCATGCAACCAGTCGAGCTGCTCAAGCCTTCGCGCTGGGCCGGCTCGATACCGAGTTATGCCATCGCGAGAGATTCTTGAGCGCCGGGTCCAGTTTGACCCCGGCCATTTGGGTGCCGAAATCGACCGCGACCTCGGCGGTGATATCCGCAATGGTAAAGCGATCGCCCGCGATGAACGGCTTGTTGCCGATTTGCTCATCAAGCCATTGAAGCTGTTGTGCCGCGGTCTCGCGCTGCGTCGCGCCGTATTCCGGGAATTGTTTGAGGCGGCCTTTGAACAGTTCATTCGTATGCTGGAACGCTCGCCCGACGGCGGCAAACAGGCCTAACTCGATTCTCCTGTTCCACATCTCGATGAATGCCTGCTCGCGGCTGTCCTTGCCCATCAGGTTGGGTTGCGGCTGCAACCCTTCGAGGTAGCGGCAAATCGCGACCGACTCGGCCAGATAACTGCCGTCGTCGAGCTCGAGCACCGGCAGCCCGCCCGCAGGATTCCTGGCGAGCATCTCCGGCGTGCGGTTTTTGCCGGCAAAAATGTCGAGCTGCTCATACGGGATCTTGAGTCCCTTTTCCGCTACGAAAATTCTGAGCCGTCGAGGATTAGGGGCGAGAGTAAAGTCGTAAATTTTCATAGTGGTTGCAATTTAAAACTGTGCGATGTTTGGGTCAACCCGCAAAAGCGCCGAGCCCTGAAAAAGAAACGGCCGGAGCGATTGATGCTCCGGCCGTTGTTCGATCTGTTGAGGCGCGGTCAGCCCTTCAGGAATTTTCGGATGGCGCCCACGAGCGCTTCCTGCTGCTCGTACATCACCATGTGGCCGGCATTCTTGATTATCTCGAGCTTGCTGTTTTTGATGCGGCTGGTGAATTCCTTCGCGTAGGCCGGCGGAATCAGCTTGTCGTCGTCGCCCCACAAGAGCAGGGTTGGCGCCGCAATGCGATAGGCGCGCTTCTTGAGGCCGCGGTCGGGGATCGGCCACAGAAATTTGCTGGCCATCGCCAGCCGCTTTACGCGCTCGACGTACATCGTTTCGAGCGCTTTGAAGTCCGACGGTATCGCGGTCATCATTTGCGCGGCGGGCGAATTGGGATCGTGGAACAGGAGCTCCGCAAGCTGGTCAAGCTGCGCGGCGAAGAGGTCGGGTATCGGCACTTCGTCGATCCAGAAACCGGCCGGCGCTATCAGCACGAGCTTGCTGGCGCGATGCACGTCGAAGGCCGCGACCTCAGCCGCCAGCATCCCTCCCATCGAATGGCCGACGAGGTTGGCGGTCGGGATGCCAAGTTCATCCATCAACTCGTGATAGAACAGCACCGCGTCGGCGATGTCGTCGATATGCTCGCCGCCCGTGGATTTGCCGTAGCCGGGGAATTGCGGCGCATAGACTTTGAAGTGCACCCCAAGATCCTCCAGGAACGGCTCGACCGGCATCAGTCCACCAGCGCCGTGCAGGTACAGGAGCGGCTCGCCGCTCCCATAAACCTGCATCTCGAGCGAGAACTTACCGTTTAGAAGTTTCTGAGTCGTGTTCATTTCGCGCCCCGGACCGCCGCCGCGCCCGGCACCGCCGCGCGAGCCTTGCCGTTTACTTCGGTCTTCTGGAAATGGACGGCGGCCGGCATCGCGATATCGCCTTGCGGCATCCGCTTGGGCGACCACTTGTCCTCGAAGTCGCTCCACAGGTCGCGCATTTGCGGCATGACCTCGGTGGCGAACAGGGTGGTGCTCTTGCGCACGAGTTCCGGGGGCATCGATCCGATTTGCATCAGGATCATGAGATGCCCGCAGTTGAGCGACTTCATCGCCTCGCGCAGACGCTCGCGCACCGTCCTGGGCGAGCCCGCAATCACGTAACCCTGATCGATGAAGTCCTTCCACTTGAGACCTTCGCGGCGCAATGCCGCCCGGTCGCCGACCTGGCCGAGGATGCCGGCCTTAATCGTCCTCACCGTGCGATAGCCGGGAGCGTCGGCGAAGCCGTTATAGACGTGCAGGCAGCGGTTGTAGAAGTAGTCCATGTGCGGCGCGTAGTCCTTCTCCGCCTGCGCGTCGGTCTCCGCCACCGCGACGACCTGCGCAAAGCCGAGGCTGTAAGGATTCAGCTCCTTGCCCTTTTTCGCCATCACTTCCCAATAGCCGTCGGATACTTTCTTGCCCGCGATGTACCCGAAGAACGAAAGGAAGCTGTACTGATAGTCGTGGTCGGCGCAGAAGTCGTAGGTCTCGACGGAGCCGCCGCCCGGAATCCAGATGGGGGGGCGCGGCTGCTGGAGCGGTCTTGGCCACAGGTTGACGTAGCGCAGCTTGGTGTACTTGCCGTTGAACGAGAAGACCTCCTTCGCGGTCCACGCCTTGATGATCAGGTCGTGGGCCTCGTAGTACTTCTCGCGAATCGTGGCCGGGATCTCGCCGTAACAGAAGTTGGTATCCATCGAGGTGCCGACCGGGAATCCCGCGACCAGGCGCCCGCCCGAGATCACGTCGAGCATCGCGAATTCCTCGGCGACGCGGATCGGCGGATTGTAGAGCGCGATCGAGTTGCCCAGCACCACCAGGCTGGCATTGCGCGTGCGGCGGCTGAGCGCGGCCGCCATGATATTGGGCGACGGCATCAGGCCGTACGCGTTCTGATGATGCTCGTTGACGCCCAGCCCGTCGAAGCCCATCGCGTCGGCGTATTCGAGTTGATCGAGGTAGTCATTGTAGAGCCGATGCCCGACTTTCGGATCGTACAAGTCGCGCGGGATATCGACCCACACGCTGCGATACTTTTCCTTGAAGTCTTCGGGCAGGAACCGATACGGCATCAGATGGAACCAGGTAAATTTCATAAGCCTTTCTCCTACTTTGAGTCTTTCCCGATTGCGCGAAAACTGTCAAACGGCGGGGAGGAGGGGAAGGATAAATCACTTTATTTAATGCGATAGGGGTGCCACATCGGGCGGCGGCCTCGGTATCTCTGAATTGCAATTGGACGAGCCATCGTGGGTGCGATGTCTGGCGTTGCACCTCACCCGTCGTCACCGCGTTTCACGCGGCTTACGCCGACCTCTCCTCGGACAAGGAGAGGTCAAGACTCTGTGATGCTGCGATGGTCGAAGAGGCGAACCGTGTAGCCGTCGGGGTCGCGAAGTTCCGGGCCGTAGCCCCACACGGTCCGCTTGGGCGCGTGCACGAATTTCACGCGGTTGCGCTTGAGAGCCAGGTAGCGCGCGTCCACGTCCTCGACTTCGAAATGGATGACGAATCCCGAGGTTGCGCCTTTGGAGGGCTTGCCCTGGCTGATCAGCAGCGCCATCCCCCAATCGTCCTCGAGTGCGGCGAAGCCGCTCTCGAGCACCTCGAATTCGACCTTGAGACCCAAGTTCTTGACGTACCAATCGCGCGAGCGGGCCGCATTGCGGACGTTGATTAGCAGGTGATTCAGCTTGGCGTATTTTTTCTTCGCGCGTTTCATGTGCGAATCCTAATCAACTGTTGACTTGGCACTCAAGGCGCGTAGTGTTCATTGAGATTCGCCCGGGGAAGTCGGTGAGAGACCGGCGCTGCCCCGCAACTGTAAGGCTGAGCGTCGCCACGAAAAGCGAACAACAAAGTCGTGGTGCTCGTCGAGTCAGGCGACCGGGTGAATCGATGGAGCCGTGAGAACCTTCGCGGGAGAGGGAGGCTTCAGGAGCTTTTTTTTCACGACGCATCGCAGAGCCGCCGAAAGATCCGGGCGGCGGTCCGTCGCTCCTGGCCACTTCCACTTCTATCCGCGGAAGAAAACCTCGGCCGGGCGCGACGTTGGACGAACAGAACAAATCGCGATTTTCATACGATTCGACGGGGCCGCGCCCGGGTCGTCATGTGGCATCGTTTGCCGCTTCGATAGCGGCTCACGCGGCGATTGTCGGTCTGATCGTGTGTTTTGCGTCGCCGCCGCCCAGCGGGCATAGCGATTGGGTTCTCGCCTATCTGGTCGAGGTGGCAGACGGTGCGCCCGGGCCCCCGTCGATTCACGCGGAGAGCGGGCCGCTTGCGACTGCCAGATCTGTTTCTGTTGGTCAGCGAGAGCGAAAGCTGGCGGATGCGACGACGCGGTCGGCACGGCGGCGGTCGGCATCGCCGCTGGCCGCTCGGAAGACGCGTCGACGGAGCGAAGAAGCGGATTCCGAAGTCGCCGGTCCAGCGCCGGTACGCTCGGTCGCGCCCGCACGATCGGTCGATTCAGAGCATGACGAGCATTCGCAAAATCGTGACGCAGCACCGGGTGACGCGTCTGGCTCCGGCTCAGCCGTTGTTTCCGGCAACGACGCCGTCGGCACCGGCGCGGGACCAAGCGGCGGAGTGGCGGCAGGTGTCGGCAACGCCAACGGCGGCGGCGGTGGCGATCAAAATTCGATCGCTCACGCCGATTATGCGAGGAATCCTCCCCCCGCCTATCCGGCAACCGCCCGGCGACGCGAGCAGCAGGGCACCGTGACGGTTAGCGTGCTGGTCGGCGCTGACGGTTCCGTGGAGCGCGCCGAAGTTGCCGATTCGTCGGGTTTCGACGCGCTCGACGATGCTGCGCTGGAAACAGTCCGGTCGCGATGGCGCTTTGTGCCGGCTCGCCACGGCGGACTTGCCGTCGAAAGCTGGGTCCTTGTGCCGATACGGTTTGCTTTGATCGAGGCAAACGCAGCCCACTAAGGTTCCCGCGTTCGACTTGCGGGTCCTGCAATCCGCCATGCGCTCGCCGTCGCAGCCGTGCTTATCCAGAGAAGCCGTGATATAAGCCCGATCCGAGGAGGGTAGAAAAAATGGCTGCGAAACCGTGTACTACTCTGGTGGTGGCGGGTCTGATTGTCGCGGCGATTCTTGCGCCCAACCGCGCACGCGCGATCGAAGTCAAGAAGGACCTTTACAAAAATAGCGGTCCTGCCGGTCCGACGGCTCCGGGTCCCGCCAAGGAGAATCCGATACCCCCGGCGCAGCGCCAGGCGCTGAGCGACACTATCGCGAGCGAATCCGATAGCTATCTGAGCGACGAGAGCGAGAAGAAGGCGTCGGGCAAGGTGTACGTCGATCTCGAACACGCAAAGTTCCTGTATGTGCCGACGATGAAGGAGGGGCACTGGACCGTGCTCGCGAAGCTGCAGGCGGCCGAGTACACGCCGTCTAAGAGCGGCGAGGGCAAAGGAAGGCCGACCGGCAAGCAAAAGATATTGGCATTCAATTACCGCCTCGACGGTAGCAAGTGGACCGAGATCGAACCTCCGAAATGGCAGGATGCCGAGGCTAGTGGCGCAGCGGCTGCGCATAAGTAGCCAGCCGGGCCAACTAGCTATTGGGAGTTGCTATTGCCATTTGCGCGAACAGGAATCGCGCCCGCGCCGGCCGCGTTGGGGTTGTCCGCCGTGACGCGCAGTAGCTCCGCGTCACTGAAAAGAAGCAATGAGCAGTAAGATATATGCCGCGTTGGGGTTGTCCGCCGTGACCCGATGTAGATCCGCGTCACTGAAACAATGAAGAGTAAGATTCAGGACGATCTCAAGGCCGCGATGAAGAGCGGCGACAAGCTGCGCATGATGGCGCTGCGCGGCGTGCTGTCCGAGATTTCGCGTCTCGAAAAAGACGTTCGCCGCGACCCCAACGACGCCGAGATTATCCAAATAATCAAGCGCGAGCGGGCCAGGCGCGAAGAATCGCTGGAATTTGCGCGCAAAGCGGCCCGCCAGGATCTGATCGAGCAGAACGAGACCGAGGCGAAGATCCTCGAGTCATATCTGCCCGCCGCGGCCTCGGCCGATGAAGTGCGCGCGGAAATCGCGGCTGCGATTGCAGCGGGCGCATCGCAGATAGGCCCGATCATGAAGGCGCTGCGCGACAAGTTCGGCGCCGGCCTTGACGGCAAAAGCGCCAGCGAGCTGGCCAAGGAAGCGCTCGCGAAGAAGTAATTTTTCACTTTTCGCTTTTAAGAATTGCCGCGGGGTTTCCGATGGGCAGTGGCAAAATCGAACCGTTCCGCGTCGCGGTGTCCGACCAAGTGCTCGCCGACTTGCGCGCGCGGCTCGAGCACACGCGCCTTCCCGACGAAGTTCCTGATACCGGGTGGGAGTATGGAACCAATCTCGCCTACCTGAAGGAACTGGTCGAGTACTGGCGAACCAAATACGACTGGCGCGCGCATGAGCGCGAAATCAATCGCTTCGAGCATTTCAAGACGAGCATCGACGGACTCGGAGTTCATTTCATTCACCAAAAAGGCAACGGGCCGAATCCCAGGCCGATCCTGCTGCTTCATGGATGGCCGGGATCGATTTACGAGTTCATGGAACTAATCCCGATGCTCACCGATCCGGCGGCGCATGGCGGCGACGCCAAAGATTCGTTCACCGTGATCGCGCCGTCGCTGCCCGGCTATGGGTTTTCGGACCATCCGCGCGCGCGCGCGATGAATATCCAGGCGATGGCGGAGATGTTTCACCAGCTCATGACCGGGGTGCTCGGCTACCGGCGCTACGCGGTGCAGGGCGGAGACTGGGGCGCCGCGATCACGTCGCGAATCGGCGAAGTGCACGCCGACAGCGTCTTGGGCATCCATCTCAACATGATTGCGGTCGGGCCCGCCGAAGGACGCAGCGCGCCCGAGCTCACGCCCGAGGAGAAAGTGTTTCTCGGCGACCTGGAGAAATTCCGCACCGCCGAGACCGGCTACCAGTGGATCCAGGGCACCAAGCCGCAGACGCTGGCCTACGGACTGAACGATTCGCCGGCCGGACTGGCGGCGTGGATCGTCGAGAAATTCCGCAGCTGGAGCGATTGTCATGGCGACGTTGAGCAGAGCTTCACGCGCGATCAACTGCTGACCAACGTGATGATCTACTGGGTGACGCAGACGATTAATTCCTCGACGCGGCTGTACTACGAGGCGCGCCATCATCCGTGGCGGCTCAAGCCCGGGAGCCGAATCGAGGCGCCCACGGGAGTCGCGCTGTTCCCGGCGGAGCTGGTGCGCCCGCCGCGGCATTGGGCCGAGCGCGTGTACAACGTGCGGCGATGGAGCGTGATGCCAAAGGGCGGCCATTTTGCCGCGATGGAAGAGCCGCAACTGCTCGCCGCCGACATTCGCGAATTTTACCGGGAGTTGAGCTGAGCGCGGCTTTTTTCCGGGGCGCGGTCATGCGGACGCGGCTTCGTCGAACTTGACCAGGTCCGCGTACAGCTTTTCGATCTCGCGGCCCAATCGTTCGTAGCGCGCGATCAGATCGTCGGCGTTTTTGCGCGCGAGGTAGAAGTTGGGATCGTTCATCGCGGCAGAGAGCGCCGCGCGTTCGGTTTCCCTCTGCTCGATCCCGGATTCGATCTGAATCCGCTGGCGCGCAATTCGTTCCCGCCTGCGAACCGCGTCGCGATCGTATTTTGCCGGATGCCCGGCCTTCGCCGGCGGTGCGGCCTTCGGTGGTTCCGCTTTTTTTGGATGCGACGCCGGCCCGTTGTTGCCGCGCGTATCGCGCAATTGCACCGGGCGGGAGCGCATCGGCTGCGACGATGGCGACGGCGGGGCCTCCGTCTGCGCCTTTTTCTCGAGGTATTCATCGTAGTTGCCGAGGTAGCGAATCGCGCGGCCCTGGCCGACTTCGAGCACCTCGGTCACGAGCTCGTTCAGAATGAAACGATCGTGGCTGACGATTATAACGGTACCGGGAAATCGCCTGAGCGCGTCGAGCAGCGTGTCCTTCGCGACGATGTCGAGGTTGTTGGTCGGCTCGTCGAGCAACAGGCAATTGCTCGGCCGCGCCAACACCTTCGCCAGCTCCAGGCGCGCGCGCTCGCCGCCCGACAGCACTTCGACGCGCTTGTAGACGTCGTCGCCCGAGAACAGCATCGCGCCGAGAAGCGAACGGATCTCAGCCATCGTCCGGCCTTGCGCGCTGTCGCTCAGTTCTTCGAGCACGGTCTTTTCATACGAGAGAGACTCGGCGAGATTCTGCGCGAAGTATCCAGCCTTGACGCTGGCGCCGCCGATTCGCTCGCCGCCGGTCATCGCTTCGACACCCGCCAGCAGCTTCATCATCGTGGATTTTCCCGAGCCGTTGGGACCGACCAGCGCGATTCGCGCGCCGCGCTCGATCGTCAGATCGACGCCGTCGTAAACCGTGAGCGCGCCGTAGCGTTTGACCGCGCCCTTGAGTTCGAAAACGCGGCGGGTACTGCGTTCGCATTTCGGAAACGAAATCGCGGGCGGCTTCTGCGATCCTTCCGGCGGCTCGAGGCGTTCGAGCTTGTCCAGTTGCTTGATGCGGCTTTGTACCAGGCGCGCCTTGCTTGCCTGGTAGCGGAACCGGCTGATGAAACTCTCCATGTGCTCGATTTCGAGCCGCTGTTTCTCGAACGCCGCCATCTCGAGCGCGAAGCGTTCCTCGCGCGCGACCAGATACCGCGAGTAGCCGCCGACGTATTCGGTGAGCCGCCCGCGCGACACTTCGACGGTGCGGGTGGTGACGCGGTCAAGAAAATAGCGGTCGTGCGAGACCAGGATGATCCCGCCCTGGTACGCGCACAGGTAATCCTCGAGCCAGTTGCGCGCCTCGATATCCAGGTGATTGGTCGGCTCGTCGAGCATCATGAACTCGGGCGCGTCGAGCAGGAGTTTTGCCAGCGCAATTCGCATCCGGATCCCGCCCGAAAATTCGGCGACGTCGCGGCCGAGGTCTTCAGCGGTGAAGCCCAGCCCGAACAGCACCGACGTGGCGCGGCTTTCGGCGCTGTAAAAGTCGTGCCGTTCGAGCTCGGTCAGCACCTCGCCCAATTCCTCGAGCGCGGCGTCGTGCGCCGGCCCGCGATGCTCGCGGGCGAGAATCTGCTCGACTTCCTTGCGCCGCAGGTCGAGCGCCTGCATCCGGTCGAGCGCCGCCAGCGTCTCGCGCAGCGCGGACCTGCCGCCCATCTCCGGAGCGTCCTGCGCCAGGTATCCGACGCGGGTGCGTTGGGGACGGGTGATTCGGCCCGAATCCAGCGGGATCACTTCCGCGATCATCTTGAGCAGCGTCGATTTGCCCGCGCCGTTAAGCCCGACCAGGCCCACCCGCCCGTCGTCGGCCATCGACCAGCTCACCCCGTCGAGGATCTTGCGG
>Ga0074044_10003424_pt1 | contig 13498 bp, 12 predicted proteins | sample BogForMeECP23OM1_FD_94443 | JGI IMG/M metagenome (GOLD analysis project Ga0074044, IMG submission 94443) | Bog forest soil microbial communities from Calvert Island, British Columbia, Canada - Bog Forest MetaG ECP23OM1 | ecosystem: Environmental > Terrestrial > Soil > Wetlands ... | reverse complement strand
ATCTCATGGCCCTCTGTTCCCTCAAGCACTTGCAATGCCTCCGCTATGCGCGGCGGCATCGTATTGTCGAAGAAGAATCTCAAGCCGCAAGACGAAGCTCATACTCAATTGCTGCTCGAACTGAACGTTTCTCGACGCTGAACCACTTCGCGACTCTTTCGACGGCAGACCTCGATAGCGCCGCAGGCGAAGCGGACCGCTGTATCCCTTCACTGCCTACGGCGATTCTGTCTCCATCTTCCTGGCTCTCGGCGATATATGCACGATGAAGGACTGCGGTCGGGACTCCGTGTCCGCTGACAATTGGTTGGCCAAAGCTTCGACCGCCGTCAATGACGATCGGACGTTTCTTACCCATCGGCCACCATCGCACTGCTCCGCTATCTTCGAAATCGAGTACTCCGAGAAGGTGGTGCTCCACGATACGCGCAAAATTGAGCTGGTCTTTGACGAGGTCGAGGATCGCTTTTGCTCCAACTCTGGTCAGAATCGTATGGCCGTCCGAATCAAATCTCCGAGTCGCGAATGGATGCTTTGTTTTCATCAAAGCCGCGGCTTTTTCATGCGCATCGCGAAGTGTTTTCCACGATACTCCGACCTCCAGGAAGGCGTGGACGTAGCGAATTTCGATGAGGTCCTTGAAACTAAGGACGATTGCTTCATCTTCGCCTCGACCCAATTCGCCCTGAAATACAGGTGGTGAACTACGCACTTCCCCGCGGCTCCAGAACGAGTAGCCCTTCATCCAGCGCCGAATTCGGCCACGAGAAACCTTGGTCAAACGGGATGCGTCTGCCACGGTGTACAGCCCGCTGCCAATCCACCGATAAGTTGCCTTTGGGTCCATCGGAATCTCCCCCGGCTGACGTCGTCCAGTCTATCCTAGTACAGCCCGGCATCTCCAAGCTCCAAGACGATGGAAATCGTTCAAACAGGAAGGCCGCCTGACATGATTTATCAGGCGGCCTTTAATCGTCGGATATTCTGACTAGGCGCTGAACGATGAGCCGCATCCGCAGGTGCGCGATGCGCGGGGATTGTCGAAACGGAAGCCGGCGCCGTGCAGCCCCTCGACATAGTCGAGCGTCGTACCCGCCAGGTAAGGAAGCGAGAAATCATCGACCAGCACGCGGACTCCGCCGAGGTCAACGACGCGGTCGCCATCCTTGTGGCCATCGAAGTTCATCTGATATTGGAACCCGGAGCATCCTCCGCCAACCACCGCAATGCGCAGGCCCTTCTCGTCGCCGAAACCTTCCTTGATGTGCATCTTGCGCACCATCTCGACCGCTTTCGGCGTAAGCTTCACGTCGGGAAGAGAAGCAGTGTCGATCTTTTTTGAAGCTTCAGTCTCGTGCTGATGGAGTCCTTCGGACATCTCGCCCTCCGAGCAATAACGCTAGACCAGTAATTAATGGTCTCTGACTAGAACCTAAATACTACCAAATCTGGAGTCAACGGGTCCACTATTAGGGACGCGCTTAAGCCGCGAAAATGCTACATTTTTTGCACGGGTGCAAAAGGTCGAAGACAGAATTGAGCGGATTGCGCGAGACTCCGGTTTCGCGCTCGTAGGTTTCGCCGGTATTAAGCGGCTTCAGGAGCGGGAGGAGCCGTACTCGCGATGGCTCGGCGAAGGACGGCACGGTGCGATGGCTTATCTTGCCCGCGAGCCTGAGCGGCGCTTGGATCCGCGTGCGATCGATGGCCGCTTTCGGTCGGTAGTGAGCCTCGGATGGTCGTACGCGGCGCCGATCGCCCCCCGGCTCGATTGGAAAACGGAGCTGCGCGGCCGAATCGCCGCGTACGCGCTGGGTCCCGACTATCATGACCACGTTCTCAAGGCGGCCCGCGCCGTCGCCACGGCGATCGAGTTGATACGGCCCGGAGCGGTAACGCGTGCCTACGTCGACACCGGTCCGGTGTTCGAGCGCGAATGGGCGGCGCGATCGGGTATTGGATGGTTCGGCAAGAACACGATGCTGCTCACGCGCGAGCGGGGCTCGTATTTCTTTCTCGCCGAGATTCTTACTGATGTTGAGTTCGAGGCCAACGACGCTCCCTATCGTGAGCATTGCGGCACCTGCCGGCGATGCCTCGATCTGTGTCCGACGCATGCGCTCGAAGATGGGTACGTAATGGAGCCGCGCGTATGCATCTCGTATCTGACGATCGAAAATCGCGGCGCGATTGCGAAGGAGCTTCGGCCGAAGATCGGCATGTGGCTTTTTGGATGCGACATCTGCCAGGAAGTTTGCCCCTGGAATGAAACCCCGTCTGAGAGCGGCGATCGCGACCTGATGCCGTATTTGCCAGAGCTGATGGCGCTCGATGACGCCGCGTTCAGCCATCGATTTATGAAAAGCGCGGTGAAGCGCGCGAAGCGGCGCGGACTGCTGCGTAATGCCGCCGTGGTTCTTGGCAACACTGGAAACCGCGACGCGGTGCCCGCGCTCATGCGAGTGATGGAGCAGGAGCCGGAAGCTCTCGTCAGAGGTCACGCCGCGTGGGCGCTTGGCGAGCTTGGGGGAACGGCAGCCCGGCGCGCATTGCAACGTGCGCGCAGGCGCGAAACGGAATCATCGGTCGTTGAGGAAGTCGACGCAGCGCTCGATCTGACGACAGGCTAGTAGAAATGCGGGCTACGGTTAAAGATATTTATGTGACCTGGATCGCGACTAGCCGGTGGCATGAGATTCTTCACTCCGCAGACTCCGTTCAGAATGACAAAAAAGAATCGCAATGGCACTGTGTCATTCTGAACGGAGTCTTCTTCGAGTCGAAGCCCTGAGGAGCGACGCGACGAATGGGGAAGAATCTCATTCCACTGAAAATGGGCTGGTCGCCGGTGAGTGTGCGCTTCACCCGCTGGTGAAGGAAAAGGCTGCGGATACTTGTCAAACGCTGCGCGCAAGTAAAGACTGTGATTCGATGAACGACGCGCGGCGCGAATTCTCGCTACTTGCCTCCCGCGAGCCGGTTCCGCTGGCTCGTGGCGCCCTCCTTATCGCCCAAGAGGAGTATCCGGACCTCAATATCGAATCGTGCATCGACCAGCTCGCGGAGCTGGCACGGGAAGCCGAGCCAATCGTCAGCGCCGGGGACGATACCGTCGAGCGCGTGCAGCTTCTGTCGCATTTCCTGTTCGAGCAGAAAGGCTTCGAGGGCAACAAAGAAGGCTACAGCGACCCGCGCAATTCGTTCCTGAACGAAGTGCTGCAGCGCCGGCTCGGCATCCCAATAACGCTTTCGATCATCTACCTCGAAGTCGGCCGCCGCCTCGGACTCAATCTTTACGGTGTGGCATTTCCGAGTCATTTTCTGGTGAAGGCGGTCGACGAGCGCGGCGAGCTTCTGATCGATCCCTTTTCCGGCGGCATCATCCTGAGTCTCGATCAAATCAAGGCCCGCCTTGCGCAGATTTATAACCAGCCGGTCGAGCTGCATCCCACGATGCTGAAGAGCGCAGGCCATCGGCAGATCCTCGCGCAGGTACTGAACAATCTCAAAGGCATCTATGCGAAAGCATCCGACTGGGCGCGCGCGCTGGGGGCGCTGGATCGTATCTTGCTGCTCGAGCCGCGCGCGGTCGAACAACTGGCGGAACGCGGCCAGATCTACCAGCGGCTGGAATGCTTCACGGCCGCGCTCGACGACTTTCAGAGCTTCCTTTCGCTCGCGCCGGAACATCCCGCCGCCGAAGTCGCGCGCGATGCCGTGCTGCGGCTGGTGCGCCAGGTCGCGCTTATCAACTGAGGCGCGGCACGCTGGCGTCTCCACTTTTCATGAGCACATTACCGAAACCGGGTAATTTCTTCGAGGCCAGCGAAGCCGGCGCCGCCGACCACGAACTCCAGCGCAAGCTCGAGAATGCGAGCACGCGGCACCTGGACCATTTCGCCCATACGCGCGCCGAGTTCTCCGCCTACGAGGACGAACGGACTGCATCGCGGCAAATCAAGGAAGACTCGATCGCGCGGCTCGATGAACTGCTCCTGGCGCTGATCGGGAAGCTCAAGGAGCGCGGATGTGCCGTGTTTGTCGCGTCCAGCGCCGAGGAGGCCCGCGACTATATCGTCGATGTCGCACGCAAGAGCGGTTCAAAGCTGGTGGTCAAGGGCAAATCGATGACGACCGAGGAGATCGGCCTGAACCCCGCGCTGGAGAAAGCCGGAATTGAAGTGCTGGAGACCGATCTCGGCGAGTACATCGTTCAGCTTCGCAACGAACCGCCCTCGCATATCATCACGCCCGCGATTCATCTTTCCAAAGAGGATATCGGCGAGCTGTTCCACGAGAAGTTCGGCATTCCATACACGTCGGAGCCGGAGCGCCTGACCGCGGAAGCGCGGAATCGCCTGCGCGACAGCTTTCTGCGCGCGGACTTCGGCGTGACCGGGGTTAATTTCGCAATCGCGGAGACAGGCACGCTGGTCGTGGTCGAGAACGAAGGCAACGGCCGGATGTCGTCTACGATGCCGGAAGTGTTCGTGGCCGTGATGGGACTCGAAAAAGTGATTCCCCGGCTGGCCGACGTTTCGCACTTTCTGGAAATTCTGGCGCGCACGGCGACCGGCCAGAAGATCAGCACCTATACGAATTTCATCAGCGGACCGCGCCGCGATGGCGAAGTCGACGGACCGCGCGAGATGCACGTCGTAATTCTCGACAACGGACGCAGCGCGATGCTCGCGGACCCGGTACTGCGCGAAGCGCTGTATTGCATCCGCTGCGGCGCGTGCCTGAACGTATGCCCGGTCTATCGGCACATCGGTGGACACGCGTATCGCTCGCCGTACCCTGGGCCGATCGGATCGATCGTCAGTCCGAACCTGGTCGGTTCCGCCGCTGCGCATCTGCCGTTTGCTTCGACATTGTGCGGAGCGTGCAAGGACATCTGTCCCGTCAAGATCGATATCCCGCGAATCCTGCTCCATCTCAGATGGAAAGAAGCGTCGAGCAGCAATCCGCCGCAATGGCCGCGCTCGGCAGAGATGGCGCGATGGGGCGCACGCCGTTTCGCGCGGATGGCGCGTCATCCGCAGCTGATTCGGATACTGGGCAGGCTGGGCGCGTTGGCACTGAGGCCGTTCGCGCGCGACGGATGGATCCGCAAGATGCCTCCGCCGTTCGCGAACTGGACGAAGATTCGCGATTTTCCGCTGCCGCGTCCGCGCCACCACGAGACGGTGGCGGGCAAGGACTCCTGACCATGGCGGATCTGCAGGCGATCGTTGCGCGAGTGAAGGACGCGCTCGCGTCGGGAACCGCACCCACGAACCATTCGGCCGCTGCGTCGGCATCGCCGGCGGCGGCGATCGTCTCAACTGGCAATCGAGCGGAGCTGGTGAGCAGTTTTGGGCGCGAGCTCCAGGCGGTCGGCGGCCGCATGATCGGTCCCGTAGCGCCGGCAGAAGTGGCCGCCCGTATCGTCGACATCGCGCGGGAACGCGCCGCAAAACTCGTCGCCGTGGGGCAGGGTCTCGCGAGCGACATGAACGCGATCGCGCAGGCGCTGCAAGCATCTGGTGTTGCGATCGTACGCACCGGGCGCGTCGATTCCACGACGCGCGGGGCGATGCGCGAGCAGCTTGCGCACGCCGACGCCGGAGTTGCGGAAGCCGACTACGCGATCGCATCGACCGGCACGCTCGCCGTGCTTTCGGATGAGGGCCGGCCATCTGCTCTCACGCTACTGCCGCCGAACAGCATCGTCATCGTCCGAATCGATCGCATGGTGCCCGACCTGGCGGCGGCGATGGCGGCGTTCGGCCCCGCGGCGCTCGAAGCGCATCGCATGACGCTGATTACCGGACCGAGCCGCACGGCGGATATCGAGAAACGAATTGTGATGGGCGTGCACGGTCCCAAATCGCTCGACGTGATCGTGGTGTGGCCGCAGGATGACTGAAGTCCAGCTTTTCTCCACCTGTCTGGCGGAGGAATTTTTTCCCGACGTCTATGACGCCGCAGCGACCGTGCTGGAAGGTCTCCGCTTGCGAGTGCGCCCGCTGAAGGGCGCGTTCTGCTGCGGCCAGGTGGCATTCAACGAGGGCTTTCGCGACGATGCGGTCGAGCTTGCGCGCCGGTTCCTGGCGGCGTGCCGGCCAGACACGCCCATAATCCTGCCGTCGGGCTCCTGCACCAGCATGGTGCGCATCTTCTATTCCGATCTGCTTGCGAACGACGAGGCCTTGCGTGCACAGGCCGAAGCTATTCGCCCCTGGGTCTACGAATTCTCGCAGTTCATCGTCGGCGTCATGAAGGTCAAATACTTAGGTGCGCGCTACGAGCGCGCGGTGGCGTATCATCCGTCGTGCCATCTGATGCGCGAGCTGAACGTGCGCGAAGAGCCGATGACGCTGCTGAGCGCCGTGAACGGAATTCGGCTGATGGAAGTGGGCAAGCGCGAGGAATGCTGCGGGTTCGGCGGATTGTTCTCGGTCAAGTTTCCGCACATTTCGGGTGCGATGCTGGAAGACAAGCTGAAGGCAATTCAAGAGAGCGGGGCGGAGGTGGTGGTGTCTAACGATTGCGGATGCCTGATGCAGATTGGCGGCGGGCTGCATCGCGCCGGCGCGAAAATCGAAGTGCATCACCTCGCCGAGGTGTTGGCGGCGCGCTGAGCCAAAAGGAATCCGCAGATTACGCAGATTTACGCCGATTCCAAAACGATCTGTGAAATCTGCGCATTCTGCGGATTCTGCTTGTTCTTCTCTCTTCAATCAGTGGCGTTCGTGGACGTAGGCGCCGGGTGCCGCGTCGCTGGGGTTATAGCCGCCGCCGCCCAACGCTTTGGGGGCGGGCTTGTCCTCGCCCGAGCGGGCGCTCAGCCACTTGAGCCAGTGATCCCACCATGAACCCTTGTTCTCCGTCGCGCCCTTGAACCACACGTCGGGATCTTCGGGCAGGCGCTGATTTACATAAAAGCGCGATTTCAGATTGCCCGGCGGATTCACCAGGCTCTGGATATGTCCGCTGGAGCCGAGCACGAACTCCGACTTGCCCCCGAACATCCGCGTCGCGCGGTAGCAGGCGCGCCATGCGCAAATGTGATCGGTTACTCCCGCGACCAGGTAGAGGTCGTTCTTCGCGGTGCGCAAATTGATGGACGAGCCGAGCACGTTGACTTCGCCACCCGTCACGAGAGGATTGCGCAGAAACAGATCGAGGAATCCTTCGTGCAGTTTGGCAGGCAGGGAAGTCGAATCGGCGTTCCAGAACAGGATATCGAAAGGCGCCGGCTGCTGACCCATCAGGTAGTTGTTCACCCAGTAGTTCCAGACCAGATCGTTGGGTCTTAGCCATGCGAACACGCGCGCCATGTCGGCGCCGTCGAGGACGCCCTTGCGCTTGGAGCGCTTGATTGCCGCGCGAATCGCATCCTCAGTGGCGAACATCCCGACCATCGAGTGCGCCTGCGTATCGAGCATCGTCACCAGCAGCGTCATCGCGTTGATCCGCGGATCGTGCGTGGCGTTCAGATGGCCGAGCAGCAGCGAGGAGGTGATACCGCCCGCGCAAATGCCGACGACGTTGCAATCCGGACTTTCCGTGATCGCGCAGGCCGCATCGATCGCTTCCTTGCAGGCGGTGATGTACTCGTCGACGCCCCAGTCGCGATTGGCGGGCGTCGGGTTGCGCCAGCTTATCGTGAAGACCTGCAGGCCGCGCTTGACCGCATACTCGATGAAGCTGCGGCCGGGCGCGAGATCCATGATGTAGAACTTGTTGATCTGCGGCGGGATGAGCAGGACCGGGCGATGGAAGACCCGCTCGGTGGCGGGCGCGTACTGGATCACCTCGCAGAGCGGATTTCGATAGACCACGGCGCCAGGCGAGACCGCGATGTTGCGGCCGATCTCGAACGGACGCTTGTCCACTTGCGAGGGCATCGCACCGTTGGTGAACAGGTCGACGACGAAGTTACGGAGTCCCGACAGCAGACTCATGCCGGCGGTGTCGAACACGCGCTTGAGCGCGGCGGGGTTTCCGGTCAGCCGATTGGTGGGCGCGAGCGCTTCGGTAAGCAGCGTCACTATAAAGCGCGCCTGCTCCGCATCTTTCCAGTCGCCGAAGTCGTCGCCACCGACGAGATCGTGCATCGCAGTGCGCCACGCGAGGTAGGACTGCATCAGGCGATGGTACAGCGGATGCTCTTTCCAGGCCGGATCATTGAAGCGCTTGTCGGACGCTTCGGGCTCGATATCGGAAAGCCCGGCCGCTATCTGCGCCAATTCGACAGATAGCTGCCCGGTGCGTGACACGAGGGCGCGGGGATTACCGGCCAAATGCCCCAGAAAGCGCGCGGCAGTAGCGATCATCTGGGCCGCATCGACGCCGACGAACGGATTTGCGCCCAGAATCGCGTTGATAGCCGGATGTTCTTCTTCGGGAATCGTGTGTAGCGGTTTAACCTTGGCGGCAGCGCCCTCCATAAGAATCCCTCCGGTCGAGAATAAGCCAACTGAGCCGTAGCAGAGGGCTTGCCGCCAGAGCAAGGCTGCGCTCGCAGCACAGGAGGCTAAGGTGGCGGCGCGGGGGTGAGCGCCCAGACGACGTAATGGGGAGTTCGCAGAATCGGACGATAGCCGTTTTGCGCCAGCATCTCGGGCGGGATGCGCACCAACGGCAGAAGCTGAATCGGAGAGTCGGATACGACGACCTTCACTTTGTGCTCGGTGATCGCGTCCCTGATTTGATCGGTCCAGTAGTGCGCGGTCTCGCCGATTAGGCCAAAGAAATCCGCGTTGCCCAGCCGCGAGCGAGCCGCGAAGAATCCGTCGTGTTCATATTCAGCTTCCGCTTCGCGATAGATGCCATAGGTTTCCGGATAGCGAACCAGCTCGGGGCGATTCGCTTCGAAGCAAATGAAGGAAGGCGCGACGATGTTGTCATCGGGGCCGGAAGCGCCACGAATCGCGGTTGCGATTTCGGCGATCTCGTCGCGTGGCACAAAGCCGAATCCGTAGACGCTGTCGTGAAGCCAGTTTTCATTGACCAGCGGCGTGATCGCGACCAGGCAGATCAGGATGAACACTCCGCCGCCTATAACCCAGGCCCAATCGACCCGCGCGGGCATCTCCTGTGCGACCAGGTTTCGCAAAGCCTCGAAGAGCCGGATCGCTCCGAGGCCGGCGATGATCGCGATGAAGGGCAGCGCCTCCAGGTAGTTGTGGCCCCACGCGGTCGGGCTCAGCAGGCCGAAGAAGATGTACTCGGCGGCGGCCAGAGCTAACACCAATACGGTGGCCCCTTTCCAGTCGCGCGCGGCAACTATCCGAACGACACCGAGGACCAGGAGCGGCGCCAGGATATCGAGAATCAGTCTCGGATACAGCGCGATCGCGCCCGCGGTATCGCGTCCTTTCATGAAGTGAAAGAAGAACGTCTGGAAGACGAACACGAAGCCGTAGCGCCAGTAGCAGAAAGCGGAAAGCACGGCGATGAGCACTGCCACGCCGATCGCGATTGCGATCGCTTTCAGAACTCCGCGCCAGAACAGCGCGATATATGCGACGATCACGGCGGTGGGAATGACGGCGGTCAGCTTTATCGCGCAAGCGAGGAAAAGCAGGCCTGCGACCACGCCGGCGCGCCGCGATATCTCCGCGGAGTCGTCATCGAGAACGAAAATGGCGGCAGTGACCACGAGCGGCGCGACGAAGCATTCGCGCTCGTAGACGTGGTAGCGAAAGACGAGCGAGGCGAAACCATATAGAATCGCCGACGCGATTGCGGCCGGACGCCCGGCGACCCGCCGTCCGAGCGCGAACACGAGGAGACTGGTCGCGTAAATCGCGGCTTCGTTTAGAAACTCGAACGAGAGATTGCTGGCGCCGAACAACCTGATATACGCGCCGGCGGTCCATTCGAGGACCGGAAAGTGCTGAAGGACAAAATCCAGATACGGGCGCATCCCGACGGAGACCAGATAGGCGCTTTCCAGGTAGAAATCGTCCTCGACCCACACCTCCGGATAAAAGAGCCGCACCAGACGCGGAACCAGCAGCACCACCGCGAGACCGATGCCGATTGGCGCGGCGGCCTCGGTGGCGAGGGCCCTATGCGATGAGCGCCGCGTCACCTAAGCGAACCTTGCCGCCGGCCACGGCGCTTGCGGGCGAGCGTTTCGGCGCGCGCGACGCGATGGCGCTCGCGCTGGTGTTGGCGCTCGCGTTCATCATGATGGCGCGCGTGGGTTCGCGCCGGGGCATCGAGTTGATGCCGTGGCCGGATGGACTCGAATATGCCGCGCAGGCCGTGAACCTCGACAATGGACGTGGACCGGTTTTGCATTTCGGCGGTTATTCTTACCCGTCGCGGTACACCGAAGGCTATCCGCTGATTTTGGCCGCCGCTCTGCCGATCGTCGGCCACGACGTCGCGCGGCTCTTTACCGTCACTATTGCGATCGGGCTTTGCGCAATCGTGGCGATATATGTGCTCGCGCTCAAGCTGTTCGGGCGGCCCAGCGCGATTGTGGCGGCGGTCCTGCTCGCGCTCTGTCCCGTGTTCCTGACCTATTCGACGCTGGTTTTAAGCGACGTCCCGAATACGGCGATTACCATTTTTGCGGCATACGCGTTGACCAAGGCCACCCAAGAGGAGGGACGCGCCGAGCGTATTTCTGCGCTGTACGCGACATGGATCGTTCTCGGATTCATCGCGGGATTTTCCACGATCGTCCGCCCGACCAACGCGATGATTATCGGTGGAGTCGGTCTCGCGCTAATAGTCGTTCCTCCCAAGGGTCTGAATATTCGCGAAATGGTGATTGCCGCCGCCGGAGTCATTGTCGCATTCGCGCTGATGCCGTTGGTGCAGATGCACACGAACTCGGTGCATCTGGGCGGCGCTTTCAGGAGCGGTTACGGATGGTGGGTCCCCGAGGTTTATTCGCCGTCGGGGTACCCATTCAGCGCATCGCATCTGTTCGGTCCCACGCTCCCGCGAAATCCGCACGGGAACGTGCCGGTCTACGTCACCGCGCTGATGGGATTGGACGGGATGCTGGGCGATCAGGGCGATCCGAGGTACTTCCTCTATCCGTTCGCCGCGGCGGTCTTCGCGGCAGTCGGAATCGCCGCGGCGTTGGGCCAGGGTAACAATCGGCTGGCGCGGCGAATCGTGTGGTTTGGCTTGGGCCTCCTTGGTCTGCTGTTCGCGGTTTACAGCTTCGATTTGTTCACCGAGACCGCCTATTTGTTGCCGGGCATGGTGATCGTGTTTGTCATGGCCGGCTACGGTGCGGTCGTCGCGAATCGATCGATGCGCGAGACGTTCGCCGCGCGCCGCCGTCCTGCCGCCGCAATGATCGTCGCGGCGGGAGTGGCGGCGCTGGATCTGATGCTGGTGATTTCTCTGGTGACCGAGCTGTCGGTCCGCCTCAACGCCGAGCCGAGGGAATCGACCATGGTGCCCTCGCTGGCGGAGGTCGAGACCACGATTGGTCCGGCGGCGACCGTCGTCAGCAACATCTCGCTCCAGTTTCTCGAGTTGTATATCCCCGGTGACGGGCGGAATTTCGTCGGCCTTAATTCTCTGGATCCGGGAGAAGATTTCACCGACTACCATCTGAATCGCCTGTTTGCGAAACGTGCGGGCGGATGGACGGGACCGCTTCCCCGAGTGCTTTTCGACGGCGACGCGATGACGCCCGCGGTCGAGAGCGCGCTGATTGCCGGCGCGCGCAAGCCGGGCGGAGCGTACCTGTTGCTGTGCGCGCCGGAGAGTCAGGACTATGCAGACGTGCTCAGAGGCGAAGTGGAGAAGATGAACGCGGCGCTCGTGCTGGAACCGCTCACACAGACTCGCACGATCGCGCTCTATCGGATCACACCGAGATGACGAAGACGCCTTCGGAGACTCCATGCACAATAGTGGAATGAGATTCTTCGCTCCGCAGACTCTGCTCAGAATGACGGAAAAAGGCGGTAATTTGTCATTCCGAGCGGAGTCCGCGTAGTCGAGGAATCGCGGATCAGCGTTCGTCGGCGATGCCAATAATTTGTGGAGACGCTAGCGGCATGCGCGCGATCCTGTCACCTCCGCGCCGGGCCGCCCCATCGCCGTCGCGTGAACGCATACGCGGGCCAGACGCTGGTTCCAAGCAGCAGCGCGATTAGGAAGTCGCGCTTCCCGTCGCCCGCCGAAATCGCCAGCCCGAAGGTCGCCAGCCACGTGAGCAGCGGTAACGCGACGGTGAGCGCCAGGCCGAGTTTTCCACCGCGCACGGTGAACAGGCCGGCACGGTCGGGCGCGGCGCGGCGCAGCTTGACCAGTGCGGCCATCTCCAGCGCCAGTGCCGCCATGTAGAAGAATACATCGAGCACCACGAGCGCCAGAAAGCCGAGCGGCACCAGCAGCGTAAAGACCACGCAACACAGCACGATTGACCTGCGCGGCGTCGCGGTGACGACCCAAACTTCGCGGAGCGCCGGTGGCAGGTAGCCCTCCCGCGCGAGCACGAAGGGCATCCGCGACGCCCACAGCATCGCGGCCTCGAAGACCGCCAACGACATCAAGCCTCCGCCAATCGCGATGGCGCCGCCGAGGACCTGCCCGCCGAGCTGATAGCCCACGTGCGAGAACCATCCTTCCTGCCAGTTGGTGCCGCCGCTCACACCGCTGAGAGAGACCATCAGGGGCAGGATATAGCCGGCGACGATGATAGGCAGCGCGATCGCGATTGCGCGGCCGTAGTTGCGACGCGGATTCTCGATTTCGGCCGCGACCACGCTCAGATTTTCCCATCCGGCGAAGTTCCAGATGATGACGGTCAGGCCTGCTCCCAACGCGCCCGACGGATCGGCGCCGAAGAGTGGAGCGGTAGGCATCTGAAAATGGACGATGCGCCCGAAGCCGATTGCGACGAGCGCGACGAACGGCAGGAGCAGCGCCCCGGTCAGCACCATCGAGGCGCGCCCGACCGGCCGCACGCCCGCCAGGTTGAGCAGTCCCGAGAGCCAGACCAGCGCGGCGCCGATGGCAATTTGCGTCACCGGCCCCATCGGCATCAGGTAGGAAAGGTACGCTGCGAACAGCACCGGATAAATCGCCATGTCGACGGCGGTATACAAGACCGTCAGGTAGGCTTCCGCGAATCCGGCGAAGGGGCCCAGCGCTTCCTTGACCCAGAAATAGAAGCCGCCTTCGAGCGGCATGAGCGCGGTGAGCTCCGCCGCCATCAAAGCGGTTGGCAGGCTGAGCGTCAGCGGCACGACCAGACACAGGAGTATCGCGAGCTTCGGGCCCGCAAAGCGGACCGCATCCTCAAGCCCGTACGGGCCGCCGCTCACAACCAGGTACATCACGCAGACCAGCGACAGCAGCCCCAGCCTGCGGCTGGGAGCGAAGGTGCTTACGCGCGGAGGCGAAGCGCCGGAGCTGGCGGGCGGTGATGTGGGATAGATCGGCAAAAGCGCTCTGTGGACTGCCTGTAACCGACGGATGCCATGCTGGCAAGCGGGATCGGCCTGGCAGCGAAGTTAAGTGT
>Ga0074044_10003423_pt1 | contig 13499 bp, 11 predicted proteins | sample BogForMeECP23OM1_FD_94443 | JGI IMG/M metagenome (GOLD analysis project Ga0074044, IMG submission 94443) | Bog forest soil microbial communities from Calvert Island, British Columbia, Canada - Bog Forest MetaG ECP23OM1 | ecosystem: Environmental > Terrestrial > Soil > Wetlands ... | reverse complement strand
TTACTTTTTCACTACGGCCGCGGTGCAGTTGATTTCGACCAAGGAGTCGCCGGGTAATGCAGCGACGGCAACAGTGGTGCGAGCCGGGCCGCCGTTGGGGAAGTACGTTTTGAAGACTTCGTTCATGCCGTTGTAGTCGTCAATGTTCGCGAGGAAGACAGTGAGCTGAAGGACAGAATCCATCGTGCCACCGCCGGTTTCGATGACGGATTTGACGCTCTCCATAACGCTCTTGGTGTGATTCGTGATGTCTTTCGGAAATTCGGCCTTGTTGTGGGAGTGCGCTCCAATTCCCGCAATGTAGATGACGCCGTTGTGAATAATGAGAGGGGTGATGAAACCCTTATCGGCCGGCTTGCCTTCGAAATTGAGCTTTTGAACGCCGCTGGGCGCCTGGGCGGCGGCAGAAGTGGCGTTCGAGAGCAAGCTCACAGCGCCTACACCGGTGAAGAGCGAGGCGAGGCGAGCGGCGAAGTTCCTGCGAGACGTGAGATTGGAAAGCATATGATTTCTCCTTGATTTTGGATTCAACGAAATTGTTCTTTAGGGCAAAGCAAAACTGAAAATATCGCTCCCCGAGGCGATTGCGACGTATTGCACGCCCTTGACCGCGTAAGACATGGGGGAGGCGTGAATGTTCTGGCCGGTGTGAAAATACCAGAGCGGCGTGCCGGAACGAGCGTCGACGGCTTCGAAAGATTGGGCATCATCGCCAAAAAAAACCAGGCCGCCTTTCGTGGTCATCGTGCCGGCAGAAGAATGGCCTTCCCCGACCTGGACGAAGCGCCAAATTGGTCTGTCGGATTCCAGATTGTAGGCAAGAAGGGTGCGTTTGCGATCATCACCAACGCTGCGCTTCACGCCGGTGGCATAATACATTTTGCCTTCCTCGAATTTTTCCGCCTTCTTGAAATATATATTGCAGTTTTCCGTGGAGAGGAAATAGAAGAGATGCGTATCGGGGTTGAAGGAAGGGGCATACCAATTCGTTGCGCCGGTGAAGCCCGGACAAACGCGGGTACCTTCGGCAGAGGGGATGACGTCTGTTCGAATGGGACGGCCCTGTTTGTCAATTCCTGTAGCCCAATTCAGTTTTTCCGCGAAGGGAAAGGCGGACAGGAATTGTCCATCGATACGGTCAAGAACGTAGAAGAAGCCGTTGCGATTGGCTTCGGCGAGAAGCTTTCGCGGCTGGCCGGCGTAAACCGCGTCGATCAGAACCGGTGTTTCGGTGGCGTCGTAATCGTATAGGTCGTGCGGGGTGAACTGAAAAAACCATTTGAGCTTGCCGTTGTCCGGATCGAGGGCCAGAACGGAATCGGTGTAGAGGTCGTCGCCGGGGCGAGGATCGCCGTCGAAGTCCGGACATGGATTGCTGGTGCCCCAGTAAATGGTGTTTAGATCTGGATCGAAAGTGCCAGGCATCCACGTGGTGCCGCAGCCGTGTTTGTACATGTCACCGGGCCAACTCTCGGAGCCAGGCTCGCCCGGGGCGGGGATGGTCCAGAAACGCCAAGCCTCTTTGCCTGATTCAGCGTCGTAGGCGGCGACAAATCCGCGGACACCATCGTCGCCTCCGGAAGTGCCGACAAGAACTTTGTCCTTGACGACGAGAGGAGCGCTGGTGGCGCCATAGTTTTTGTTTCCGTCGGTGTAGGCAACATCCCAGAAAAGATGGCCGGAACGAGCGTCCAAACAGAGCAGATGGGCGTTATCGGTTTCCATGTAAACGCGGGAGCGCCAGACAGCAACGCCGCGATTGTGATGCTGGGCAGCGTCGTCGATCAGGCCTTCGGTGACGGGGCGCGCGTAATGCCAGACGACTCTGCCGGTTCGGGAATCGAGTGCGAAGGCGTCGTTGGCGGAGGTCACGAACATCATACCGTCAACGGCAACGGGAGTAACCTCAAGACTGTCTGAATTGGGGGCATGAAAGATCCACTGGGCGCGGAGATTTTTTACGTTGCCGATATTGATTTGATCGAGGCTGCTGTAACGCCGGCCAGTGTAATCCCCATTGTAGGAGGTCCAGTTTGCCGCGACCGGTAGGGCGAGGAGCTGCGCGGGGGTAACGTCGACGTTTACGGAGAGGGGGGGGTTGCCATTTTCTTGCGCCACTGCGGGTAACGTGACCCATGCGGAGAGCAAGGATACAGACAGAATTGGGATGGCAAGGTTCATGGGTCTATGGATTTTTCGTTTCCGGAAAGAATTTCGCTGTGGCCAACTCGCCGCGATCCTTACCGGTAAAAAAGTTTAACGCCCTTCCGATTAGAGCCGTCCAAATCTCTTTACGGCCTCCTGAATGGATTTCAGTTTTTCGATCCAGGCGTACATGGAGTGTTCCTTAAAGTCCATGTCCTGGGCCAAGGCAAGCACTTTGGGGGCGTCGGCGCGAGGGACGACCACAACTCCATCCTGATCGGCGGCGATGATGTCTCCGGGTTTTACTTCCACTCCATCGCATGTGACGGGGATATTGGAGCCGCCGAACCGGTAGTGATGAACCGAGGTGGAGGGAACGATGCCCAGAGCGTAAACCGGAAAGCCGATTTTTTTCAGATAGGCAACGTCTCGGACACCGCCATCGATGACCGCGCCCGCGTATTCGCGGGAATACATGGCCGTGCCCATCAGGCCACCCATCCCAGCGATATCTTCGCCGTCTTCGACCTTCATGACATACACGGAGTCCTTGGTGCCTTCGTCGATCGCGGCGAGCATGCCGCTGAGCGCATTGGGATCGTTGTTGGGTTCTTTCTTAAGCAGAACAGTGACGGCAAAACCGGCGAACTTGGTGGTGAAAATCGGCCGCATGCGGTGCGACATGTACATTTTGTGCCCGGTCAGCTGCTCGATGGCGTCAGAGACGGAGGCGACTTCGACGTGGCGATAACCCTCGAGCAAAGCGGCGGGGTTGTCGGTCGCCGGGGCTTGGGCTTGCGTGCGGGCGAAGGGATGGCCGACGAAAATAGAGACGGCAAATGCGAGAAACAAGAGAACGGTAATCGTTCTGCGAGTTGCCTTGCGCCAGGCAAGAGAAATGGGTTTGTTCATAACCCCTCCCAAATGCAATCGAAGAGGACTTTACCATCCTGCGGGCGCAGGATGAAATGTTTTTGAATCGATTTAAGCCGGGGGAAATTCAGGATTGAGGGAGAATTTGGTTGACACCCCATACGTGATAAGGTATTTCAGAACTCCAACTGGGAAATGGGGAAAGTGTGAACTTTTTTCCGTGTCGTAGCGCAAACCGCTTGCTCTCCTCTTTTTGGAGGGAAGCTCTTGTCCTCTCCCTGTTCTGCTCCGTCTGGACCGTAAGGGGCTTTGCGCAGAACCCCGCCACCAAGCCTTCGAGTGAAGGGCGGCAAATGTTCGAAGCGGTTTGCGCGGGTTGTCATGGTCTGGATGGAAGAGGCGGGGAACGCGGGCCAGACATCAGCACGAGGCAACAGATCGTGCAGCTTTCTGACGGCGAGATTCTGGAAATTCTGCGGGGAGGCAGGCCGGCGGCGGGAATGCCACCGTTTGAATCTTTCGGCAGCGCGAAGCTGAAAGAAGTGCTGGATTACCTTCGGACACTTCAGGGAAAAGGGGCCAATGTTGCACTGCCGGGCGATCCGCACAATGGCAAAGTGCTGTTTTTCGGCAAAGCGCGATGCTCAGAATGCCATATGGTCCATGGAGCGGGCGGTTTTATCGGCCGGGACCTGTCTGCGTATGGGGCGACTGTTTCTCCCGCGGAGATTCGAGCGAACATTCTAAAGTCTGGCAACACTTCCAACAAAGCGAACAAAAGCGCTGTTGTCAGCATGCTCGATGCACAGAAGTTCACTGGAGTCATCCGAAACGAGGACAACTTTTCGATTCAGTTGCAGTCGTTTGATGGAACATTTCATTTCCTGAGCAAAGCGGATGTGCGGAAGGTCGATTTTCTGCCGACGCCGATCATGCCAACAGATTACGCCACGACTCTCAAGCCCGCAGAATTGGACGACCTGATCAGTTATCTATTGACGGCTGCCAAAACCGGGAAAACGGGGAATGCAGAAGAAAGTGACAACGAAGACTAAACATGAATGAACCTCGGGTGATCAGAAACGTCCGACTTTTTGCGGTGCTGTTGATTGCCGGCGCATTTCTTTCCGCGCTGCGAGCCGCCGTTCCCGTACGGGAGTTCGCGTTGCGCGCGGAGGTTCCACAATTCTGGAAGCTACTCGCTCATGACGCAAAGCTGGAGCAAGTGGCGACGGGATTCGGGTTCACGGAGGGACCGGTGTGGGATCCCAAAGGCTTCGTTTACGTGAGCGACGAGGAGATCAACAAGCTTTACCGGGTCTATCCCGACGGCCACAAGGAAGAATTGCTTGCGTTGGGCGATCCGGATGGAAACACATACGACTTCAATCAAAAGCTACTGGACTGTGCGAGCGTACTACGCGCAATCATCCGGATTGAACCCGACGGGAAATATCAAGTCCTTGCAGATCGTTTTGAAGGGAAGAGGTTCAATAGCCCGAACGATGTGGTGATGGGGCCGGACGGCGCCATCTATTTTACGGATCCGACTTTGGACCTGCCGCAGGGTGAAAAGCAGGAAATTCCCTTTCAAGGCGTATACCGGCTCGATGCAAAGGGCGAGGTCCGGCTTTTGACCAAAGAATTGTCTCAGCCAAATGGGCTGGCGTTTTCGCCCGACGGAAAGAAGTTCTATGTGGACGACAGCGAGCAGCGGAATTTTCGCGTGTATGACTTTCAGCCCGACGGAACACTGAGCAACGGGCGCATCTTTGCGAGCGAAGCGGGGCCGAAAAAGGGTGGAGTGCCGGATGGAATGAAAGTGGATCGCGATGGAAATTTATTTGTGACAGGGCCGGAAGGGATCTGGGTGTGGAGTCCGGATGGCCAGCACCTGGGAACGATCGTCATGCCGGAGCAGCCCGCCAATCTTGCCTGGGGCGATCCGGATTATGGAACGCTCTACATCACGGCCACAAAGTCTGTGTATAAACTTCGGACCAGCACACGGGGATTTGTGCCCTACCGCCAAAGTTCCCAATAGAGCGAAAAACTCTAGTGTGGCGGTCGGACTTTTTCCAGAATGGCAATAACTCGCGGATCACTCTGAACGGAAGCGAAGACGGCATCCGGCTTGTTGGACAAGCAAGGAAGCTCGACGTCGCGTGCCACATAGGACTTCTCCAGCCATTGGATGGCCTCTTCCTTGTCCCCGAGTTCCGCATGGAGCGCGGCAAAGGAAAATGCAGAAACATAGCGCTGGTCGCGAAGACGCGTCAAGAAGGCGAGTTTAGCCTTTAGGGCGAAGCGGTTCGCCGCTTCGAAACCTGATTTATGGTAAACCGACCTGACCGCATCGGCAGTTTCCGGTTGCCCTTGCAGAAAGAAGAAAGCGCTCCACTCCGAGATGGCATCCGCCTGCCTGCCCCGTTTCGTGTAGAGGCAGATGAGCGAAGAGTGAGCGAGTACGGATGCCGGGTCCAATTCCAGCGCGGCTTTGAACTGTTCCTCTGCCTCCACATACCGCCCGGTCTTCTGCAAAATCTGAGCGAGAAAAATCTTTCGATCGGCATTTAACGGATCGAGTTCCACGGCACGGCGCATTTCCTCGAGTGCCTGTTCGTTCTTGTCCAGAATGGCCAGGAAAATTCCATTCCACTCATGTGCCATGGGATCGTTGGCGTTGAGATCGAGCGCTTTCTGGATTTCGGCTTGAGCGCCTTTCCAGTCATAGTCCACTGTGAGATATGCATCCGCCAAGTAGACATGGGCCTCGGGGATGTTGGGGTCGAGTTGAATGGCACGTTCGGCGGCAGCGCGCGCCTTGGCGTAAGTGGCGCGAGGAGGCAGGAAGCCGAGATTCGCACCACGCTCATAAACGTGAGCCAAGCCGGCGAGGGGTTGCGGGCAGTTGGGATCGTCGACAACTGCCTTCTGGAAGGCGGCGATGATTCGGTCGAGGCCTTCGGAAGTGTGGATGCTGGATTCTGCGAGACCGCGCAAGTAAGAATCGAATGCATCATCATCCATAGGATGGTGCGGCGCGCTGGGGTCGCCAAGAATGGAATTCAATTGACCAGCAATCGTTTCGGCGGCACGAGTTTCCAGAGTTAATGAATCGCCAGAGTCGAAATTGAACTCCTGGGTCCAGCGCGGGGCCTGATCCGCGGCACGGATCAGTTGACAGGAAATACGAACGTGGTCGCCTTCGCGGCGGATGCTGCCTTCGAGCAGGTAGTCCGCGTGCAGTTCCTTGGCAATTTCGTCTACACCCTTGTGCGCATCCTTATATTTCATTGCGGAGGTGCGAGCAATTACATGGAAACGAGGGGAGTTCAGACGCGCCAGGCGCGTGGTGGTTTCTTCGGTCATGCCATCAGAGAACGATTGTTGCGAGGGGTCGCTGGTCATGTTCTGAAAAGGAAGAACTGCCAACAGGGCCGGTTTGCCGGGAGTCGGATTCCCGCTAGCCTTGGTGCGGTGAGAGTTGAGATAGAGAACGGTGGCGCATGCCAGCAGAACCCCAACAATGGCGGCCAAGATGGTCCGAGGAAAGCGCGGCGGTGAAGAATCCGCGGAATCAGCATGCAGAAGAGACATACCTCGAGATTGCGCAACGGGAACAGGTGGCGTGGCAGCTTGTATTGGGCCAATAAAGCGATAGCCTCGGCGCGGCACGGTTTCAATGTAGCGAGGTGCATCGGCATCATCGCTCAAGACGTGGCGAAGCTTTTTGACGGCAGTGTTCAAAGCGTGGTCGAAATCAACAAAAGTGTCCTCTGTCCACACGCGCTGGCGCAGTTCTCCGCGGGTGATGAGGACCCCGGGCTTTTCCAGGAGTGCCGCGAGGACCTGCAAGGGTTGTTCCTGACAACGAACGCGCATCCCGGACTTCCTGAGGACCCGACCGGAAAAGTCCAGCTCAAAGGTAGAGAAACGGATGATCGACTCGTAAGGATTGGGTGTACTCATTGTGGCCTCGATGTATATAGGACGCATTTCTGGTCCAGAAGTTGGAGAAACCCGAGACCACCCGCGGAAATCAAGCCAAATAAAACGAATTAAACCTAGGGAACAGCGTGACCTAGCTGGCCACACAGAATCTATCCGGAATCTAGCGGCAAACCCTTGAGGTGCCCGGCCAGGCGCATAGTTTCGGGCGTACCGAACCAGGAGTGTGCGGCCGATGTGAACGTTAAAAAAGCGCTGGGGACGAGCCTAATGGGGACAATGTTGTTCAGTAGCGGAGCAGAGGGAGCCGAGAAACACATGAACAGTACTCCGAGCGTAGGTAGCCGTCAGATGCTGGAAAGTGCGATTCCGGTGGCTGTCTACAACGGATTTTTGGTAGTCGTTTCAGGCCAAATTGGAGGGCGAAAACAGAACTTTATTGTAGACACAGGGACCGCGCCGAGCATTTTGAACGCCCGTCTGGCAAAGAAAATGGGATTGCAAGTGACGGAAACCACTCTGATGGCGATCGGAAGATCAGTTAAGACGGGCAACGCTGTGGTGCCAGAACTTGAGTTGGGACCGATTCGCGCGAAAGAACTGTTCATGAATGTGATGGATTTGTCGCAGTGGGAGAAGAATATTGGAATCGAACTGGCGGGCATTCTGGGTATGGACGTGCTCGGACGAGCGAGCTTCCGCCTGGACTATGAAAAGAAAGAATTGATTTTTGGAACTGTGGGGGAGGAAGGAATTGCGGTCGGCTATAACCCCATGACCGGTTTGGCATTGGCTGATGCCATCGTTCAAGGGAGACGGGTGCGGCTGATTGTGGACACCGGCTCGGACCTGGTCGTGGTGTATGGGGAGAATTGGGGTGACTCGCCGGGGGCAGTGATTGCAACGCGGGACGGCAGGAGTGTGGCGGAGCAGGTAGCGGCGAGACCGATTTTGAAGCCGGAGATGGAATTAGGAGGGAAACAGTTCCATGGATTGCGGACGTACTGTGTGCCGTCCGCAGCGGGCGCGGGATACGACGGATTTTTCGGCGTGCGCGCGTTAAAATTGCGTGGCATAACGTTTGACCGCGAGAGCCAGACGGTGCGTCTTTTGAATTGAAGAGTGAAACCTACGCGAGCTGTGATTTCGCCAGTCTGATTTCCTAGAAAGACCACCCAAATTGGCAGCGGACCAGATTGGCTGTTGAGCGCCGCTGCCCATGCGGACACTATGAACACTGGAGGGAGTGTTTCCGTGTCTGTCTACGAGCGTTTGAAAATCCTGAAAATTCAAATACCCGAAGCTGTGCTGCCGGTGGCAGCGTTCGTGCCATTCGTGCGAACAGGCAATCTGCTTTTTGTTTCCGGGCACATCGCGAAGAAGGAAGGAAAGCCCTGGGCTGGGCAGCTTGGCGCGGAAATTACAACGGAGGAAGGAAAAGTGGCGGCCAGGGGGATCGCTGTTGAGATGCTCGGAACACTGCAGGCTGCGGTGAGAGATCTGAACAAGATCCGACGGATCGTGAAGCTGATGGTGCTGGTGAATAGCGCCCCTGGTTTTACGGAACAACATGTGGTGGCAAACGGGGCTTCAGAACTATTTGGTGACATTTTTCTGTCGCAAGGGACGCATGCACGAAGCGCGTTTGGAGTGGCACAGATACCGTTCGGATCCTGCGTTGAAATTGAGCTTGTCGCAGAAGTGATTTAGCACCCGATTCCGGAGGACAGAGATGAAAGGCCGCCGATCCTATCGCTATCGCGTCGTCGATGTGTTTACGAAAGAGCCGCTCGAAGGGAACGCGCTAGCGGTATTTCCCGATTCGTCCGGTATCGACGACGCGACGATGCAGAAGATCGCCAAGGAGTTGCAGCTTGCCGAGACTACTTTTGTGGCTTCGCCGACGCGGGCAGATTGCGCCGCCCGTGTGAGGATCTTTACGCCGGCAAGGGAAATGCCGTTCGCAGGACACCCCACGGTGGGAACGAGTTTCGTGATGCTGGACGAGGGGATGGTGCCAAAGAACAGCCAGAAGTTTGTTTTGGAGGAAGGAGTTGGGCCTGTGCCGGTGCGCGTGGAGACCGGGGACCGGCCGATGATCTGGCTTCGCACCCCGCCGATCGAGTTCGGTAGGTGTTACCGAACAAGCGCGTGTGCCGAAGCGCTGGGCTTGGACGAGGGCGATCTGCTCGAAGCCGTGCCGCAGATTGTGAGCGCGGCAAATCCCGCTGTGTTTGTGGCCTTGAAAGATAGGAGCGCCGTCGATCGCGCGTGGTTGGATGTTCGAGGGCTGCGGACCCTGCAGAGCGAAAGCAAAGAGAGCCTGTTTGTTTTTGTGTTTTCACTGACATCGCAAGGCGTCTATTCTCGAATGTTTGCGCCAGACCATGGTGTGCCGGAAGATCCCGCGACGGGAAGCGCAACAGGGCCACTGGCCGCATTCATGATGAACCGGGGACTGGTTTCGAACGCATCCGGCACGCGATTTGTCAGCGAGCAGGGCACGAAGATGGGGCGGAGGAGTTTTTTGCATGTTCTGATCAACGGAGAGAATGGTTCTGAAGGAATTGAAGTAGGCGGACATGTTACGTCGGTCGTGGAAGCAACGCTCACGCTCTAAATTCCTGCCTAGTCAGCGGCAAGACAAAAGATCAAAACGGAAAGGGGTCTTGAAAGTGGTTCTAACCGCAGGCGCTGGATTATTATCGGATGAGCATGCCCGAACTACCCGATATCGCCGCCTATATCACCGCGCTCGAGCAGCGCATACTTGGCCAGCCTTTACTGCGAGTGCGATTGGCGAGCCCCTTTTTGCTGCGAACCGCACAACCCCCGGTTAGCAGTGCGGAAGGAAAAACGGTTCGTGAACTGCGGCGAATCGGCAAGCGTATCGTGATCGGGGTGGAAAGAGATCTTTGGCTGGTGCTGCACCTAATGATTGCTGGACGGCTGCACTGGCGGGGACCAGACGTAAAGCTGTCTGGGCGGCAGAATCTGGCGGCTTTTGATTTTGGCAATGGAGCGCTTGTGCTTACCGAGGCGGGTTCGAAACGCCGGGCTTCTCTGCATGTTGTGGCGGGTGAAGAGGGATTGCGTTCTGTCGATCCGGGAGGGATTGAAATCTTCGAAACAGATCAGGCGGGGTTTCGAGCGGCACTTACCGCGGAGAATCGCACGCTGAAGAGGGCACTGACCGATCCACGAGTCGTGAGCGGCATTGGCAATGCGTATTCAGATGAGATTCTGCACGCGGCTCAATTATCGCCTGTGACACTCACGCACAAACTGGACGAGAATGCCTGGGAGAAACTGTTCGCCGCAACGCGCTCCACGCTCACGATTTGGATCGACCGGCTGAGGACAGAAGCAAAGGCTGCATTTCCTGAAAACGTGACGGCGTTTCGAAGGGAAATGGCGGTTCATGGGCGTTACGGACAGCCCTGCCCGAGATGCGGGGAGAAAATTCAGCGGATCCGGTATGCGAACAACGAGACGAACTATTGCGCGCGATGCCAGACTGGCGGGAAGGTACTTGCAGATCGTGTGCTGTCTCGGTTGTTCAGATCGGACTGGCCACGCACACTCGAAGAACTTGAAGCGCTGAAGCGGCGATAGCACCGTTTGTAAACGCTCATGGGGCGTGGTGGAATGCGCCGACGAGACAGAAGCAAAGTTACTGGATCTCTCCGGATTGTACAGGATGAGCGGCCTGAGACATAGGTGACCTGAGTTGTCCGAAGAATGGACAGGCATGCACACGGACATCCCTGCGCTTCTCGCTCTTTTTATTTTTTTTATTTTTGGTTCAGCCTAAAGGGGACGCTCGCACTAGCCTCCACATTTTCGATTAGCGTTAATCAGGCAAGTGGATCGCCTCCGAGTACGCCGTGATTCATTCATTCCCTATCCGATCTCTTGATAGGATAAACTTAGCTGTCTCACCCACCATGTCACTCTCTATAGGCGATAAGCTCGGCCCTTATGAGATCCTTGCGCCCATCGGCGCGGGTGGAATGGGTGAAGTGTATCGCGCCAGAGACGCGCGTTTGAATCGCTTCGTCGCGATCAAAGTTTCCGCCGCGCAGTTCAGCGGACGTTTCGAGCGTGAAGCCAAAGCCATCGCGGCCCTGAACCATCCCAACATCTGCCAGATTTTCGATATCGGTCCAAATTATCTAGTCATGGAGTACGTTGACGGGTCGCCGATTGTCTCCCATGAGCAGCCGCGGGCTCTTCCGCCGCGTGAGGCCCTGCGGCTCGCCACGCAAATCGCCGCGGCGCTCAAAGCCGCGCACGCCAATGGGATCATTCATCGCGACCTCAAACCGGCAAACATCCTCGTGACCACGGGCGGCGTTGTAAAGCTGCTCGATTTCGGACTCGCGAAACTCATCGACGGCAACGACGCGACCACGGTCGACACCCTAACGATCGGCGTCACCGAGGTTGGCACCATTATGGGCACTCCGGCGTACATGTCGCCAGAGCAAGCGGAGGGCAAGACTGCCGACACGCGCTCTGATATTTTCTCGTTCGGAACAGTGCTGTACGAAATGCTCGCGGGACGCCGCGCCTTTTCCGGAGGTTCGGCTTCCGCGACAATGGGCGCAATCATTCACAAGAATCCGGATCCGCTCGACGCCCCGCCCGCACTCAAAGCGATTGTGCTCAAGTGTCTCTTGAAATCTCCGGACAGCCGCTTCCAGACGGCAACCGATCTCCTCTACGCTCTTGAAAATGCATCAACGGGCGGCGATCCCATCGTCGTCCATCGAAAAAGACGGCTCACACTTGCCGTGGCTATTGCCGGTAGTCTGCTTGTGATCGGCGCCGCAGGACTCGGCCTCGGCACTTATCTGAAAGGGTCCAGGACAGGCCGGATTGATTCCATCGCCGTTCTACCGCTCGATATTCGGAGCAACGATCCCGATGCTGACTACATTTCGGACGGAATCACCGAAAGCATTAACAACAGCTTGGCGCGGTTGCCTAGTCTGAAAGTGATTCCGCACAGCGTCGCGTTACATTACAAAGGAAAGACGACGGATGTGCAGAAAGTTGGCGAAGCGCTTGGCGTCCAATCCATACTCACAGGCCGCGTCGGGCAGCGAGGCGACGACCTTACCGTTGAAGTCGAGCTCGACGACGTTCGGAACGGCAAACAGCTTTGGGGCCAGCAATACAACCGCAAGGTGGCCGATCTGCTAGCGGTGCAAAACGACATCGCCAGGGAAGTTTCTCAGCGGTTGCGCTCGCAACTTTCCGCAGAGGACCAGCAAAAACTGACGAAAGGCTCAACGGACAATCCCCAAGCCTATCAGCTTTATCTTAAAGGCAAATTCTATACGAACAAATTGACCAAAGACGGGTTTGGCAAAGGCCTCGACTACTTCAATCAGGCCATCGCTATCGACCCAAATTACGGGCTGGCCTACAACGGTTTGGCTTACAACTACATCAATCAAGTCGATTGGTTCATACGTCCCAACGAAGCGGGGCCCAAAGCCAGAGACGCCGCTAACAGGGCTTTGGCGATTGACGAGACGGACGCCGACGCTCATGTTTCACGCGCAATCGTCGCCCATTGGTACGAGTGGGATTGGGCCGCCGCAGAAAGAGAGTTCAAACGAGCCATAGAATTGAATCCCAACGACTCGGAGGCTCACGGGTATTACTCCTGGCTCCTGGCGCCGATGGGGCGAAAGGACGAGGCAGTTGCGGAAGCCAAGCGATCTCAGCAGCTTGATCCACTGTCGTCGTTGGCTAACTTCATTGTCGGATCGGCTTTGGTCTTTACACGACAGTGGGACGCGGCGATTGAGCAACTGCGTAGTGCCGAGGAGCTTGACCCGACTTTCTGGTTTGCTCCCTGTTTCTTGGGCCGGGCTTATGAACATAAAGGAAGGCTGCCGGAAGCAATTGCCGAGTTTCAGCGAGCGCTCGAACTGGAGAAGGACAATCCCGAGATTTGGTCAGGGCTTGGTCATGCCTACGCGTCGTCGGGGAACAGGGCCGAAGCGCAAAAGGTCTTGGATCACCTGAAAGGAATATCGGCGCACAGCTACGTCGCGCCATTCAACTTTGCAGTCATTGATGCCGGCCTGGGAGAAAAGGATCAGGCAATCGCGTGGCTCAATCGGGCCTACGCCGACCGTTCATATTATATGGCGGTTTATCTGACAACGGACGCGCGTCTGGACAGCCTCCGCTCCGACCCGCGCTTTGCGGATCTCCTGCGGCGCGTCAGACTACCAGAGTAGGGCAAGGCGTTCGCTGCGCCCGTCGGTGCAGGTGCGAGCTCAATCCGTCTAGTAGCCCCAGGAGTTCCCAATAACAAACCAGGACTTACTCCTTGATGTCCCCGAAAGGTCTGAAGTTCAGTGTTGACTCTCTCTACTCTGAGCGGATCTTTTCTCGACAGCTTCGAACTCTCGCGTCATTTATGATGAATCAGTAGTTGCGACCAGAGACAACCAGCTTATGACTCAAGATTTGAAATTTGCGCTAATGCAACTCAGGCGGAGTCCGCG
>Ga0074044_10003422_pt1 | contig 13503 bp, 12 predicted proteins | sample BogForMeECP23OM1_FD_94443 | JGI IMG/M metagenome (GOLD analysis project Ga0074044, IMG submission 94443) | Bog forest soil microbial communities from Calvert Island, British Columbia, Canada - Bog Forest MetaG ECP23OM1 | ecosystem: Environmental > Terrestrial > Soil > Wetlands ... | reverse complement strand
GCTGGGGGCGATGGCGGGAGCAGATACGGGAGATACCGCAACCGCTGTTTTGAGCAGCGACAAACTTTTTCCCGACTACACCAAGTTTCTCGATCCCGCCGGACTCAAAGGCGCGCGCCTGGGAGTGGTGCGCAAGTATTTCGGCTTCAACGATGCCGTCGACCAGCTCATGGAGACGCTTCTCGGCGAAATGAAAAACGCGGGCGCTGAGATCGTCGATCCCGCCGACATTCCTACGATCGGCAAATTCGACGAAAGCGAGCTTACAGTCTTCTTCTACGAGCTGAAGGCCGACCTGGCGGCGTATTTCGCCCGCCGTGGCAGTTCATCTCCAGTTAAGAGTTTAAAGGATGTGATTGAGTTCAATGAGCGCAATCGCAGCCGCGAGATGCCGTACTTCGGCCAGGACATCTTTCTTAAGTCGGAGCAGAAGGGCCCGCTCAGCTCGAAGGAATATATCGATGCGCTGGAGCTGAATCATCGGCTCAGCCGCACAGAGGGGATTGACTTCGTCATGGATAAGTTCAAGCTCGACGCGCTCGTCGCGCCGACCGGAGGCCCCGCGTGGATCACCGACTTGATCAATGGCGATCACGTTGCCGGAGGCAGTTCGAGCGCCGCCGCCGTCGCGGGCTATCCTAATATCAACGTGACGGCCGGGTATCTCTGGGGATTGCCGGTTGGCATTTCTTTTTTTGGACGCGCCTGGAGCGAACCTACTCTCCTCAAGATTGCCTATTCGTTCGAGCAGTTGACGAAAGCTCGAAAGAAGCCGCGCTTCTTGCCGACGGTTGATATCAAGATCGGCTCCTGATTACTCGCTGGCAAAAATCTCTACCACACGCGACACCCTTCGACTTCGCTCAGGGCAGGCTCCAGAACACAGGGAAGACACTTTATTCGCGATCCACCTGAGGTTTGAGCTTTACCGCTGCGGGGTTGGAACCGGGCTTGCGGACTTGTCGAGGCCGGGCTTTTCCGGCGCCGCTTTGTCGGGCGTTGCCGGAGCGGCGGGAGAAGAAGGTTGTTCGGTCGATCCTTCCGCGAACGGTGATGGCGCGCCGAAGAGCGGCTGTTGCAGCGAATCGGGCGCTGAGCGCGCTTGCTCTGGCCGGATGCCCTTTGCTTCTACGATCGACCATCGCCAATCTTCATCGGGGCCGGGAGTAATGCCGATACTTTCGCGAAATGTTGTAGTGCTGAAGGGCTTGGCCTCGGCCTTGAGATGGTAGAGAAGAGTTACGTCGGAACGACGCTCGACGGCGATGGGCGCGCTGTTTTCGGCGGCGGGAATCACGCGCGCGCGCGCCGCCATTTCGGTGCTCTCTCCAGGCTTGCGTTCGAGCGTCAGGCCAACCGTAATTTCGCGCAGGTCCCAGTCGGTTCCGTTGAAGACTTCCAGTTGCAGAGCTTCATCCTGAATCGAACCGGGGCCATCGATCTTCAACAATTCGGCGAGCGGCAAGTCTTCGATCAGGACGGGTCTAATGAGCACGGAACTGGCACTCGCATTGAAGGAAAGACTGCAGGTTACATCGGGCGAGGATAATTTGAGAGTCTTACCCGACGGATCCATCGAGAACACTGTCTTATCTTGTTTGACGGGGCGGGCTTTCCTGGCGTCCTCCATCACCTGGGCGAGATTGTCGTTATCGATTACCGGGAGTGTTGGCTCGGTGGAAACTGGCGCGGGACGAGGCGAGTCCGGCTGGGGTTGAGACTGTTGCTGCAATTTGTCGTGGCGCAGTTTGCGTGCCACGTCGCCAAGAGAGGGCGAATCATCCTGCGCGGACGCCGGCAACGAGCACAGCAGCACAAGCAGCAACGCGGCCAGCGGCACGGCAGGCGCAACCGAGCGCAACGTGGGGAGTGGGGATCGCATGATTTCGATCGCTGCGGGCGCGGACGCACGCAGCGGGTACATACAGAAAGTTTAGGCGAGATGGAACAGAAAAGAAGTTACCGAAGGGACACGGTAGTGCTAGCACTTCCAGGTGGAGCAGGGTCGGAAGGTTGAACAAGGAGTGGGAAGTGGGTCAGTTTGGAGGACACATTCCCCCAGCGGCTAAACAGTTTGCTGAAAAACTGGATTGTTCGTCGCGTCGTTCCCGCAGCGGCTAAAGCCGGCACTGAAAAATAGGGCGTTTATCACAGCGGTGAACCGCTGCGCCACCCAAAAACAACCTCAAGACGGAGTTTTTCCGCAAGCTGTAAAGGCTTGCCCTTTTCAAAACAAAATCAAAGTGACGCACGGACAAGGAGTGAGGCAGAAAATGGGAAAGGGGCATGAGCGCGCTCAGATCGAAGCAACGCGCAACGGGGCGCGGCCATGACCCTTTTCCCGGCTTTACTTACAGCAGGCCAGAGGTACGAAAACGGGCGATCGGATCGGTTACCCGCATTGGTTGCCGCTTAAAAACCCAGCGTGCCACCGCAATCCCCAATGCCGCGTATGCCAAATGCCAGATTTTCATAGTTCGCTCCCCCACGCCGAACCTTGGGGAGAGACTACGAAGGTCCCGTCGTGGACTAACCGTAACTCTGCTTTATCGGCAGGTCTAGGCCACGAAGGTGCCATAAAAATAGGGCAAAAGTAATCGTAGGTAACCGGGCGGAGTGAGAAAAACCTGGGCAGAGATGTCTTCGGGGGACGCGGCAAGCCGCGTCTTTACTGGGAATTCTCGATCCAACCGCCGCCGACGACAATGTCTCCATCGTAGAAAACGGCGCCCTGTCCGGGAGTGATGGCGCGTTGCGGCTCGTCAAACGTGACTTGGATTTCGTCCGGCCCGCTTGATTGAATCACGGCGGGCGCGGGCAGATGCTTGTGGCGGATCTTCACTGCGACCCGCATGGGCTCGCGCAGTTCGTCGGTCGAAATCAGGTTCACGCGGTGCGCGCGAAGCGTGCGTGAGTAAAGTTCGTCGTCCTTACCGACCACTACTTGCCGCGTCTCGTTGTTAATTTGAATTACGTAGAGCGGCGAACCTGTGGCCACACCCAGTCCCTTGCGCTGGCCGACGGTGAAGTTGTGAACGCCGGCGTGCTCTCCGATTACCTTGCCGTCGGTGGTGACCATCTCTCCGGCAACTGCGGTGGGCTGGTCTCCCTGCTCGGCGAGGTAGGCTTCGAGAAAACGCTTGTAGTCGCCACCAGGGACGAAGCATATTTCTTGCGAGTCGGGCTTTTCGGCAATCACGAGATGGTGCTGGCGGGCGAGTTCGCGCACTTCAGGCTTGGTCATGCCTCCGAGCGGGAACAGGGTGCGGCTCAATTGCTCTTGCGTCAGGCCGAAGAGGAAGTAAGTCTGGTCTTTACTTTTGTCGGCTGGTCGCTTCAGCAGCCAGCGGCTGCCCTGCTCATCAAAGACGACTTGGGCGTAATGGCCAGTGGCAACCTTATCGGCTCCAATCTGCCTTGCCACAATAAGAAGCTGATCAAACTTCAAGTGATTGTTGCAGAGACTGCACGGGATCGGCGTGCGCCCGGCTAGATACTCTTCGACGAACGGGCGCACCACGTCGCGCTCGAAACGCTCTTCGTGATTGACCACGTAGTAGGGGATGCCGAGGGTCTCGGCCACGCGACGCGCATCGTAGACGTCATCGATCGAGCAGCAGCGACCCTGCACGGATTCGGGCATGCCTTCGTGTCCGGCGAGTCGCCGCTGATTCCAGAGCTGCATGGTCAGGCCGATGACAGTGCGTCCTTCGGCGCGCAGCATGGCCGCAACGGTTGAGGAGTCGACTCCTCCCGACATGGCGACGGCGATGGTTTCCTGAGTCTTCACAACTTTCTACGCGCCCGATCAGATCGGTCTATCGATATCCCGCGACGTGGCCGCATTGTCAGGACCATATGCCGCGGCATAAAGAACAGCCAATACTCGGCGGGATCCTTGCTAGTTTCCTCTTCTTGGCTAAACGGTGTCACCTTCAGAAAGAACCGTCGTCCAAACTCAAACGTTGTACAACGTGCGCGCGGCTTGATCTCGACCGCAGTCAGCGGATGAGCCGCGAGCTTCGAAACAGCTCTGCTAATCAACTTGCGAGAACCTTCCGAGGTCGCAAGCCACCGCCCATCGGGACCTTCTAAGCGCCACGACGACATATAAATCCAGAGATGCCGCGTGCCATGCAAAAATCCTCCAGTCTTGACCCGGTCTCCAAATTCGAATGTCAGGAAACTCCCGAATCCTAAAGCGGCACGCCATGGCCTCTCGCCGAGGATTGGCTCGAAACAACGAAACGCTGCGCTGCGGGTTGTTCTCACCTGCGCGCCTTCGCTACAACATTGTATACGGGAGAAATTTCCCGCAGCCGCGAGACAGTTCCTGCCACAAGTCCCAGCGCGAAGTCTACATCCTCTGTCGTATTTTGCTTTCCGAGGCTAAAGCGAATGCTGGCTTTCGCGCGCTCGCGGCTCAACCCCATCGCGATCAGCACGTGCGATGGTTCGATCGCCCCCGAAGAACAGGCCGCGCCGGTCGAGACTGCCAGCCCCTTCAAGTCGAGCGCGATCACCAGCGCTTCGCCTTCGATGCCATCAAAATAAATGTTCGTCGTATTCGGCGTGCGGGGCGCGACTTCTCCGTTTGAGTGTGCGCCGTTCAGGCCGGTGGCTTCGATTCCGAGCAGTTCCCTTTCGAGGCGGTCGCGCAGTGTTGCCATTTTCTTATCATCCCCGCGTTCGAAACCAGCGATTGCCAACTTGGCAGCCTTGCCTAAACCTACGATGCCGGGAACGTTCTCGGTCCCAGCGCGGCGCGAGCGTTCATGTCTGCCGCCATAGAGCATGGGCTCAAGCTTTGTTCCCTTGCGGACGTATAACGCGCCCACGCCCTGCGGCCCGTGCAGTTTATGGCCGGAGATGGTGAGCAGATCGCATCCAATATCGTCGACGATGATCGGAATCTTACTCGCCGCCTGCACGGCGTCGGTGTGAAAGCAAATGTCGGCTTCGGCGGCAATCTTTCCAATTTCGGCGACCGGTTCGAGAACGCCCGTCTCGTTGTTGGCCAACATGATGGTGATCAACTTCGTATTCGGCCGGATCGCTCGCTTCACGTCCGCCGGATCTACCAGGCCCCGGCCATCCACCGGGATGTAGGTGACTTCGCAACCCTGCGTCTCAAGATGCTTGCACGCGTTCAGAACCGCGTGATGTTCGATGGTCGAGGTGATGACGTGATCGCCCTCGCGCGCAATTCCCGGAGTTCCAATTCCAAAGATGGCCAGATTGTCGGCCTCCGTACCTCCGCTGGTAAACACGATCTCGGAAGCCCGACCGCCCACCAGCACGGCCAACGATTCGCGAGCACGCTCGACGGCTGCGCGCGTCTGCTGTCCATGATGGTGAATGGAGGACGCGTTGCCAAAATGCTCGCCAAAGTAAGGGCGCATAGCCTCCAGCACCTCGGGAAGCACCGGCGTCGTCGCGTTGTTGTCGAGATAGACCCGTCGCATCATGCTGCTTCTATTGTACCGATGCATAAAGCCGACCGTGCCAAACGTATGTGCAGTATGTCTCCTTCATCAACGAAAACTCCCGCCACAAATTGATCTTCTGCAACCCGGCTCACTCCGGCCAGAGCGAGGCTGCCGACTTACTCAAAATCTGCTCTCGCATCGCTTCGCTCATCGGCAGAGCCTTGAATTCCTCAAGATTTCGTTTGACGTCCGGAACACCCGGGCCCGGCCAGTCGGTGCCAAACAGTGTTTTGTGGGCGATCTCGTCGAGGCGCGGAAAATACGACAGCAGCGTCTTCGGAGGAATTCCGCTGATGTCGAGATAGACGTTCGGGTGGCGGCGGATGAGAAAAAACGCGGTGTGCATCCACAACGGCCGGCCGCCATGGGCCAGCAGGATCTTGAGCTTGGGGAAATCGACGGCAACATCGTCAATATGAATTGGGTCGCCGTATTTATTGCGCGCCCCAGGAAAAATTGACGTCCCGGTGTGAAACATCACGGGAATCCCATTCGCTTCCGCAGCCCGGTAAATGATTTCGAGTTCCGTCACTCCGTTCAGATAATCGTTCGGAAAGAGCAACTGATGCGGCGGATGAATTTTGATCATGCGAATGCCGAGACGCAGGATGTGCTCGACATCGGCCATGATGTTCGTGGAGTGCCGGGGATGCAGGCTGCCACACGCGATCAACCGCTTGGGATCGTAGCGCGTGTAGTCGGCGACGAATTGGTTGACTGCGGAGGTAAAGCCGATCACTTCCGGCGCCACGTAGTTGATCAGCGCCGCGCGGTCGATGCCGCAGCGATCCAGATACTGCAGAAAAGCCTTCGGGGAGCGGCAATATTCGGCGATCTCATCGAAATTGGCGCGCTTGCGCTTGATCAGTTCGAGCGCATGTGGCTGGAACAGTTCGAGCGGCTGAATGTGGATGTGGCAGTCGGTGATCATGATTAGTGGTGGTGGCCAGTTTCGCTGCTTGCCGACGCGAGAGATATAGGTTTCGCTAACAGCTAACAGCGGTTTTCAGTATAACGGCACCTTCGGATCCACCGTCCGCGCCCAGCCGTCAATGCCACCACGCATGGACTGCACCTTTTCGTATCCTTGCTGGCGCAGCCAGTTGGTCACGCTCAACGAGCGCACGCCGCGATGGCATAGGACCACGATGTGTTTTTCGGGATCGAGCTCCTGGTGAACGCGCGCCGGAATGTCGGCCATCGGAATGTGAATTGCACCTTCGATGCGCGACGCATCGTGTTCCCATAGTTCGCGCACATCGAGAAGCGTAAACGTTTCTCCGCGCTGCTGCAGCGATTTAACCTGACTGGGCGAGATTTCGAAGTCCATAGTTTGATCCTCTCGTGTAGAGTCGGGGCTTGCCTCGTCTCACTCCGCGGCAGAAGACGCGGCAAGCCGGGTCTCTACGGGAAATCAGCCCTTCTCGCGTACCTCGGCCGCGCCTCCCAGCGTGGTCAGACTCACCAGCGCGGCCAGAGCCCAGAGTGCTCCGGTTGCAATGCGAGCGGCGCGCACATCGGCAGACGGGATATTGTGCCACAAGGTTAACCCGCATCCAGCCACAAAGTTGATAACCAGCAGGCCTAAAAACAGACGCTCGCGCCGGCATTGCGTATCGAGCGAGAGGCCGAGGAGCAGAATGATCCATACAATGTAGGTTGCGGCGGTCCAGAGGTCGTGCGGCCACTCGTACTCGTGGCGCGTGACGTGGGCAAAGGAAATCCACGTGAAGTAGGCACAGCCGAGGAAACCCGCCACGCCCCACAAGGGCGTGTGGCACATCAGGTGGCCGGAACTAAAGGGCCCTTTGGCTCCGGTCGTCGTCTCGACCCCGGTCTCGACCTTGGTCTTCGCCTTTTCCGGTTGCCTATCCATTTCGATGTTCATTTGTCGAGGAAGGCAATGATACCCTCGCGCGCGTCCGCGGTCGAGATGCGAATTGCCGATGCTGACTCCCGGCCTCCGTAGTGGCTGAGTGCGGGCGGACAAGAGTGTCCGCCCCACACGAGCCAAATATTAAATGTTAATGGCCGACTTGCGCGGCTCTCCAATCGTCGATAGCGGATCGCGCGCACCCTCTTTCTCCTTGATCCACTTCTTTTCGTTACGGATGATGTCGAGCAGCAGCGCTTTATCGTTCGCGCTGGGCAAATGTTCTTCACAATGCTGCTGGTAGCTGCGGTCGTCTAACGGCTCGCCGTTCTCGCAGTGAAATTTCTGCCCGGCCCATTTTCCGATGTTACGGTTGAAATGAATGTCGGGCGTGTAGAACTTCTTCTCGCCGGGCTTCAGGAACGTGTTCAGCCGTTCCACTAATCCGGCAACTTCCTGGCGATAGAGATGGCGACTGTAATCATTCAGGTCGTCGAGGTCCGCGGCCTTATCGTTTTGCAACTCGTCATAGCGGCCCTTGATTCCCCAGACGTACGCCCAATGCGCCGAGGAAGAATGATCGGTGCCGAAAAGATCGAACGAACTCGAGATCCATTTGTTCAGATATTTCTGCATGAGCCACTGCGGGATCACTCCTGCTTCAACCACGCGGCGCAGCCCATCGTTGCCGGTTCCCATATGGAAAGCTTCTTCGCGCAGCATGTACGAGGTAGAGCGTCCAAGCGGCGCGAACGACGAGTACTTCAGCATCTGCAACTGGAACTTGCCGTCGCGGTCCACGAAATCCGTATAGGTAAAGAAGTCGAGCCAGTTGTCTACGTCAACGTTGAAGGTGCCCAACAGTCGGGCGTTTTCGAAGGCCCGCCGTTCCAGCATTTTCTGCGCTTCCACCTTGCCGGACGATCCGAAGAAGTCGATCAGCAGCGCGCACATCTGCCAGCCGTGGCGCATCTCTTCGATCATGACGCGAGTGAGCGCGCGACGATCCCACTCGGTGGGCGCGGTGGCAAACAGATTCCGCTGCTGCTCCACGCTGGCAAATTCCGTGTCGCCCTGATAGATGATCATGTTCATCAGCGCGTCGCGCATTTGCTGGGTGGGCACCTGGCGCAGGTTCTCCCACTTGTTGCGGCCTTTGTAGGAGCCAAACTGAATCTCCTCGGTTTCGATTGCGCCATAGAGCGTATCGAAGTGGAAGGCCTCAACGTCATCTTTGTTGACGCCTACTTCTTTGCGCCATTCGTTGAAGAGACCGACCCAGTCACTGAAGTTTCCGATTTTTGCTACTTTGCCTGGCATAAGATCAAAGTCCTTTCACCGCAGAGACGCAAAGTGCGCCGAGAAATGCAATTGTCCTATTTGGCCTTGAACACGGCCGGACGCTTCTCCACATAAGCGGCCAGACCTTCTTTAGCGTCTTCGCTCTGAAAAAGAATCTGCTGGTTCTCGCGCTCGACGGCAAGCGCAGATTCCATTGGAATCTCCCACCCCGTCTGCACCGCGCGCTTGATGCGTCCCACAGCCTTCGCGGCCTTGTTGGGCGGCGTGAACTGACGCGCGTACTCCATGATGTTCTCCATGAAACCGTCGCGCTCGAAAATGTCATTCACGATACCGAACTCCTGCGCTTCCTCAAAAGAGAACGTGTTGCCGGTGATCATCAACTCGATGGCTTTGCTCTTCCCCACCATGCGTGACAGGCGCTGCGTTCCGCCCGTGCCGGGAAGCACGCCCAGATTTACCTCGGGCAGACCAATCTTCCCCGCATCTTTGCGCGCGATGCGGAGATCGGCAGCCATCGCGATCTCCAGCCCTCCGCCCACGCAATGGCCATTGATGGCGGCGATCACGAGTTTCGGAGTGTGCTCCAGACGCAGCAGCGTTTCGTTGGCGTGCAGGCAGAAGTAATACTTGAAGGTCGGGTCGACCGAGGCCAGCATTTTGATATTCGCGCCGGCGGAGAAAAACTTGTCGCCCACGCCCGTGAGCACGATCACGTGCACGTCGTTATCCATGCGCGCGCGCAGAATCGCCTCGTCAAGCTGGCGGTTCATTTCGTAGGTATAGGTATTCGCCGGAGGATCGTTCATCTCAATCACGGCCACACCCGCGTCGGTGCGATAGTTGATGAGTTGCTTGGTGGTTTCGCCGGTGGCCGGCTGCGTCGTGGTGAGTGTCGCCATAGATTGCTCCTTTATAAGGTCCGCAAAATTCTGCGAAAGTCTGGTTCGTATCAGGGCACCCCTTCAGCGGTGCCGTAGCTCCGTCTATTTTTTTGGCCCCTTCAGGGGCCGCTTGCCGCCGCGCACAATTCCGTTCAGAACTATATCGCCCATTTGCTCCGCCAGAGCTTGGGCGTTGCCATCGATGCGTGGGTTGTACCAAGTGTAAATCCAGTTGATCATACCGAACAGGCTCATCACGGCAGTGCGGGCATTGAAATCGAGGCCGCGCTTCTGCCGGAGGTCTTCCATCAACCGCAGGCAGATTCGGTAGTACTCGCGCTTGATGCCCTTGATTTCCGAGCTCCAGCCATTTTTCAGCGATTCGTCTTCATGCGAGAGCACCTTCAGCCCCTGCTGATTGCTCACGAAATATTCGAGATGATTGAGGATGAAGATGCGGATGCGCTCTTCGGGATCGGTGACAGATTCGAGGCGCGACTTGAGCTTTTCGAGAATTGTCGTGAAGGTGTGCTTCTGAATGAGAAAAAGCAATCGTTCTTTGGACTCGAAGTAATAATAAAGCCCCGCCAGTGACATGCCGGTAGCGCGGGAAAGATCGCGCATGGAAGCGCCTTCGTATCCCTTAACGCAGAAGACCTCGGTGGCATGGTCGAGAATCAGGCTGAGGCGGCGATCGAAGCGGGTCAAAGGCTCGCGGCCTGGAGTTCTGCCTGGCATTTTGCTGGGTCGGCGAGAGGCACGGGTTGCGGGGAGAGTCGCCATGGTTCGAACGTTCGTTCCAATTATAGCGATGTGTGATGTCAATCACAAGGGGTTGTGAGGTCTGAGAGCAGACAAGTCCCACGATGCCCCAAAACCTGACTCCCGAAGAACACAAAGTGTCACGAAGGTTCTGGTCCCAGATGTTTCCTTCGTGTACCTTCGTGCCCTTGCTGGTAAACGGCTTTGGTCCCAAGGAGGCTAGTTACCGCAAAACCCTTAGCTCTTAATGCCCGCCATCAGCTTCTCGATCTCGGCTTTCTGCTCGCCGTTGAGCGGCAGGAACGGCAGGCGCGACGGGCCTCCGTAGTAGCCGTTAAGGTCCATGGCGTATTTCACTCCGGGGACGCCGAGGTCACCGACCACGCGCTGGACCGCCACTTTCACCCGATCTTGTTTTTCGCGGGCGAGCGCGTTGTCTCCATCTTTGAGCGCGGCGAAGATTTCGTAACACGCCATGGGCGCGGGACAGGCGAAGGCCAGAATAGCGCCGACGGCTCCCAGTCCTAGCGACGGTTCTAGCTGATGCGCGGCGCCGACCATCACCTGGAAGCCTACTTCTTTTTGACGCGTCTTCAATTTACCAATGACGGTTACAGCGGACGACGACGGTTTTGTAGCGACGGCATCGTAGACGGGCGAGGATGCCCGTCGCTCCATCGATTCTGCAGTGCCCGCGAGCGAGGCTACGCTTACGAGTTCCCTGCTCTGCTTTTCGCTTTCGGCAGTTGAAGCTTTGATCATGCGCGGCGTCACTGCCTCGAAGGTTTCGGTCACGGTCGCTTGTCGTTTCACGTGGCGCGTGGCGTCAACCATTGCCTTCACTTTATCCAGGTTGCCGCTCGATTCCTTAATCGCCAGCAGGTTGGGATGGTTGGCGAGTTCGATCACGACTTCGGCGGGGATGTCGTATCCGGTGGCTTGCGGGAAGTTGTAGATGATGATCGGCAGCGCGGAGCGGTCGGCAACGGTGCGATAGAAAGCGAGCAGATTCGCCGGCGACATCTGCTTTTTGTAGTAGTGAGGCGTGCGCACCATCGCAGCGTCATAGCCGAGTCCGGCGGCGTATTCGGTGAGCCGTAGAGTTTCATGCGCGGACTCGATGCCCGTGCCCGCGATCATGACTTTATTGGGAGCGGCCGCGGCCAGCGCGGCTTTCAGGACGTCGCGGCGTTCCTGATCCGAGAGCAGAATCGCCTCGCCGGTCGAACCCTGCACGACAATGCCCGCTACCGGCGTGCGCGAATATCGCTCGACGTTGGCTTCGAGTTTCTTGTAGTAAACCTCGCCATCGGGATAGAACGGGGTCGTGATGGGCGGAAAAATACCGGATAAGAGCATAGGAACTCCAATTTCGTCGCTGGTCGCTAGTCTTTGATCGTTTGCAGATACTCTTGCGCTTAAATTATCGGCCATCCCGCTCAACTCTGTCATCCCGAGCTCGACAGCCTGGTAATCGCCACCAGCAGGAAAAGACAACCGTCCACGATGAGGATTGTCGCTCCAATCCAAATCAGCGCAATAGTCTTTACTTTTTCCATGGGAGGAGTGGTGATTCCGATCGTATTGTGAACATAACCGAGAAAATCACTGACGAGAATCGCCGGGATCAGCTGGGTCGCGACGCCCAGAGCGAGAAGCAGCATCAGGACGTGAAACGCAATAATAACGATAATGATGATCGCCATCCCGTCTCTCCCCGCGCTATTTGAGCCATCGTAGCATCTGCGACCGCCGAACCGCGGGCTACTGCCGAGCTCTCCATCCCGTCTGGCCAAAACCGGGCTCCTCGGGAGCCCCGGTGCGCTCGTCTGGGACAGGTGAGGGCACCTGTCCCTACGCAACCCTGGGCATCGACTTCTCCGATGTTATTCGCAGGCGGGCCAGTCTTTACCGTCGGGGTCGACTTCGTGGCGATACTGGTCTTCGGTGCCGACAAAAAAACGAGCAAACGGCGTGGAGGTGGATTCGTCGACCATGGTTTCAATCTGCCAGACCATTCCGCCTTTGCAAACCCCGGCATTCGAGAGCGGCGCGCGGCGATCACCGTCGTAGTAGAAAAAATCATCTTTGCCATGACCAGACAGGGGGGCGGAGGAAGTCTGCAGCATTCCCTTTGCATTCAGTTTCAGCAGCAGGCGACCATCTTCCATCGGCAGGGATGGCGCGCCTTTCTGGCGATAGTTTATGCGGGCCCAACCGTGGTATCCGGCGGGAATCAGAAAACGTTCCGGCGGACGGCGATGGAAAACGAGATCAAACGCAGCCGGACCGAAAAGAACAGCGGCAATAAACAGAGGAAGGCCAAGAACCGCGCTCAACACCACAAATGTTTTGTTCATGCGAAATTATTTCGCGGCTTACTTCGCAAATTACTTCGCAACGATACGCTCCGCATGCAGGGCCTGCAGGGCTTGCACGCGCACTTCTCCGCGCTGCAGAGCAGCCATGCCCTCGGCGGCGGCGCGGGCGGCGGAGAGCGTGGTGATGGTGGTGATGCGCCCGCTGACTGCGGCCCGACGAATCGCTTTCTCATCGAAGTAAGGGTCAGGGCCGTGCGGCGTGTTGACGATCAATTGGATGCGATCGGCTTTAATTAAATCCACCGCGTTTGGGCGGCCTTCCTTCACTTTGTAGACGCGCTCCACCGCCAGGCCGGCTTCTTCCAGAATGTCTGCCGTGCCGTGCGTGGCCACGAGTTTGAACCCCATGTCAACGAAGCGGCGCGCGACCTCAGCGACGTGCGGCTTGTCATGGTCGGTGACGCTGATAAAGACGGTACCCTTGGTCGGCAATTTCTGGCCGGCGGCAATTTGCGCTTTGGCGAAGGCCTCACCGAAATTGTCAGCGATGCCCATGACTTCTCCGGTGGAACGCATCTCGGGGCCAAGCACCGTGTCAACGCCAGGAAACTTCGACCAGGGAAAGACCGGCGACTTCACGTAGAAGCAGCGGCCCGTGTTGAGATCGGTGCCGCGCTCAACATTCTCGGGAAGGAATTCGCGCAGCTTGCGTCCGGTCATGAGGCGCGCGGCAATCTTGGCCATGGGCACGCCCGTGGCTTTCGATACGAAGGGCACGGTACGCGAAGCGCGGGGGTTGACTTCGAGCACGTACACCTTGGCTTCGTGATGGCCGTTGCCTTTGTGGCCGTTGCCACGCGGGATTGCGAACT
>Ga0074044_10003421_pt1 | contig 13504 bp, 9 predicted proteins | sample BogForMeECP23OM1_FD_94443 | JGI IMG/M metagenome (GOLD analysis project Ga0074044, IMG submission 94443) | Bog forest soil microbial communities from Calvert Island, British Columbia, Canada - Bog Forest MetaG ECP23OM1 | ecosystem: Environmental > Terrestrial > Soil > Wetlands ... | reverse complement strand
TCAGAACTTCGGCCTGATTTGCGGCCGCTTCCGAAAGAGGATTCTTGTGAGCGCCCATTCGCATCATCCCAGCCAGCAACCACCTGCTCCGCAACTGCTTCCCGGAGTCAACGCCATCATTGCCGTGGGGTCCGGAAAAGGCGGAGTCGGCAAAACCACACTGGCGGTGAACCTTGCCATCGCTCTCACCAAGATGGGTCACAAAGTTGGCCTGCTCGACGCCGATGTTTATGGCCCGAACGTTCCTTTGATGCTGGGAACGAATGAGCAGCCTAAAGCGATGGGGGAAAATCAGATCGCTCCCATTCTCTCAAACGGGCTGAAAGTGATCTCGGTGGGCTTTCTGAATCCGGGCGACAAGCCGCTGATTTGGCGCGGACCGATGCTGCATTCGATCATCCGGCAGTTTCTGGGATCTGTGCAGTGGGGCGAGCTTGATTATCTTGTGATTGACCTTCCGCCAGGAACGGGCGATGTGGCGCTTTCGCTCATCCAGACGGTGCCGCTGACAGGTTCGATCGTGGTTTCCACGCCTTCGGATGTAGCGCTGCAGGACGCGCGCAAAGCCATCGAGATGTTTCGCCAGATGAAGGTCGATATTGTGGGCGTGGTCGAGAACATGAGTTACTTTGTGTGTCCGCATTGCAAGCATGAGATCGACATCTTTTCGCGCGGCGGCGCGGAGAAGACCGCGAAGCAGTTCGACGTGCCTTTCCTCGGCAATATTGAACTGGATCCGGAGATTCGCAGGTCAGGAGACAGCGGAAAGCCGGCAGTGCTTCAGGGCGAGGACTCGCCGCACGCGAAGTCGCTGTTCGAGTTTGCGCGCAAAGTCGTGGCTCGTGTGGAAGAGCTCAAGGCGAGCAGTTCGCAGAGCGTCATTCAGATTCAGTAAGTCAGCTCTCAGGTCTCAGGAAAATCTTTGCGCGAACCGGGCGATGCGAAACAGAGGATCGGGGGCCTGGTCTTTCAACAGTCGCCGCGCAACCATTTCTCCTAGCGCGGGAGCGTGCTTGAAGCCGTGTCCTGAACCGCCTCCGAGAATCCAAACGTTTTGATTTCCCGGGTGGCGATCGATGATGAAATTGCGGTCGGTTGTGTCTTCGTATTGGCAGACGCGCGTTTCGACCAGCGGCGCGTCCTTCATTCCCGGAAAACGGTAGGCGAGATAGCGGCGCGCTTCAGCTAGGCGATCCGGGCTGACTATGCGTTCGCCGTTCGTGGGATCGAATTGCGGGCCGCGCGTGTCATCGGCCATCTTGAAACCGCGTCCCTGATTTCCGGGAATGCCATACATGAAGTGATCGCTGTGATCGGCCCAGACGGGAATGTTTGATTCGTCGTAGCGCGAATCGCCCGCTGGAGGCCCGAAGAAAAATACATCTTGTTTGGTTGCGACAAAATGCGGGCCGATCGTTTGCGGAAAGAGTTTGCCGAGCCACGGACCGCAGGCGAAGATGTATTTGTCGGCCACTAATTTCGATCCGTCGCTGAGCGGCAAATCTTTTCTCCCGCCGCCAAGCCAGTCTTCGCTCTCAAGACCCGTGCTGCTCCCAATGTTCGGGGCCGCTACAGCTGCTTGCCTGTACTGGCCTCCTTCGGCGATGAAATGCTCGACCACGGCATGCGCCGATGTGCGGGCCAGCAGGTATCCGCTTTCGGGTTCGTAGATTCCCCATTCGACCTTGTCGAAGCTGATTTGCGGCCAACGGCGCGCCATCTCTGCGGTTGAAAGTTCCTCGAAAGGAATGCCAGCTTCTTTCAGCAGCGGCAGCGAGCCGCGTTCGAACTCGCCTGAGCCTTCGACCATCCACAGGACGCCAATCGGAAAGAAAAATTTCTGCTTCCACTGCGCCTGGTTTTCTTTCCAGAGTTCGAGGGCGCGCGCGGCCAGTTTTGTGTACGGCTGATCGGGGCCATACGAGCCTCGAATCACGCGGGTTTCGCCGCCGGACGAGGAGCGCGAATTTCCTGGGCCCCAGGCATCGACGAGTGTGACCCGCGCGCCGGCACGCAGGAGATAGAGAGCGGTCCATCCGCCGAAGGCGCCTGCGCCGATCACCGCGACATGAGGCCTGCTAGTCATCCTATGTTGTTGGTTATTCTGGCAGTATAAATAAGGGTCTTTGACCCTTCCAGTTATTGCGGCTTCGCTTGCTCGGCATGGGCTCGCATCAAGAGTTGGTCTTCCTGTTTTGCCTGGACCAAGACGGGGATTCCGGCGTCTGCATCTTTCCAAAGCGAAAAGAACTGCTGGTATGCGTCGTGGGCGTTGGCAAAATCTCCGGCCCGTGCGTACGCGCGGGCACGCCCCAAGTGAGCCAGACTGGCAAGCAGGAAATTCAATACCATACCAGGGTGATCGACGATCTTCTGGAATTCAGCGCCCGCGAGCTTCCCCTCTCCTGCTGCCAGATAGGCCTGGCCATGAACGTACACCGGGTAAAGACTCGGCACAGACAACGTCTGGGGGAACGCTAATTCGAGCGGTGCCGCGGCATCCAAGATGTTTACTGCCTTGGAGGGGCTTCCTCGTTGCAACTCCAACTCCGCGCGGATTGTCGGCAACCAGTATCTCTGGATCATCGTGTCGGAAGGATAGAGCTTGTCGAGTTGCTCGATGACTGCCTGGGCGCGGCTGAGGTCTCCCGTTCGCGCCATGACCAGTGCAGACAGGGTCACCACGTCCCGATTGTGAGCTAAGTTCAGGGCGCGGGACAACGACTCGCGGGCTTGCCTTGAATTTCCTGCTTCGGCCTCGCGAACCGCCGCTTCGGCGAAACAGTTCGCCGCCGATTCCCTGGCTCCCTCGTGCACCATCAACCCAGCAGCTAAAGTGGAAATCTCATGGCTTCGGTCGAGACGCCCGAAATAGGCTTCAGTATTTGCCTGGGTGGAAAGCAGCAGCGGCTCGGCTCCGGACACATCCGAGGTTTGCAACATGAAATGCTGCATGGCGGAGTTATCGTGGCGAAGAAACGCTCGCCAGTAGTTGAGCTGGAGTAACTGATCGGTCTGTAGTTGCCGGTGGCCGGCCTCGGTCAGAACGGGTTCCGCCTGGTCCATCTGATTCAGCGCGAGCAAAACTCTTGCGAGATTGACATAGGCAGCAGATCGTGTGGGGGCCAGGCGCACGACTTCCCTCAGGTTCTCAGCCGCGCGGTCAAAACGTCCCATGCGGGTGTAGATGTTGCCCAGGTTGGCGAGTGACCCAGGCAAGTTCTGATCGTTCTGGATCCGCAGTTCGTAGATCTGGGCGGCCTTGTACAAATCGCCGGTCACATAGAGGTGATAGCGGGCTTCGGCAGAAAGCCTCTCGGACTCGGGCAAGCGGGCACGTAATTCGTAGGCTTTGCTGGTGTTCTCCCGGGCGAGCTCGCTTTCATTGAGATTGTGGTAGACCGTTGCCAGGGCGCCGTAGGCGGTGGCGAAACCCGGGTCCAGTTCGATCGCCTTGAGGAAGAGAGGAACCGAGGCCGAGTCACCTTTGGAGTCCCATGTTGAAAGCGCCTGGTTGTAGGTTTTGAGAGCATCCAGCGATGGAGTGGTAGCCAGTTCCAGAGGAACTTGATTTTTCTGAATGGAGGCGAGCGACTCTCCCAGACGGCCGCGCAATTGAGTGGCTGCTTTTCCCAGGGCGGCGATGACATCCTCTTTGCGCTTGGCCTGCACCTGTTCATTGACGATGGCGTCTCCGTTGTCGCAGCGAATGGCAGCCAAACCAATGAGGTAGTTATTTCCTAAATTTTGAATCGAGCCTTGCACCTCGACCTTACTGTTGGCCCGCTGACACACTTCGACCGCAACGTGGGCGGTCATGCGGTCATCGGGACCACGTCCCATCTGTTGGAGGATGGCCTCGATGGCCCGGCGGGGTACGACGTTGAGAAACGGCGACTGGTGCAAGCCGGCATCCAGGCCTTGCTTCAGGGAATCGTCGAAAACGGCTTCCCCCGTGGTATTCACAAAGTCGGCGATGACGATGGTGTCTTTCGAAGTGATTACAGGACGGGAACGGCGCAAATAGTAGAAACGCCAGGCACCCGCCGCAGCCAGCAAGAGCAAAACAGCGACGGCGCAGAAGTACTTCCACGTTGGAGACCTGCGCCGCTGGCCGGATCCAAGTGCTATGCTGCCCGGCGATGCGCCCGTGGTAAGCGAAGGGGACGCGCTCTGGGGCGCTGGCGGAAGTACTGGGATCTGCACACCTTCGGTCGAACTGACTGGGGCTAGAAAGCGATATCCGCGGCGCGGAACCGTCTCAATGAAGCGGGGTTCGTCGGCGTCATCGCGTAACGCATCGCGCAACTTGCGAACGGCGACGTTAAGACTGTTATCAAATTCAACGAAGGTATTTTCCGGCCAAAGCCGAGTTCGCAATTCCTCGCGGCTGACAATTTCTCCAGCCCGCTCCAACAAGAGAATCAAGAGACGGAAAGGCTGCTCCTGCAGTTTGACGCGCACCCCTTGGCGCAACAGTTCCCCCTGGACCGGATCAACTTCGAACATGCCGAACCGGTAACGGCGAGCGTTTCCGGGCAGATTCATGTGATTCCCCAATGGCGGGCAACTTTGAGCGAAGAGTATAGCACCCATCGGCGCGGTTAAGGGAACCTCGCAAGCTCAATATTCCGCAGGAGTTATCAGGTAATGCAGGCTTCACAGCCAGTTTCGTTGACGGTTGGCAAAGTTCTTGTCACATTGCGCCAGACGATCCGAACGACACCGCAGAGGACAGGAAAAGCGAACATGAAAACACGATTTCTTATCGCGATCGCGGTGGTACTGCTGGTGGGGTTGACAGAGGGGTCAAGCCGGGAACAGAGGGCATGTTTCCGCGCAGACGTTCCCTTCGAGTTCGTGATTGGTCGTTACACGCTGCCCCCGGGACAGTACATATTCGAGCGTCTTCTGGGGAAAGCCAAGGCGCAGGACAGCATCGGCATCCTGGTTGTAAGGAGCGCCGATTCCCACATCTACCGGGCAATCGTCACTGCGATGGGATCACAGAGGATGGATGCCGGGAGCAGCGATTCCAAGCTTATGTTCACTCGTCACGAGAGCCGCCACTACCTGGACCGGGTGTGGCTTGCCGGCGACGAGGTCGCTCATGTTGTGCCGAATGTGCCGCGCGAAGCCACGGCGGCAAAGGAGGCGAATGCAGGCGACGTGATTTCTCTGGCACAGCTTCGCTAGTGTGCCGTTGTTAAGCTTCCCATCCATGTAACACAACCGTCACGCATAGTGACTCAAAAAGGAGAAATGTCATGAAGAAATCAGCACACGTAATCGCACTGTTCGCTCTCACCGTTGCCTCCCTCGCAAACGCCCAGAGGGTGCGGCAGCAGGATCCGGCAACGCAACAAGCCGCCCTGGAACGGCAACAACAATTTGTCGGCAACGTCAGTCCGGACGCGACGACGACCTGCACGTATACGTTCACATCCGGCACCGGAAATAAGTTCCTGAAGTACTGCGTAACGAAGAACGGGAACATCGTGCAGTTTGAAAGTCCATCGGGCCAGGAATACATCGCGGTCGGAACCATCGGCGAAGGCTACGCCTTCTGCGATTTTGATTCCGAGACACAGTATTACGACTATGCAGGCTATGGTGACAGCGGTAATTGGCAAGCGCCTACGACCGCAAGCTCTTCGGCCTCGAGCGTGAAGATCAACCGGGAAACGACGGATGGGATCTACACGCTGACTCAAAATATTGCGCAAAATGCAAGCAGTGCACTCGCGCAGGTCACCATGACGATCAAGAACAACACGTCGAGTTCGCACCACATTGGTCTGTTGCGTTACGCCGACGTGGACGCGAGCGGCGACGCCGACAACAGCTTCGACTACACGTACCGCACCGCATTCGGCTACAACAACATGGGCTACGGGCTGCAATTGCTCTATGTTTCCGGCGAAGTGTCGGGCGGACCTTCGTTGAACGGCGGATTCGCCCAAATTATTTCGGGCGGACCCAATCCGTGCAATATTTTCGACCACGTCGCCGGGCCGCTGCAAAATACGGACGGCTCGATTTTCATGCAGTACGACATGGAGCTTGGGGCCAAAAAGTCAGTGACTGTGGTTGTGGATTACAAGGCGTTCTAGATGCCAGGCCCGGATCGGCCACATGGCCGATCCGGGATATCCTTCGTTTGCCGCTGCGAGTGTATCGACCGAGGCGGAGGGGTGGCCAGCCCACCCACAACTCTACGGCTTTCATTGACTTGACCGGTTCACACACGTAAGATTTGGCGCACATGGTCGGCCAAACGATCTCGCACTACCGGATCCTGGAGAAGCTGGGCGGTGGGGGGATGGGTGTGGTTTATAAGGCCGAAGACATCCGCTTGCACCGTTTTGTAGCGCTCAAGTTTCTCCCCGATGAAGTAGCGCGGGACCCCCAGACTCTGACGCGTTTTCGACGCGAAGCTCAGGCCGCATCGGCATTGAATCACCCCAACATCTGCACCGTTTACGACATCGGGGAAGAGGAAGGCAAGGCTTTCATAGCGATGGAATTGCTAGAGGGGGAGACCCTCAAGCATCGCATCGAGGGAAAGGCCATGAAGGCGGAGCAGGTTTTGGATCTGGGAATCCAGATTGCCGACGCGCTCGATGCGGCCCATGCCAAAGGCATCATCCATCGCGATATAAAGCCGGCGAACGTTTTTGTGACCAAGCGAGGCCAGGCAAAAGTGTTGGACTTCGGTCTGGCCAAGGTCGGGGGGAGCCGCAGGGATGGACTGGAGGCAGCGGCCACGGCCGTGTCCCAGGAGCAACTCACAAGCCCCGGTTCAGCCGTGGGGACCGTGGCCTATATGTCTCCGGAGCAGGCGCGGGGCGAGGATCTGGATGCGCGGAGCGATGTGTTCTCCCTCGGCGTTATGCTTTACGAGATGGCCACCGGCCATCGGGCCTTTGATGGAAACACGTCGGCGGTCATCTTCAACGCGATCCTGGAACGAGCCCCAGTAGCGCCATCCAAATTGAATCCCGCGCTCCCGCCAAAGCTGGAAGAAATTATCGACAAGACGTTGGAAAAAGATCTGGACATGCGCTACCAGACAGCCGCCGAGGTGCGCAACGACCTGAAGCGGCTGAAACGCGCGTTGGACTCGGGACGCGGCATGTCAGCGGTGGGTGGAATCCCGTCGCTCGTCGGCGAGCGTGCGCCAGGCGGCGAATCCGGTGCAGGCCGCGCCGCGATTCCAAGTCACCGCCTGGGCTGGATAAGTGGCGCAACCTTGTTGACGTTGGCGCTAGCGGCCGCGGCGTTCTTCCTCGGTCAGCACACGGCAAAAGCCAGTCTGCCTGTCTATCATCTACTCACTTACCGCCGCGGCACCATTCGCATGGCGCGGCTCGCGCCTGACGGGCAGACCGTGATTTACAGCGCGGCTTGGGAGGGCGGGGCGGTAGAGGTATTCAGTACACGCCCGGAGAGTCCGGAGTCGCGCTCTTTGGGCCTCGGCGGCGCAGAGATCCTGGCCGTTTCATCCGCCGGGGAGATGGCGGTGCTGCTCAACAGCCGCCAAATGAAATCAATGACCCATACCGGGACACTGGCGCGGGTTCCGCTCGTCGGTGGAGCTCCGCGCGAGGTGCTCGAAGATGTCCAATGGGCTGACTGGTCGCCCGATGGCGCAGCCCTGGCCGTCGTGCGTGAGGTGGGGGGACGCAATCGCCTGGAATATCCCATCGGGAAGGTGCTTTACGAAACCGGCGGTTGGATCAGCAATCCGCGAATCTCTCCTAAAGGCGATTTGATTGGGTTCATTGATCACCCACTGCAAGGCGACACCATCGGAGCAGTGGCAGTGGTCGACGTGGCCGGCCATGAGCGGACTGTCTCCAGCCAGCAGCCAGGCGGCGCCATGGGGCTGGCCTGGTCTCCTCATGGCGATGAGATCTGGTTCACAGCCACCAAGGTGGGACTGGATCGTGTTCTGCTGGCGGTGAGCCTGGGTGGCAGCGAGCGGCTGGTGGAACGGGTTCCGGCGGATCTGAGCCTGCAAGATACGTGGCGGGATGGGCGGGTACTGCTGACCCGAGACAACTGGCGTCGAGGGATGACCGTGCTGGCACCCGGCCAGGCTGCAGAACGGGATTTTACCTGGCTTGACTGGTCGTACCCGGCTGACATTTCTTCCGATGGCCGCACCCTTCTGTTCCGCGAAGAAGGCGAAGCGGGAGGGCAAAGCTACGCGGTCTACCTGAGAAAGACCGACGGATCTCCCGCCGTTCGTCTGGGTGACGGTGCCTCGTTGGCATTGTCGCCGGATGGAAAATGGGCGCTCTGCACTCGTCCCGATTCACTGGCAGATCTTTTTCTTCTGCCCACCAAAGCCGGGGAGTCCAAAGCCCTGCACCGCAGCACCGTTTCTCAATTCAACACCGGGAGGGCGGCGTGGCTGCCCGATGGCAAGCGGATTCTATTATCGGGCAACGAGGCGGGCCACGGCGCGCGGCTCTACGTGCTCGATCTGGAAGATGGAAAGCCGCAGGAGATTACTCCTGAAGGCATCGATGTCCTCACCTTCTCTTTATCTCCAGATGGACGTGTGGTTGCGGCGGTCGGTCCGGACAGCAAGGGTTACTTTTACCCGATTCCCTCGGGCGAGCCGCGTCCGATCAAGGGTTTCAACGATGGAGAAGTCCCGGTGGGCTGGACTGCGAATTCCAATAGCCTCTATGTTTACCGGCCGAGCGACCTTCCCGCCGAAGTCTATCAATTGAACATCGATACCGGAGTGAGGACTTTGTGGAAAAAGCTCATGCCTCCTGACCCGGCCGGGGTGGAGTATGTCGGGCCGATTCTGCCCACGCCAGACGGAAAGGCCTACGTCTACGGCTACCGCCGCATGCTCTCGGACCTGTATGTGGTGGACGGGTTGAAGTGATCGGTTTTCAAGTGAGGGACTCTGAACCGGTGTGCCAAACTCCTGCTCTGCGCGCAGAACGCGATGAGCGGAGCATCCTTATCCGTTCAGGCAACCTTCCGAGCCTCGGGCGGAGCTGAGGGTAATTCCTGCGATCGGCGTCTTACATCTACTACGATTGTTTCTGCCAGGCGGTCCTGGGCACACATTCGATTGCGATCCCAGAAGAACTGCAAAAAGCCGAGACCGCCTTCGAGCACTGCGGCTCCATAGCCAAGCGCTCGCTCGATCGATTGCCATCGGCCCATGCGCTCAGTGGTCAGGGACACTGCCCTGGTTCGAGCGATCCACTTACCGGGCGTTTGGCCATTTCCCCAATAATTTCCGAGCCCATAATAGATGAGGCCAATCATGACATTTCCGAGCTCGTGGAAATCCCACTTCACATGGATGTCGTGTTCGTGCAGAACGAAATAGCGCCATACCACCTCGACCGGCGCCCATATGACGACGGCGAAAAGCAGATCAGTCCAAAATCCCAGCACCCTCTGCCAGAAGGTGGCCAGGGGCAATCCTTCGAGGGCATGGGCGCGTGGACTTTCATGGGCGTGAAAAGTGCGTCTGGTCAGTTTCGATTGTTGGCTCATCGACCGAAACTATAACGCACGGCAAAGCTCGCCTCCAACGGCGCACGCCGCGGCAAATGCCTTGGACGTGGCCGTCACCTGCCGAGGCTGCTATCCTTAGTTCAGTCGACTTCCCCACCCTGATGTCGCAAAAGGCGCGACGTTAGGATGGGGTACCCTCGAGGATGTTGTGCGCCCTCGGGATCGATGCACCTCGGAACCATATGCCACCAGGACCAGCGGGCGGACGGGAACGCGAAATCCTGACCGCGATTGTCGAGACGTTTATTGCCAGCGGAGAGCCGGTGGGGTCGCGCACGATTGCGCGCTCGAGCCGCGAAGGGCTGAGTGCGGCTACGATTCGCAACGTGATGGCTGACTTGACGGACGCGGGGTATCTGGAGCAGCCGCACACTTCGGCGGGGCGCGTGCCGACTCCGGAGGCTTACCGGTATTACGTGGAGCAACTGAGCGGCGAGGCGCACCTGTCGCGCGAGAACGAGAGCATTATTCAGGACACGCTGACCGGGGTGGCGGATGTGCAGGAGTTCATGGAGCGGACCTCGCACGTGCTGTCGCTGATCTCGCACAGCGTTGGGGTCACGATCGCTACCAGCGGGCCGCGCAACGCGCTGGAGCATGTTTACTTTTCGCGGCTCGGCGATCAGAAAGTTTTGGCGGTGGTGGTGACGCGGTCGGGAGTGGTGCGGGATCGGGTGCTGCGGCTGGATATTCCGCAGGCCGATCTTGATTTGGCGGCGCGGTATCTGAACGAAAATTTTCGCGGCTGGACGATGGAAGACATGCGCGTGGAGCTGGCGCGGCGCCTGGAGAGTGAGCGCAGCGAGTATGACCGGCTGATGAAATCGCTGGAGCAGTTGTACAAACAGGGAGCGCTGGCTGGGAGCGAAGGGACGGAATCGGTATTTGTGGAAGGTGCGGCGAATCTGCTGACTGGCGAGGAAGACCGGCAGCGGTTGCAGGACTTGTTGCGCACGCTTGAGGAAAAAGAAAAAGTGGTGAAGCTGTTGAGCGCGTATCTGGACACGCGGCAGGAGGCGGTGCGGGTGGTGATTGGGCTGGATGAGGCGCTGCCTGCGTCATCGTTGCAGAATTTTGTTTTGATTGGGGCGCCGGCGCGGGTGGGCGGCGAAGTGGTGGGATCTCTGGCGGTGATTGGGCCGACGCGGCTGGATTATCAGCACACGATGTCGGCTGTGTCGTACATTACGCGGCTGTTTGACAAACTACTGAATGAATCGGAGTAAGTGGCAGTATGGCGAAAGGGAATGGAAAGAGCGAGGCGACTAAGCTCGATTTAGAGCACGAGCTTCCGGCGGCGGAGGGCGGCGAGGAGACGGGCGATTCGGGTGGGCGTGGCTCGGCTGGGCGTTCTTCGGCTGATTCGGCGGCGGCGGCGGGCGCGGTTTCGGAGGTCGATCAGCTGAAGGCGGAGCGCGATGCGCTGCTGGACCGGTTGGCGCGGCTGCAGGCCGAGTTTGATAACGCGCGCAAGCGGGCGGTGCGCGATCAGCAGGAATTTCGCGAGTTTGCGGCGGCGGAAGTGATTAAGGGACTGTTGCCGGCGCTGGACAGTTTTGAGCGGGCACTGAAGACCTCTGCCGGTGATTCCAGCGAGTTTCGCAGCGGAATTGAACTGATCTACCGGCAGTTTCAGGATGCGCTGCAGAAGGCGGGTGTGCAGCCGGTGATCAGCGTTGGGCAGCCGTTCGATCCGCGGGTTCATGAGGCGATCGAAATGGTGGATACGACCGACGTGCCGGATCATCATGTGCTGGACGAATTGCAGCGCGGGTATAAGTTCAAGGATCGGCTGCTGCGTCCGGCGATGGTGCGGGTGGCGCGGAATAGCGGCGGGTAGGCGGGGGAAGATGACAACGCTTGGTATTTCAGACGCAGAGCACCGCGAGTCCTCTCCGCCCTATGAAAGCCGTGGCTAAGTGTCAAATAAAAGCTTAAACCACAGAGGGCACAGGGGTCACAGAGAACCGGCGGCATAGGAGTTAAGAGTAATGACCGGGTTCGAAGGAATCACCAGAGAGTTTGAAGGAATCGCAAAGAAGAGAAAGTAGGGGGAGTTTCTGGCCGCTAATACAAAGCGTGATTATTACGAAGTGCTCGGCGTTACCCGCACGGCGACCGATGTCGAGATCAAGAGTGCGTATCGCAAGCTCGCGATGACTCACCATCCGGACCGCAATCCCAATAATCCGGATTCGGAAGATAAGTTCAAAGAGATTACGGAGGCCTACGCGATTCTTGCGGACGGCGAAAAGCGGTCGCTGTATGACCGCTTTGGGCACGCGGGCGTTGGCGGCGGCTCGGCGCCGGCGGGATTTGATCCGGCGATCTTCCAGGACTTTGGGGACATTTTCGGCGAGTTCTTTGGCTTTGGCGACACGTTTGGCGGAGGCGGGCGACGCCGCAGCCGCGCGCAACGCGGCGCTGACCTGCGCGAGGATCTGCATCTGGAATTTGAGGAAGCAGTCTTCGGCATTGAAAAGCAAGTTAAGGTGCGGCGGCACGAGACTTGCGATGGGTGCCGGGGATCGGGAGCGGCGGCGGGCAAGGCTCCGGTGACGTGCCGGTCGTGCGATGGACGTGGCCAGGTGCGCTACCAGCAGGGATTTTTCAGCATTGCGCGCACCTGCCCGACTTGCCAGGGCGCTGGCACGGTGATTACCGATCCATGCCCGAAGTGCAAGGGCGAAGGGCGGCTGTTGCGCGAGCGCGTCGTAGAAACGAAGGTTCCTGCAGGAGTGGAAGACGGCACACGCATTCGCTTCGGCGGACTGGGCGAGGCGGGTGCGTTTGGAGGACCGGCCGGCGACTTGTATGTCGTGCTGCATGTGAAAGAACATTCTTTTTTCGAACGCGAAGGCAACGACCTGCACTGCGTGGTTCCGGTTTCGTTTTCGCAAGCTGCTTTGGGCACCGAAATCATGGTTCCTACGCTTGAGGGCGAGCACAAATTGAAAGTGCCGGAAGGCACGCAGTCGGGAACGCCATTTCGCATTCGAGGCAAAGGCGTGCCGGTGCTCAACGGCCACGGCAAAGGCGACCTGTTTGTCGAGGTGCGAATTCAGACGCCGGGAAAGCTGAACAAGCGACAACGTGAACTGTTGGTTGAGCTGGGAGAACTGACGCCGGTCGAGAACAAACCACAGCGGCGGTCGTTGCTGGGAAGAGTGAAGGATATGTTTGCTTAACGGCAGTTGCCAGTTGCTAGTAAAAAGTAAACAAGTTTCCTGGTTCCGGCCGGTTTCGGGCGGATTTATTTTTGCTTAGAAATAAAAATCAAGAAATCACAACTGAACTATGACCCGCCGCCGCTGGATTGCCGATGAAGTCCACGGAGATATCGCAACTCTTACCGGCGAGCATGCTTTTCATTTGAGCCGGGTGTTGCGCGCTCAGGTCGGGCAGGAATTCGACATCGCCACCGGCAATGCGGTGCGGCTGGGGCGAATCACGTCGATTTCCGATAATCGCGTTGAGTTTGCTCTTGGCAAGGAAGTGGTGGGCAAGTGCTCTGCTCAGCTGACGCTCGTTCTTGCGGTCTTCAAGTTTGACCGCATGGAGTGGGCGATCGAAAAATGCACTGAACTGGGGGTGACGAAAATCGTCCCGCTCATCGCGCGGCGCACGGATTCTCATCTGGCGGGGGCAGCCAGCAAGCGGCACGAACGCTGGCAGCGCCTCGCCCGGCAGGCGTGCGAGCAATCGCGGCGGGCGGCCGCGCCGGAAATCTCGTTGCCCGTGAAACTCAAAGAGCTGGGTAGCGCCGGCGTCTCGGCGGCATTGCCCGCCGCGGGCGACACGGCGGCGAGAAGGATTGTGCTCGCGGAGTCAGATACGGATGCTCGATTGCGCGACTTGCTCCGCTCCGGATCGGCGGAAAGGCCTTCGGAAGTAGTTCTCGCCATCGGCCCCGAGGGCGGCTGGACCGAGGAAGAACTGAAATGGTTTC
>Ga0074044_10003420_pt1 | contig 13504 bp, 7 predicted proteins | sample BogForMeECP23OM1_FD_94443 | JGI IMG/M metagenome (GOLD analysis project Ga0074044, IMG submission 94443) | Bog forest soil microbial communities from Calvert Island, British Columbia, Canada - Bog Forest MetaG ECP23OM1 | ecosystem: Environmental > Terrestrial > Soil > Wetlands ... | reverse complement strand
TTCGCGTTATCGATGGAGTTCGTCTTCACCAGCAGCTTGACGTAATTTTCGTACTCGCCCCAGCTCGGAAAATAATCGGGCAGGTTCGTCCGCGGAAACTTGTCGAACACCTTGCAGCGGTACGATTTCAGCCCGGTATCCATCCCCAGCCAGAAAGGCGAATTCGAGGACAACGCCAGCAGGTGAGGCACAAAATAGCGGGCATGATTCATCAACTGGATCGTCGTCTCGCGATCCTCGATGCCCACGTGCACGTGTAGCCCGAAAATCAGGTTGGCGCGCGCCACCAACTGCATGTCCTCCACAATGTTTTTGTAGCGCTCGCCGGGCGTCACTTCCTGCGCTCGCCAGTCGGCAAACGGATGAGTGGCCGCCGCCGCCAGCCGCAGCCCGTTCTCCCGCGACAACCGGATCATGTGGCGCCGCAGACTCTTCAGTTCTTCGCGTGCTTCCTTGATGTTGGCGCAAACCGAGGTCCCAACTTCCACCACCGATTGGTGCATCTCCGTCTTGACCCGTTCCTGCAGGATCAATTTGCCCTTCTCGATGATCTCGGCGTGAATGTGCGACCGCAGATCCCGAGTCTCAGGATCGACGGTCTGATATTCCTCTTCGATTCCCAGCGTGAATGCAGGTTTCATCGTGGCACCCAGAGCTGCCAGGCGGGAGGACACTCTGACAGAAGTCCAACTAGTATACCAATGAGATGCCCGTGTGGGGACGGGGCTCTGCCCCGTCCAGGGCGGGGCAGAGCCCCGTCCCCACACCACTTATGCCTTCTTCCGTACTCTCGGCGTTCTGAGATCCACCCATTTCGGACCATTCAAAAGCGCCGCCCAGCGCAACTCCTGCACCGGATTCTCATCGCTGAGTGCTTTCTTCACCGCCATCTCGGCCACAGCGTCCACGATCCACTCAAAATTCTGCTGCCCCACCGACGTAACTTCCGCATCCGGGGCCGGATTCATGAAGTCAATCGCATAGGGAATGCCATCCTCCACCGCGAATTCCACCGTGTTCAGGTCGTAGCCCAGCGCGCGGCACAGTGCCAGAGCGTCTTTCTCAATCCGCGCCTTCAACGCCATTCCCGGCTGCGGATTTCCCTTCACATAGCGCTCATGATGCGGTGCCTTCGGATCGTACTTCATGATGTGGACTCTCTCCTGCCCCACCACATAACAGCGGTAATAGTCCTCAAATTCCACGCCATGTTGCAGCGTCATGCAGAGGTCGCCCGTCTGGTTGTAGTTATGAAAGAACTCCTCCGGAGAATGCACCTTATAAACATGCTTCCAGCCGCCGCCCGAATAAGGCTTCAGAAACGCCGGGAACCCGACATAGGCAAACACTTCTTCCCAATTCAGCGGATACATCAAATTCCGCATGGATTTGTCGGTGGTATCCGGCGGATGCGTGTGATGCGGCAGAATCACCGTAGGCGGAATCGCCACGCCCATCTTGTACGCCAGCGCATAATTGAAGAACTTGTCGTCCGCCGTCCACCAGAACGGATTGTTAATCACAATCGTCCCCTGCAGCATGGCGTTCTTCAAATAAGCCCGGTAGAAAGGAATATCCTGCGAAATCCGGTCAATGATGACGTCGTACTTCTTAGGCTCATCCATCCGAATGCCGCCAATCTTCACAAACTCAGCCGCAACGCCCTCGGCCTTCATGCCGTTGATCTTCTCGACGAAAGCGGGAGGGAACGTATTTTCCATCCCAAAAAGAATTCCAATTGTTTTTGTCACACCAGTCTCCTGTTTTTATGCGCTCACAAGTAAATGTCATCCTGAGCGGAGTGAGTGCAGCGCGAATCGCAGCACTCGCGGAGTCGAAGGACCCCTACACTATTCGTACAGTTGGTGCTGCCCCGACGCATTCTCTCCGCCCCACCGCACTTCCACGAACGACCAACGACTAACGACCGACGACTAGAAGTACTTCTCCGCCATACGCTGCCACAGCGGCCAATCGTGCTTGCTGTTGTCGCCATAGATATCCAACCAATGCGGAATCCCCTTGCCATGGAGAATCCCGGACATCTTTACATTCGCGTCGAGGCACATATCCCAGTCCGACGACCCGAGCACGATCTTCATCTGCCGGTAACGGCTCAGGAACCACTCATCGCTCGAGTTTGGCAGGTAATCCGGCGGATTGTTGAAGTAGACGTTGTCGTCGTAGTAGCCGTCGAGAAAGCTCTTGATGTCGAACGATCCGCTCATGGTCACGCACGACGACACCAGATCCGGATGGCGCATGGAAAAATTCAGCGCGTGATAGCCGCCAAAACTGCATCCGGTAACGGCCATCTGCGGAGCCCAGTTCTTCCACTTCAAATACGGCAGAAACTCGTTGACGACGTAACGTTCGTACTGCACATGCCGCCAGATCCGTGCTCCCGGATGCACGCTCTTGTTGTACCAACTTTCGCCATCGACGCTGTCCACGCAGAACACCTGAATCGCTCCCGCTTCCAGTTTCCCGGCCAGCGCGCGAATCATTCCCGAGTCTTCATACTCGAAAAAACGCCCCATGGAAGTCGGGAAAACGAGAACCGGTTGCCCGGAGTGCCCGAACGTCAGCGACTCCATGTCGCGTCCCAATTCGTGGCTATACTGCTTGTTATATTCACGGTTCATGTGCCCGAGGATTGTAACTGAACTGCCCGGGCTTCGACATCTACCCGGGCTTCGGTAGCTATTAAGTTTATCAACCACAAAAGGACACGAAGTCCAATCTGGGTGCAAAAGCGCTCTGCGTTTCCGGCAATAAAGCGTTACCATCATTCTTCGATCGGAGAGTGCGATGGAACCGTTCCGCTTTCATTTGTTCGTTTGCACGCAGCAAAAGCCGGAAGGCGTCACGTCCTGCCCGGCCAGCGGGTCGTTCGCTGTGCTCGGCGCGCTTGATCGCGAGGTACAGGCTCGCGGCCTCAACCGCGATGTGCAACTCACTACCTGCGGCTGCATGGGACTGTGCGATGAAGGTCCAGTGATGGTCGCGTATCCGGCAGGGGTGTGGTACCGGCGCGTGCACCCGTCGGATGTATCCGAAATCGTCGATGCGCATCTGCGCGAAGGCAAGCCCGTTGATCGTCTGGTTTGGACCGATGCTGCTGCCATGAAGGCCATGGCGATCGAGCATGGCGAAAAGTTTCGCGAGGCGATGGCTGCCCGCGAAAAAGCAGGAGTACTGCCCGATCGCCTCGATCAGATGATCCGCGGCTACATGCCGAGCCGCTGCCTGCTGACCGCGCTTGAACTCGACATCTTTACCGCCGTCGGAGACGGAGCCAGCGCCGAACAGATCGGGACGAAAGTTCACGCAAATGCGCGCGCCGCGGGCATGCTGCTTAACGCGCTTGTCGCCCTGGGATTGCTCACGAAAAGTGGCGACGATTACGAGAACACGCCCGAGTCAGCACGCTTTTTTGTTCAGGGCTCCAAAGACAGCCACCGCAATGGCCTGTTGCACACCGCCAATATCTGGCATCGTTGGAGCACGCTGACCGACGCTGTGCGCAGCGGCACGCGCATTCCGATCAGTCGCGATGACACGCCCGAATGGACGCGCAGCTTCATTGCGGGCATGCAGCGCAACGCCAAAGATCGTGCGCCGCTGGTGGTGAAAGCGCTGGGCACAGCCGATGTTCGCCGGATCCTCGATCTTGGCGGCGGCTCTGGTGCCTACTCCATCGCGTTCGCAAAGGCTAGTCCCGACGTGCAGTGCGAGATCCTTGATGTCCCGGAGGTCGTACCGCTCACCGCCGAATATGTCAGCCAGGCCGGCGTCTCAGCGCAAGTCAAGCTTCGCGCGGGAGACATGCTGCAGGATAACTTTGGCTCCGGTTACGACATCATCATGCTGAACGCCATCTGCCACATGTTTTCCGAGGAGCAGAATCGCGACATCTTCCGCCGCGCACACCGGGCACTCGCACCGAAGGGCCGCCTGGTCGTGCAAGACTTCATCCTCAATCCCAACAAAACCGGACCGCAGCACGCGGCGCTGTTCTCACTGAACATGCTCGTCTCGACCGATTCCGGCGCCAGCTACAGCGAGTTCGAATACACCCGCTGGATGAAAGATGTGGGGTTCACCGAGGTATCCCGGGTCAACCTGCCTGGCCCTAGCGGCCTGATTGTAGGACTAGTGAAATAGGGACGCCCACAATTTCGGGTTGTCCTTGATCTAGGATCATCTTCACCGCGGGATCGCCAATGGCTCTACTGCCCATTCTTGGCCAGCACCATTTTGGCGCTGCGTAATTCCGGGCGGTCCGAGTGCTTTCCGTCGTCGCAGTTCTTCAACAGTTGCGCGTAGTAAGAATTCGCCTTTTCTGGTTGATGCGCCAATGCGGCAGCGCGTGCGGCGCCGGCGAGACCGTTGAAGCGGTTGGGATCAATCTTCATGGACTTCTCATACTCCGATAAAGCTTGCTCCGGCTGGTTGAGTTCGAGCAGCATATCGGCCAGCATCTCGCGCGCCGGAATGTCGACTTCCGCTTTTCCCACTTTGTCCTGGGTGTCCGCGACCTGGCGCATCTGCTGCAGCGCTTCGTCGTTCTTCTTATCGGCGAAAGCCAGCCAGGCGCGCACTTCCCCACGCCCCAAATTCGGCCCATCGAGCATATAGGCATACTTTGTTTTGCGAACGGCCTCTCGCGCTTCATCGTATTTCTGCGCGTTGCGGCGGGTTGCTTCCACATCGCCCATCCGCGCGGAGGCGATCGTCCGCGCCCAATAGGTGATCATCTGCAAATGCGGCGATGCGTTCGCCGCGGGCTCGAGCGCTGCCGCGTCGGTCCAGTGCCTCATCTCCAAGTCATAGAGCGCGGGGAAATGTGCCGCGGCAAAGCCGTAGTATTCCAGCATTCCTGAATCGTCGCCATTCGTGGGCGCCGTCGCCAGGATCTGCTTCGAGTGCTCCAGCACCTGCTTGGCCGCTTCGTCCTCGCCGGTTTGCAGGTAGGCATAAAGCAGAAAGTGCATGGCATGCAACGCATGTCCACGCATGTACATCGCACCAGACTGCTCGGTCAGAACCACCGATTTCAGGTTCGCCTGGATATCCTCTTGCCAGAGTCCTAGCCGGGCGAAAATATGCGATGGCATGTGGACCGCGTGGGCTGACGAAGAGGCAATTCCGGCATAGCGGCGGGCAGCGTCCAGTCCCAGGGACGCCATTTCAGGTGAATCGCAGGAATGAATGATGTAGTGCGCCAGGCCCGGATGATCGGGTTGCTGCTGGAAAAGAGGGTTGAGCACAGCGACTGCTTTCTTTTCTGAAGCGAGGGACGTGTCGTCCGGGCGCTCGGCTGCCAGCAAAGACAAGGCATAAAATGCGCCCGCCTCCAAATCCGTCGGGTATTGCTGGTAGAGTTTGGCCATCGCGTCCGAGTAGGCGGAGGCTCGCTTCAAGTAGTCATTCGTGGCGGAGTCACGGTAAAACACTGCCAGGGCGGAAATGTAGCCGCGTTCGCGCTCGGTTTTGGCGCCGATCTTCTGCGCTTTCTCAATCTCCTCCTGGCCCCGCTTCAACGCCGACTCCTGGGGCCGCTCCCAAATCTGGTGGAACAAGCTCATGGCAATGCCCCAGTGAGCCATGGCGCACGCCGTGTCCTGCTTGGAGATCTCGACAAACTGCTGCTCCGCTTCTTCATAGCCGAAGGAATGGAGCAAAGCGATGCCACGCTCGAAAGCTTTCTGCGAAGCAGGCAAACACGACACCGGAAACGAGACCTTGCCGAGCTGCTCGCCAGCTTCGTGATGATGGGCGTGCATTTCATCATCGAGAGCTAGTGCAGGAGCGGCGCATAGAACACACGCGCAGACCAGTAGATATGTAAGCGATTTTGCGCAGAACATTTTTCACCCCTCCCCACTGCGGGCCATTACTTTACTGAAGTTTTCTCAATTTAACCACTACCACTCCCGGGTTGTCAGCAAAGGAGAGTACTTCAGAAGTCAGACTCCGGACAGAAGTTCAGCGGCGGCGCGCTGGCCGCTGGCGATCGCGCCGTGTACCGTCCCGTTGTGTCCGCTGAAATCCGTCGCTTCTCCGGCAAAGAACAGGGTATTCCCAGCCGGTGCAGCTAATCGGCGGGCAGCATCCTTACTGTCGGCGAGAGGGTAACTGTAAGCACCCCGGCTGTAGGGATCGGACTGCCAGTCGTGTACAAAGGACTCTTGCAGCAAGTCCCGCAAGGTTTTCAGAGGCACTCCGAAGATGTGGTGCAAGACCTCCAATCCCCGCTCCATGATGACGGCGTTTCCGTGACCGGAGAGCTGCTCCGCACGGACTCCGCCGGACCAACCTGTCAGCATGGCGGTCCCCGCCGACGCAGACGACCACCACGCCGGGAACAATTCTTCCGGAGATGACAGGAAACTCATGTCCAACATGGGCGATGGCATCAGCTTGGGGTCGGTCCAGAAGCAATGGCGGAAACAGAGGACGAGCCGGATCGCGGCGCCCATCTTCAGATGCTTGAGTGCGTCGACTTTTTCGGTCAGCTCAGGCCGAAAGCGGACGGCTCCGTCAGTTCCAACGGGCGCCTGCAGAACGCCGAGAGGCAACGTGATCACGGCAGCGTCCGCACGAAGATTGGCGGGTTGTAGTTGGCCGGGCGATTGGGCCGTTACTTCGACCGTACTTGGAGTCCAAGCGATCTCGGTAACCACGGTGTTCAGCCGCACAGTCAGGAGATCTGGTTTGCTGGCGGCCGCAAGCGCTGCAACCAGACCCTCGTATCCATCGGGGAATCGGAAGCCGCGGTGTCCCTGGATTTCCTGGTCGCTCCGATGCCAGCGTGCAAGCGCATGAGCGCTGATGCGGCTTGCGTCGCAGGCGTGGAAACTCTCGACATAGGCGGCAGCTTCGTTCCTGGTGTGCTGAGGCAAGTCGCCACAAGTTTTTTCCAGGAACTCCTGGAACGATTGATCGGGTGCAGACCCATCAATCCGGCGAAAGATCCTGTCGATTTGGTCCCACGAGCCGCTCATGGGTGCCAGCCTTGCTTGCTCCAGGCGCCATCGGTTTCCAGTCAGTTCGTGAGTCGGCAGGTCAGCACCTTTCACGATCTGCCACACCTCTTGAGGCAGGCCGTGGATGAATTCCGCCCCTAGTTCGACTGGCGCATCGGTCAGGGAGGGATGCACGGTCCAAATGCGCCCACCGATACGGTTTCGCGCTTCGAGAATCATCACGCGGAAACCTGCCTCGCAGAGCACCTTGGCGCATGCAAGTCCGGCAACTCCAGCCCCGATCACCACCACCTCAGTATTCCGTTTGGTCATTCCTTCTCCACGACCCGAAAAATGCCTTCTGCATAGGGTACCAAAGAGAACCGGTGAACAGATACTTTAACGAGATTGAGACGAGGAACACCTTCTGGCACCTGAGCGATTACTCCTGCAACTTCGCAACGACCTCGACAACCGCCTTACCTTCCTGCCAAGATAGTCGGTCTATGTTTATGCGAACCCTGCAGTTCTTGCTGAGTGTGTTCTTTTTCTCACTTTTTGCGACGGCTCAGATTCCCTCCTCACTCAACCTCATGCCCGTGCCCGCGAAGGTTCAGGTTGGAACCGGTCAATTGGTCGTCGATCAATCGTTTACCGTCGTGGGCACTGGTCAGAGAGACTCGCGTCTAGACAGTGGCATCGCCAGATTCCTCGATCAGGTTAGCCGACAGACGGGCATGCAGTTAAGTGGGCAGCCGGCCGATGCCTCGAATGCTACTCTGCTCATCCGCGCCGAGAACGCCGGCCGCAAGGTTCAGGAAGTTGGCGAGGATGAGTCCTATACCCTTGAAATCACCCCATCACGCGCCACCTTGACAGCGCCAAACGCCCTGGGCGCGCTGCACGGATTACAGACATTCCTGCAACTGATCGAACCTACTCCCGCGGGCTTTGCGGTGCCGGTGATCACCATTCAGGACCAGCCCCGTTTTGTCTGGCGCGGCCTGCTGATTGACGTCAGCCGCCATTTCATCCCGATCGAAGTACTCAAGCGAAACCTCGACGGGATGGCGGCGGTGAAAATGAACGTCTTGCACTGGCATCTTTCCGACGACGAGGGCTTCCGGGTGGAGAGCAAGCGCTTTCCCAAACTGCAGGAGTTGGGCTCCCAGGGGCAGTACTACACGCCGGCGGAGATCCGCGACTTCGTGGCTTACGCGCGCGACCGCGGCATCCGCGTGGTTCCGGAATTCGACATGCCGGGGCACAGCCGCTCCTGGTTGGCCGCTTATCCGGAACTTGCCAGTCTGCCCGGCCCTTACAAGGCCGGCAGGATGGCGGACGCAGATACTGTCATGGATCCCACGCGGGAACAGACCTATAAGTTCCTCGACAAGTTCATCGGAGAAATGGCGGATCTCTTCCCCGACGCTTACTTTCACATCGGCGGCGATGAAGTGGTCAACAAGCCATGGGACTCGAATCCGAAAATCCAGGAGTTCATTCGGGCTCACGGCCTGAAGAACAATCGTGATTTGCAGGCCTACTTCAATCAACGCCTGCAAAAGATTGTAAGTAAACACGGGAAGATCATGATCGGTTGGGATGAGGTGTTGCATCTCGACTTGCCGAAGAACGTGGTGGTCGAGTCGTGGCGTGGGCAGGATTCCCTGGCCGAGGCCGCAAAGCAAGGTCATCGTGGCCTGCTCGCCTACGGGTACTACCTCGACCTGATGTGGCCTGCGGCACGACATTACGCAGTAGATCCGATGCCGGGAGGGGCGGCGGCGCTGACCGCCGAGGAACAAAAGCGCATTCTCGGCGGCGAGGCTTGCATGTGGGCGGAGTACATCACTCCGGAAACGATCGATTCGCGGCTCTGGCCGCGCCTGGCGGCGATTGCCGAGCGCTTCTGGTCGCCGCAGGAGATCCGCGACAACCAATCCATGTACCGGCGACTGGAGGAAGTAAGGTGGCGTCTTCGCTGGTGGGGGTTGACCAACGAAACGAACTACCTGTTGATGCTCCATCGGCTCGCCGGCAGCGACGATATTAGCGCCTTGCGCATCCTGGCCGATGTGGTGGAACCCACGAAAGATTACACGCGGACGGAGATCTTCCCGCAGCCTCCGGTGAAGTCCACTCCGCTGAACCGGCTGGCGGATGCGGCTCGACCGGAAAGTACGGTTGCACGACAATTCGCGGAGTTGGTCGAAACCTATATCCAGGGCGGATACAAAGATTCCGCCGCCGAGGCGAAGATCCGGGCGTCGCTGGTCAAGTGGCGTGAGAACGACGCGAACCTCCAACCTGTTCTGGACCGCTCATTCCTTCTGGCGGAAGACAAGCCATTGTCCCAGGACCTGGCTGCGCTTGCCGCCGCTGGACTGCAGGCGCTCGACAGCATCGGCAAGAATCAGCCGTTGCCGGACGCGTGGCGTACCGAACAATTGGCGGTGGTGGACCGATCGGTGAAACCAAGGGCCAATCTGCTGGTGATGGTGGCGCCTCCAATTCAGAAGTTGATCGAGGCCGCAGCCCCTGCGCGCTAGGTGCTAGAGCTGGTTTCATAGATAGATTTTGGGTAGGGCACGGCTTCACAGGCTGCGGAAAAAGCCGGTGTTGCACTTGATTTTGGGTGGCGCAGCGGTTCACCGCTGCGGTAAGTGCATTGTTGTGAATTCGGCTTTAGCCGCTGAGGGCACGGCCCTTGCTCAGAAACGACTTTTTCCGCAGCCTGTTCAGCCGTGCCGTTTAGGCCCTGGAAGAATGTGGGCTTTAGCCCCTGAGGTTAAGATACAAGATGAGGCATCCATGACTGGCAAGTATTGGTACAAGCTTTTTTCAATACCCTGCATGATCGTGGTCTGCATCGGCTCCGGCCCTGCATGGGCTCAAGAGCACGCAAAGGTTCACCCGGAGGCCACGGTGGAGACGAGTTCGTTTGGAAGTCTGAATGACGGTAGTGCGGTCGAAATGCTCACCCTGAAGAACGCCAAGGGCGCTACCGCCAAGGTGATCACTTATGGTGCTACCTTAACCGAGTTGTGGGTTCCCGATCACAGCGGCAAGCTCGGTGATGTTGTCCTGGGGTTTGACCAACTGCAGGGCTATCTCGGCAATCATCCCTGGTTCGGAGCCACGGTGGGCAGAGTCGCGAACCGGATTGCGAAGGGTAAGTTCACTCTGGACGGGAAAGAATATTCCCTGGAGCTCAATAATCCGCCCAACAATCTGCACAGCGGGTCAAAAGGTTTGAGCCGTACCCTCTGGAAGGCGGAGCCACTGCACGAACCTCACGCGGCCGCAGTGCGCTTTACCGCCGTCAGCCCTGATGGCGACGGAGCGTTCCCAGGAAGCCTCTCAGTCACTCTGGTGTACCGGCTGACAGACGATAACGAATTGCAATTGGAATACACCGCCAGAACCGACAAGGCCACTCCGGTCAACCTGACCAACCACAGCTATTTCAATCTGGGCGGGGGTAAAGACGTCCTGGACGATGTCCTCTATCTGCCGGCGGAGCACTACACTCCGGTAGACGCCACGCTGATTCCCACCGGTGAAATCCAGCCCGTGAAGGGCACTCCCCTCGACTTTACAACACCCGCGGCCATCGGTTCCCGCATTGCGGAAATGAAGGGAGATCCGGGCGGGTACGACCACAACTACGTGCTGAGCAAGGAGGCGGGAAAACTGAAACTGGCGGCCCGTGTTATGGATCCCGCCTCCGGTCGTCAGATGGAGGTTTGGACCACCGAGCCGGGAGTCCAGTTTTATTCTGGCAACTTTCTGGATGGAACCATTACGGGCAAGCGTGGCGTGGTGTATGGGAAGCACTCCGCGTTTTGCCTTGAGACCCAGCACTTTCCGGATTCGGTCAATCATCCCGGTTTTCCTTCGGTGATCCTGCGGCCGGGTGACGTGTACCGGACGGAAACGATTTACAAATTTTCGGTCAAGCACCCCTGAGTAACGTGACCGCTAAATGGCTACTGTAGCGCCGGCATCCTGCCGGCTGTTCCGAGGGCGTCTCGCCCTCGGCGCTCGTGATCCTTGAAGAGAAATAACAACGGAAAATAACGAAGAGAAGGAACCCCAATGTTAGCTATGAAACTCATGCCGATTCGTAGATGTTTGGTTGCCATCCTGCTGGTTGGCTTGCTCGGGATTGCCGCGGCGCAAACGTCAGCCGCAACGACCGATGTCGACAAGCGGGTCGATGCCATCCTCAGCCGCATGACGCTCGAAGAGAAGATTACTTACATCGGCGGCATCAACAATTTCTTCATCCGCCCCGTTCCCCGCCTCGGCATCCCGGAATTAAAGATGTCCGACGGTCCGCTAGGCGTGCACGACTACGGCCCGACCACTGCGTACGCAGCCGGCATCGCGCTGGCGGCTTCCTGGGACACCGACCTCGCCCGGCAGGTCGGCGCCATGATGGGCGACGATGCCCGTGCCCGCGGTGTTCATTTCATTCTCGCTCCCGGCATGAACATCTATCGCGCGCCCATGTGCGGCCGCAACTTCGAGTATCTCGGAGAAGACCCATTCCTCGGGTCGCGCATGGCAGTTTCTCTCATTCAGGGGATTCAAAGCCGTCGCGTCATTGCCACGGCCAAGCATTTCATGGGTAACAACCAGGAGTACAACCGGCACAATATCAGCTCCAATATCGATGAGCGGACGATGCGCGAGATCTACCTGCCCGCCTTCGAGGCTGCGGTCAAGGAGGCCAAAGTGGGCGCGATCATGGATTCCTACAACCTGGTTAACGGGATCCACATGACGCAGAACGACTACCTTAACAACCAGATCCTCAAGCAGGAATGGGGCTTTCGCGGCATCCTGATGTCCGACTGGGACTCAACCTATGACGGCATCGCGGCGGCCAACGCAGGTCTTGACCTGGAGATGCCCAGCGGCAGGTTCATGAATCCGCGGACCCTGGTGGCAGCAGTGAACGAGGGGAAAGTTTCCGTCGCCACCATCGACGACAAAGTCAGACGAATTCTGCGCACCGCGATCGAGTTCGGATTCTTCGACTCCCCGCAGCAGGATGCATCCATACCCGCATACAGCCAACCGGGGCGTGAACTGGTACAGCAAGAAGCTCGCGAAAGCATGGTCTTGTTGAAGAATTCCGGGAACCTGCTGCCACTCGATAAAGCGAAAGTGAAGACCATCGCGGTGCTCGGACCGGATTCCTATCCCGCCGTCCCCGGTGGCGGCGGCAGTTCTCAAACTACGCCGTTCAATGCAGTGAGTTTTATGGAAGGCATCAGCAATTACCTTGGCGCCGGCGCGAAGGTCCTCTACGCAGCGGACAACCCGCCGCTCAACGAGGTTTTCCAAAGAGAACAGTTCGTCACTGCTCCGGGCGGCAAGCCGGGTCTCAAGGGGGAATACTTCAATAACCAGGACCTGGAAGGCTCTCCGGCGCTCATTCGAACCGATCGGCTGGTTGCGTTTGACTGGGGAGAAGGAAGCTACTCTGCCGAAGGGCCGGTCGATCATTTTTCGGCGCGTTGGACTGGCTACTTCATTCCTAAGACTTCCGACGACTACAAGTTCTACACCTCAGCTGATGATGGAGTTCGCCTCTTTATCGATGATGGGCGAGTGATCAATGACTGGCAACGCCATGCGGAGACGCTCAATTCCTACACTCGCCATCTCGAAGGCGGACATGCCTACAAGATCCGGCTGGAATACTTTGAAGCGACCGGTTCCGCCATCGTCAAGTTGGGCGTCGCCAGCGCGCGGGAGTCTGTCGGCCGAGAAACGAAGGCCATCGCCGCAAAGGCGGACGTCGCCATCGTCTGCGTGGGCTTCGACCCATCCAGCGAGGGCGAAGATTCCGACCGCACCTTCGGCCTGCCGGCTGGTCAGGACGATCTGATTCGCCAGATCAGCAGCGTGAACCAGAAGACCATCGTCGTCATCACCTCCGGTGGGAGCGTGGATATGACGCAATGGATCGACAGCATCCCCGGCGTCATCGAGGCCTGGTACCCCGGACAGGAAGGCGGCGCTGCCCTGGCGCAAATTCTCTTCGGAGAATACAGTCCGTCCGGCAAACTTCCCGCCTCGTTCGAGCGGCAGTGGGAAGACAATGCGACGTTCCACAGTTACTACCCCAAGCCTGGCGAGAAACGAGTGGACTACTCGGAAGGCCTTTTTCTGGGATACCGGCACTTCGACCACGATGGCGTGAAGCCGCTCTTCCCCTTCGGCTACGGCCTTTCTTACACGACGTTCGCCTACCACAACTTGAAGGTGTCGCCGGACACCGGAAATCTAATCGCTCCGGTCACCGTTTCGTTCGACCTGGAAAACACGGGACACTACGAAGGTGCCGAGATCGCGCAAGTGTACGTTAGCGACAATCACGCCCGCGTCCCACGTCCCGTGAAGGAGTTGAAAGGCTTCGCACGCATCGAACTGAAACCCGGCGAGTCCAAGCACGTGAGCGTAGCGCTCGACCGCCGGGCATTTTCCTACTACAACCTAGTCAAGAAAGACTGGAG
>Ga0074044_10003419_pt1 | contig 13506 bp, 13 predicted proteins | sample BogForMeECP23OM1_FD_94443 | JGI IMG/M metagenome (GOLD analysis project Ga0074044, IMG submission 94443) | Bog forest soil microbial communities from Calvert Island, British Columbia, Canada - Bog Forest MetaG ECP23OM1 | ecosystem: Environmental > Terrestrial > Soil > Wetlands ... | reverse complement strand
CGTTTAGCCGCTTCGAGAATCGCATCGTGAATCGTGGGGTGAACTTGCCTGGCATTCAAAATCCATTCATCGTCTGCCAGGTCTCCGAGGACCAACTCTTTGCGGCAAGCATATCGGTGAGAATCCGGCAAAACAGCGTAGAGCGGTCTTCGCGCAAATGGTACCGCGGTGATGCGGATTTCCTCCGGGGGTGCCGTCACCAACGCCAGGTTCAACTCTCCCACCAAAACACCGCGCACCGAGTCCATTGCAAAGCGGGAGCATAGGCGAATTCTGACATTTGTGTATGAGGGACGCCGCGTCGCCAGGATGCCCGAAACCCAGGCGTGATCGGCATCTGGCGAGTAGCCGATTACAAGCGAGTCGTCGGCCCGACAATCGGCGCGAGCGAGATTAAGAGCACGTTCAGCGTGGAAAATGGCGAGCCGCGCTTCGTCGACGAAAGTGCGACCTGCATCCGTAAGCTCAACGATGCGGCCTTTGTCGCGCGCGAACAGTCGCACTCCATGCAAGCGCTCAATCTGCTGGAGTTGCTTGCTGAGGCTGGGCTGGGCGATGCGTAGCCGGTGAGATGCCCGAGTAAAGTGCATCTCCTCAGCCAGAACAACCACGGAATACAAATGACGAAGCTCCAGATCCAGGCGCATGGATCTTTCACGCCGGGGCCGCCGCCTCCTTGCGTGCGACGCGAGTGGCCCACGAACGATCGAATACCACTAACTCTAGTACGCACGGGAATGGCGATTCGTATCAATCCGGACGGTCATTTAGAAGAACTGATTTAAGATTTGTCAGGAGGATGGCGCTTCTTGCGAACGGATCCCGTCCACTTCAGCGCAACCTTCAAAAAAGAGGTGGGAGATGGCAAGACCTAGAGAGCACGACGGTGTCGTCCACCAGCGACCCTGCGGCCTCTGCCTTCTCGCGGCAGGGGCTTCAGCACCGTACTAAACAGTTGGGTCCATGCATTCACTCGTTTACATGATCGGCCATAAGGACGAAGGGTTTGGAAGGGTTCGAATTGCCCCAAATGCCCACGGCGGATTGCCGTTGCAGGGCAATCACGCACGCAAGCTCCTTATCTCATCGCCCGGGCAGAACGCGACGGCGACGGCGGCCAGCACAGCCGGCAGTGACCAAGCCCAATCGCCTAGATACATAACGGCAGGGGCGGCTACGATGCAGCCCACGAAGAAGCCAACGAGCAGATGGAGAGCGCCCAGTATTCGCCTGTTGTCACCGTCCATTAACGGTTGGATCCGCGAACTCAAGTCCACAAGCCCCAACACAGCATTCGTCAAGTTGCCCGTCATGACTGCGGTTGAAGGCACGACTGGCAAGGTCAAGCGCAAGAGAGCAAACTGACAGCCCATCGCGGTGACAGCGATCATCGCGGCGATCGTGGCCATGAGTCTGTGCGGATCGGCTGATGGTTTGGTGATGGCACTGAAAATTAACAGGCAAGTAATCAGCAGGAACTGAATCAAGAGGAGCAACCGCATCAAGCCGAGGCCGCGCCTGCCCGATGCCTTGGCAATCAGCCAAGTGGCGGCGACGGCCAGCACAAAAACGGGAATAGCCAGGAGCTGTGCAGGATTGACCCGATGGTGACGGACTACAAGAGCGCCGATGACCACGATGTTACCGGTTACGTGTGCCGTGAAAATATCAAGACTTAGGAAGCCGATCAGGTCGACCATGCCCGCGATTACGCTGAGCAAGGTTGGAAGCCAATGTTCCAATCGCGAGGGCGTCGGCGTGTTATGTGACTCGCCGCCTCCAGTGCGTGTGGCGATTGCTTCTACCGGGGACATGGCAGCTTCATTGATCACCAAAGACTTCTTCACCTAGCACTAACGTAGTCAATGATTAGCTTCGGGAAGATGAGACCGAAACTCATTGCCAAAATAATGAGAATTGCGACCGAACCATCACCAAGGGTCGCTCCCATGAGTTCGGGCGTCCTTTGTGAGCTGTTGGTTAGTTGGACTAGACCGCTGGCCATCCTGAACATGAGCACCCCTGGGATCATTGAAACCACAGAAGCGAATCCGACGGCTGCAAAGGGCATCCGCCATCGCCGCGAGACCGGTGCAATAAGCAAGCCCACGATGAGACAGGCGACAAATGCAGCCCTTGCTGCGCTGGCTCCAAAGGCCGTAAGCGCGACCCACCTAAGAGCATGGGCCAGCGCTCCGACTGCGACCGGCCAGGGCAGCATCTTCAGGGGCGAGGAAAAGAAAATGCTGTAGCAAGCGACCGCCACGCCTGCCGCAATCACGTCATTCCACAGAGGCACCGCTCTGCCAGCCGGGTCCACTGGTAAGGAAATGCCAAAAAGAGCGAGCCCGAGTAGCAGTCCTATCGAGATGGTGACAACGATGAGCAGGGCATAGATCAGCCGTGCAGCGCCGAGATTTACGCGGCCCCTGATCAAGTCCAACATGCCATTGAGGAAATGCGGCCCTGGTACCAGTACCATGCATGGGCAGACCGCAACAAGGCGTAGAGATGAACTCAGGTTATATCGAACTGCGAGCGCCCCAACTACGCCGGCGACCAACGACGCGCCGAACGGTTGAAGAAAGAGATTTGTGGTGTAACGGGCCAATGTGCGGCGCAGAATGGCGCCTACGGCCGCGCTCCCGAATATGAGCGCCGCCGCGGTCAGGTGTCGGACGCCGAAGATCACCGATAAAGCCACAGCGCCCAGTGCGGCCGCTAGAGTTAAGAGCCAGGTCGGCGCAGGCGGCGCTTCTGCAATCCTGCTGATTGCTCCCATCATGTCAGCTGGGGCCAGCCGGCCATCACACAACTGCTGAACCGTCCTCAAAGTCAGAGCCACGCGGCCCATGTCCACACCGACAGGATCGGCCTCAATTGCTGAAACGAATTTGCCGTCGGCGTCCTCAGTTTGAACTTCCAGTTCTCCCCAGCGCGGGAACGTCCTTATGCGAAATCCCAGACAGTTGCCCAAGCGTTCCGCGGCGTCCAAAGTCTGCTGCGTGGATTCGCCATTGATGAATAACACCCGAGCAAACGCAAGGACTACATTTGAGCACTCGTCCCGCGTCATACTTGCCCCCGATGGCTGCGGTCTAACCACTGCTGAAGTCATCTAAACCTCCGAATGGCGAGACAGATTAAGGTAAAGCCGGCTCGAACCTGGTCAAGCCGGCTCTCGCGTGGGAATTGCGATTTCTCAGCGAAAGCCGGCAGTCTAGGCAGCAACAGGCGACGCCACGTAGGGCCGAACCATTTTCTTCGGATCCACTACGCTATCGAATTCAGCTTCGGTCACGAAGCCGAGCTTCAATGCTGCGGCCTTGAGCGTGAGGTCATTGTCATTCGCATAATGGGCAATCTTTGAAGCCTTGTCATAGCCGATAATCGGGGAAAGGGCCGTGACCAGCATGAGCGACTCCTCGACGTATTGATTGATCCTTTTCAGATTGGGCTCGGTTCCTTCCACCAGGAATTTCCGGAAGTTCGTGCATGAATCGGTCATGATCGTGATTGAATGGGTCACATTGAAGATGATCAGTGGCTTGTAGACATTCATTTCGAGGTAACCGCCTGCCCCGCCAAATCCAACGGCTGTGTCGTTCGCCATCACCTGAACAGCGACCATCGCGAGTGCTTCGGCCTGGGTGGGGTTTACCTTCCCGGGCATGATCGAGGAGCCAGGTTCGTTTTCCGGAATCTTCAGCTCCGCGAAACCTGCTCGGGGACCGCAAGACATAAGTCGAATGTCGTTCGCGATCTTGTAGAGTGAAACAGCCAGCGTGCGCATTGTGCCGGAAAGCTGTACCAGCGCATCATGAGCGCCTTGCACGGCAAATTTATTTGGCGCAGTGACAAACGGAAGGCTTGCGAGCTTAGCGATCTCGGCCGCGGCGGCCTCGGCAAAGCCGGGCGCTGAATTGATGCCCGTGCCTACCGCGGTGCCCCCGAGCGCGAGACGATATACACCCTTCAGGGCATCTTCGATCCGATCAAGATCGTCGGCGAGCGCAGCTTCGTAGCCCGACCACTCTTGCCCCAGAGTGATAGGCGTGGCGTCCTGCATATGCGTGCGGCCGATCTTGACGATGTCGTCCCACTCGGCCGCCTTTGCGGCAATCGCATCACGCAACTGCTTCACCGCCGGGACCAGTCGCTGCTTCACGTTGACCGCAGCCGCGATACTCATGGCTGACGGGAAGGAGTCGTTCGATGACTGAGCCATGTTTACATGATCGTTTGGGTGCACAGGAGTCTTGCTTCCCAGCGGTGTGCCGGCGATCTCGCTGCAGCGGTTAGAGATCACCTCGTTCACATTCATGTTGAACTGAGTGCCACTTCCCGTCATCCACACGTGCAAAGGGAACATATCCTGGTGCTGGCCAGCCAGGATTTCGTCGCAGACGTGCACGATCAGATCGCGGCGCCTCTGATCAAGGCGCTCACCGGCAAGGTTTGCATTGGCCGCGCCTTTCTTCAGAATCGCATAGGCCGTGATCATTTCGCGGGGAATTAGATCGTGGCCGATGCTAAAGTGCTCGAGTGAACGTTGCGTTTGTGCGCCCCAGAGCTTATCGGCGGGAACGTTTACCTCGCCGAGACTATCGGTTTCTTTGCGAATTTCCGGCATGTTATTTTTCCTCTCGATTTCGGGTCAAGTTATTACTTCTAATTTGACCTTCAGGTTGTGATGAAGCTTTTATTCCTTCTCAACCAATGACTCACTAGGGCCCGGCTCTCGGAACCGAGCGTCCGATTCCATCGCTCAAAAGTTGATTTTTGTGTGGAATCCGCACACTAGGGCATTATTCGAACTTCCTCCCGCATTTAGGTAGTACTGCACCACGGGTTGGAGGGTGATCGCGTGGGGAAACTCTACGAGAATGTTTGCCTCAAGGCCGTGCTCCGCGTTGTGTGCTGAGACTACGGGAGGTGAGACGGGAAACGACTGGTTGATTCCGTTACGGACGTAGGCCAGACCGATGAGATTATGGAGGCGGATCGGTAATGGCTCATTAAAACGAGCGCCTGCCGTGAAAACCTGGTTGTTCCTGCTTCGGTCGCGCGGTGACCAGTCTGCGTTGAGGGTGGCGTCGATTCCTTTGCTTCCGTCGCGCGATCTGCGGTAAATCGCTTGGTTCGCTTCCGCATAGATTAGGTAATTGCCAGAAACAGGCCTGGGGCTCGATGTTGAGGTGAACTTGCCAGGGTTATAGACAGCGCCGAATTGGTATAGGCCAGAATAGCCTTTCCGGGCTTCGACGTTGTCTTGGGCACGGACAGCGGATGCGTCCTTCCCAGGGCTGTAACCGATCTCTGAAGCGGAGGATGCATCTCCCTGAAACTGTGGTACCAATCCCGTTGGATTAATCGAATATGGGTTCCGCACTGAAGCGAAAACCATCGATTTCACGTAGAAGTGAGGCAGTGGAATCACGCGCACCTCGGCCGCTGGCGTCGATGGCGGATCGAAGCTTTCATAAACAGTCGGGAACAGGTTGGGAAGTGCGTACTGTAAGGGCTCGAAAACAAAGGATGGGCCGAACAATTGAGCTCCGTAGAAGTCCTGAGGGGCAAATTGCCCGAAGCGCACTACTAGACGATCCTCGAATGACCTCTTCTCCAGCCACCAGGAATCGAGTCGAAATGTGTTCGCACTCGCTATGCCGCTGGGTCCTGTAATCGTGCCCAGATACTGCCCGAGATTGCCTCCGCCCTGATACACGGCAGTGGCATGAACGAACAGGCCATGAATTCCTGCAAGTCGGCCGAGGTCGAAATCCACCGTGCCCCGAACCCGCTCGAAGAGCGCAAAACGCTCCTTTTGGACGCTCCGGACGTTCCAGAGCGAATCGCTCACATATTCGAGGTTGAGGTTGAAACCTTTTTGCAATAGCCTTTCGCGTTCCCCGTTCCAACCGCCGAAGAAGTGCGGCTGGTCTTCAGGCGCGTGCTCGCCTTTGTCTGCTCCTGCCAGCGTGTCATTTGTGACTCCCGACTGCGCGGTTGCGAGACCAGGGCAGAAAACAACTAGGCAAATGCTGACCGTCAAAATAACTTCGTAAGGATCACGACTCATAACGTGTTCGTCCTCTGCGCCCTGACGATTCAATGGTCGGCCGAGATCAACGTGAGATGCTCGATCTGATTTCGTGTCAGTCATCTCGCCGACTCCTGGCGCACCTGTTACTCGATGTGCTCCGTTACCCACGAAAGAACTGCCGGAGTCTCGGTGAGGCTGTTCCTCAGGAAGCCTTCTTTGATTCCGTATTCGATAAGTCGAAGAATTTTCAGTTGCAAAGCCTAGAGCGTTCGTGATGGCTCTCTGGGCGGTCGGAAATTGGAACTCACGCCCGAGCGCAGGAGCCTGAGGACGAGAAGTTTGTGTTCGTCTCACTCTCGCCCCTTAGGCTCACTCCCACGTGGGGCAAATCGGCAACAGCAGAGTCGTTATGCGATCTCCAGATTGTCGAACAACTTCACGCCCCGCTCGGCGGCGCTTCTGCCGCTTGCAGGATTGGTGCCCGTCACAACACGGCCGGAAGAAATCGAGTAATCGTCAAATGCGCCAATCGATCCGCTGTAGAAGGCTCCAGCGGCAGTGACGGCTTCAACTACGGGAACGACTCCATCCGCTCTCAACTTGTCCAGGATTCGAAAGATGAGTTCGCCTTCCATGGTGAATCCGGTCACTGTCTTGCCGTCGATGATGGATTTACCTGTCTTGGAGTCGATGATGCCCGGCAAGATCGCCGGCCCATGGCAAACCGTACCTACGATGCCGCCACGGTTCCACACATCGGCAGCGACTGCTTGTAAACCCTTCGCCGTCGGGTAGTCGTACAAGGCCGAGTGGCCAGCGGAAGCAAAGAAGAATCCATAGTCTTCTTTTTTCAGATCGGATACCTTCTTTAACTGTGACTTTATGTTGACCATGAACGGATGCTTGGGATTGTTCAAGATCGCGTGGTCACTTCCGGACAGGAATGGAGGCGTGAGTGAAATATCGTCGAATGCGCACGTGCCGGTTTCGGATGCCAAGTCCACTTCGAATCCTGCGGCCGTGAGCACTTCATACGGGTGCAGAGCTTCCACGAAGAACACGCCTGTCTTGTGGCCGTCGGGATAGATGGCACCATTGAAGCTGGAAACTGCGATAAGGGCTTTACGGGGAAGTTTGTTTGGCATGATTTTCTCCTCTACCTTTCTTCATTTCCTGAATCTTCGGAATAAAACCTTGATTAACGTTGAGAGCGCGTCGATCGAGCTCCCACCCTGATAGCCGCGCCGTTCCTATCTGACCGTGGATACGGTTGCGGTCTTGGCTGCTGCTTTTGCTGCTTCGGTGATCACGTCCGCAACCTTCTCAGGTTCTTGCAGCATGGCGACATGGCAGGTGGGCAGCTTAATCGCGACTCCGCCGGATCGCTTTGCAGCATCTTCTTCCATCGCGGGGCTTAACGTGCGATCGTTCAGTGAGATCACATGCCACGAAGGTTTTGACTTCCAAGCGGCGTGAGTCAGCTTCTCATCGAACATCGGTCCGTAAGTCTGTCCTTGAACCGCAAGCACCAGGCGCCGCTCCGCCATGGGAAGTCCACCTGCGAAGTCATTCATGACGCCTTCTTCAGACAGCGAGGCAAAATGCTGCGCATCGATCTTGATTTCTTTCAGTACTGGGGTTGGGCCGAACGGCTCGCTGGTTTGATTTGCGGACGTTCCGCTGTCTGGCATCCATGCTGCGACGTAAACGAGCCCAACCACCTTGGAGTCATCTCCAACTTCGGTGATGACAGCACCGCCCCAGGAGTGACCTACGAGGATCACCGGACCATCCATCAGGGCAATCATCCGGCGAGTGGCGTTTGCGTCATCGGCGAGCGAGGTTAGCGGATTTTGAACTGCGACGACATGGAACCCGCGCTTTTCCAGGATCGGAATGACCTTTCCCCAACTTGTTCCATCTGCGAATGCGCCATGAACTAATACGATGTGTTTTACAGGTTGTGATGGTGCTTGCGCATGGTTGACACCAGAGAGAGTGGCTACTCCGATGCTTCCGGCGAGAAGTGTTTTAGCGAGATTCATAACTATCCTCCTGAGCTGGATTTGTTTCGTTGAGTTCAAGAGCGACACATCAGCGAAATCAATCCTCAAAACTGTGATATTCCCGCTATCGAGATTTGCCAATTCCATCTTCATGGAATGAGATTCCGGCCCACAAATAGCTCGTCGCCGATCTGAAGGATGTAAACGCGCGTTATCTACCAGGCTGAACACGGCAAGTAGTGTGCATCTCAAGACTCGTTGCACCAGCCCGTTCACGAACCGTGCACGCCCAAGGGGCCGCTAGTGCAAGAAACATGGAATTGAACAGTTTCACAGACTCCCCGAAGATGCGCCGAGTGACTACATCATGAGCGACCTGTCCAATCGACGCGCTCGCCACGCCACCTTCACAACCCTTGGATTGAATTTCACGAAGCACAGGGAGACGGTCATGAAAACAAGAAACAGCAACGCGGTAAGTTTCAGGCCGATAAGTCCCTGTCTCCGTCTTTTCATCGAGTCATTATTGGCCGAAGACGGCGCTGGAAGCACTATCGAGGAATGCCTGGACCATGACGCGATCGTGGGGAGCGATGCCTTCGTGTCCGGCGGCCCACTGGCGCTTGACAAAAACTACAACTAAGGAGATTTCAATGAAAACCGAATCCATCGTGCATAAACAAACTGAACTCGTTGCCTACACCCGAACCAGCGACCTCGGTCGCGACGCTGTTGGTGCTATCTCAGCCAATCTTCGCCAGCTCTTGGCCGACGTCTTCGCGCTTTATCTGAAGACAAAGAACTTCCACTGGCACATGACGGGCAGACATTTCCGCGACTATCACCTGCTCCTCGACGAACAGGGAGAGCAGATCTTCAGCATGACCGATGACATCGCCGCACGAACTCGCAAGCTCGGTAGAACTACTCTTCGATCCATCGGCGATATCGCCAGCAATCAGCGCCTGAAAGATAACAACGATGTGGCAGTCACGCCCATGGATATGATCCTCGAGTTGGCCGCCGACAATCAGCGACTTCTCGAATTCATGCGCCAGTCACACGAACTCTGCGATCAGCACAATGACGTCGGCACGACTAGTCTGATCGAAGTTTGGATCGACCAGACTGAGCGCCGCGTTTGGTTCTTGTCGGAAGTCGCGAACGACCAGCTTCCCCAACATCCGTAAATCCATCACACATATATAAGGAGCACTAAATGTCCGCCTGTTCACACCTGGATCAAATCAAAACTACCAACACCGCTATTCGCGTCTGTAAAGAGTGCGTTGAACGAGGCGACACATGGGTACATCTCCGACTCTGCCTCGAATGTGGCCACGTAGGCTGCTGCGACTCCTCAAAAAATAAGCACGCGACTAAACATTTCCATCACACCGGTCATCCGTTAGTCCGTTCCATCGAACCTGGGGAATTCTGGATCTGGTGTTACAAGGACAACTTTTCCCCCGGAGAGATAGAAGGCAGCGAGGTGATCGAAACCGCTAGTTAACTGAAGCCGAAACGCCAAGATCGGTCAACAGCCGACGTTACCGGAAGTCGAAAGAACAGCCAAACCACGATAGGAGAAGAATTATGCCAAAAGTGTTTATCAATTACCCTGCAGGAACGTTTTCCGCGAGTGCGCTTGACGCGCTGGCCGGAGAAATCACAACAATCGGGCGAGAGTGCGAAAAGTTGCCCGACACGCCCTACGTCCGTAGCAACATTTGGGTTTATGCCAGAGAATACGGCGCGGACAAGGTATACCACGGCGGAAAACCGCTTGGTACGAAGGTCATTACATTGGAAGTCAATGTTGTTGCAGGCGCCTTGGGGGATCAGTCGAGGACCGATCTGATCGCACGCCTTTCTAAGGCCGTCGGAGTACACGCGGGGATTCCCCCGCAAGAACGTGTCCCCGTGTACATCGTCATACGAGATGTTCCGCCTCAGAGCTGGGGAATGTTCGGGAAGCAGATTACGCTTGAGGGTCTGCATAACCCGCCTGCCGATGCCAAGCCTGTATAGCTGGCATTTTGTTGTGGAAGCAAAGAGAAGCGACGACCGATCACTCGGTCGTCGCATTTTTGATGCCTATCCAGAATCAGTCAGGAATGAACTGTGTATCCGCGCCAGGCGCAAAGATGACGTAGGCGCGCCTCCACGGATCGTCGTTCAACAATCGCCATTTATGTCCCGTGCCCGTGTGGTCCACGGCGATGAGAACATCACCTGGCTTGATCGTGAATGTCTCGCCGCCCTCAGTCGTGAACTCCAAAATGCCGCTCAGCGTGAGAACGTATTGCGGGATGGGATCATTGTGCCAGTCATAGTTGGAGTGTGCGGCAGTCTCCTTGAAATGGATGGAAGTCGCGCTGACCGGGACATCCGGACGGATCGACCCAACTTTGACGTGTGAGTCGCCCTCGGGACCTGTATATAGAAGATAAGCACGGATCATATTTGGCTCCTTCGACGTATTGAGAGCTCAGGCCACAAGAGGCGACGCCTTGGTCGGCTGGTCTGACGAGTTAACGTCTGACAAGTCAACAATGTTGAGAGCGGCAGCAGTGTCAGCTCTCACTTTTCTGCAGAGTTCAGTGTTCGTGATAAGTGATTCGCCGTAGGAGGGGATCATCCTGCGGATCTTGTCGATCCAGCCACCATGCTCAAGCTGATTTGCGAAGCAGCGCTCGATGACGTCCAGCATGATTGCAACCGACGTAGATGCTCCCGGTGAGGCGCCTAGCATGGCGGCCAGCGACTGATCTTCCGCACTGACAATTTCGGTTCCGAACTGAAGAATCGCGCCATGGACGGGATCCTTCTTAATAATTTGCACCCGCTGCCCAGCCACTTCCATGCGCCAGTCCCGTTCATTCACCTCCGGATAGAACTCCTTGAGAGCTGCGAATCGCTCTTCCTTGGATTCCAATACTTGACCGATGAGGTATTCGGTCAAAGCGACATTGTCTTTGCCGACGGCAAGCATGGGCAGCAAGTTTTCCGGATCGATGGAACTAAATAGATCCAGATACGATCCATGCTTCAGGAACTTCGTAGAGAAGCCGGCGTAGGGTCCAAAGAGCACCGAAACGTTGCCCTCAACGTGGCGGGTATCCAGGTGGGGAACGGACATGGGTGGCGCGCCAACGGATGCTTTGCCGTAGACCTTTGCGTTATGCCGGGAAGCAACTTTGGCATCATCACAGCGAAGCCATATTCCGCTTATCGGAAAGCCCGCATAGCCATGACCCTCGGGAATGCCAGATTTTTGCAAGAGAGGCAGAGAGCCGCCGCCGGCACCGACAAACACGAATTTCGTGTCGACGTCCGTTATTTCCCCCGTCATCTCATTGCGGACCGTGACGTTCCAGAGAGCCCCCGTCCGATTTCCCACGGCCCGTTTGAGATTCTGCACCCGGTGTAGGAACTCGACGGAAAAGCCTTCGGTCCGGCGGAGAGAATCTAGTAAGACAGACGTTAAGGCGCCGTAGTCGACGTCCGTACCGGTACGCATCCGCGTGGCGGCAACGGTGTCGCTTGGATCGCGCCCGTCCATGACCAACGGGAACCATTCGCGCAGCTTGCCCTTGTCGTTCGTGTACTCCATTCCTCGGTAACAGGGGTTCGCCGTAAGCGCCGCGTACCTCTTCTTCAGAAACTTGACATTGTCATCGCCGCGCACAAAGCTGCAATGCGGTACGGGATGGATGAAGGCCTGAGGATCTTTAATGGCGCCTTCTCGCACGAGGCAGGCCCAGAATTGCCGAGACAGGTCAAATTCCGTGTTCACTGTCAGCGCTTTCGAGATATCGATGTTTCCTGAAGTATCTTCGGGAGTGTAGTTCAGTTCGCACAACGCTGCGTGTCCAGTTCCAGCGTTATTCCAGGCGTTCGAGCTCTCTCGAGCTTCAGAATTAAGAACGTCGTAGATAACGATCTCCATGGATGGATCGAGACGTTTGAGAAGCGCTGCAAGAGTTACGCTCATAATGCCGGCGCCAATGAGCACAGCATCCGGTTGTTTCAATGACTCCATGGTGAACACTCCTTAGTCCTGCCGTCAGAACGTTTAGTCGATCGGCCGGGTATCAAAAGGATCGGCCGGGTATCAAAGTTCTCGAAGAGCCTGTGATTGTCATGCATTTCTTTGCAGCACAACCAAACACGGGACCCAATGGATGCATGTTAGTGTGGCGGAACTCTAGCGGCCATTCCACCTTTCTGGAATATCCAGGAGCAAATCCGTGGAGTTAAACTCGCGGCAATCGAGTTAAAAGATTGCGCGGGACTGCCCCAAAGATGCGAGAGGTACAGCGCTCTGATGTCGATTGATATGCGCAACTTCAAGGAGGTCAGCATGGGTGATTCGAACAGTGCACCAAATCCTTCTCTTCTTAAGTCAGTGGTGGTAATCGGAGCGACTATTACCGTCGCAGCGATCGCTTTCGCTTATACGGCTGGGTGGCTGACGCCACACAGATTGACGCCGACGAAGCTGGTGGCTGCACTGCAGTCTCCAAGAGGACCAGCGTTAGGCCATCGCAGGAACCACGCGAAGGGGATCTGCTTCACGGGGACGTTCGATGCGAACGGGGAAGGCTCAGAACTCTCCAAAGCGAAGCTGTTCGAACGTGGCCAGTACTCGGTCGTCGGACGGTTCAATATCGGTGGCCCAGATCCCAAGAGCCCCGACCCAATGGCGCAGGTGCGTGGACTCGGCATCCGAATCACGAGCATGGACGGTCAAGAGTGGCGTAGCGCTATGATCGACGCGCCAGTCTTCGCGGCTCCAACACCGCGGGCCTTTTTTGAATTCTTGACAGCGATCTCGAGCAAAGATCCCAACGCTTTCAAACAGTACAGTTCTGCTCATCCGGAGATCCTGACGTTCATATCCTGGGTCAAGGGTCACAGCCGAACCGAGAGCTGGAGCGAAGACCGCTTCAATAGCCTCGATTCGTTCGTTTTCATCGATAAGGCCGGGGCGCAGAGCGTCGTCCGCTGGTCCTTCATTCCTTCCGCGAAGCCTGTCACAATTTCGCCCGAGGAACTGGCGAAGCGCGATCCCGATTTTCTAGCAGAGGACATCATTCAGCGTGTCGCTGCGGGGCCTCAAGTCTGGGAACTCATGATTATTGTTGCGAAGCAGAATGATCCTACCTCCGACCCTACGAGAACGTGGCCAGGCGATCGACGCACTCTTGATGTTGGAAGACTTACGGTGCGGCAGATTGAGCCAGAAGTCGACGGGCCTTGCCGTGACATCAACTTCGATCCTACTGTGCTGCCTGCCGGAATCACTACGTCCGATGATCCGTTTCCCGCAGCGCGCTCGGCCGCGTACCGCGTATCGTTCAACGGTCGCATGGCCGAATCTTCGCATTATCCGCATACGCAGACAGGGGGAAAGCAATGACTACTCTCCGCACTCGGTTCGCGGCGCCT
>Ga0074044_10003418_pt1 | contig 13509 bp, 13 predicted proteins | sample BogForMeECP23OM1_FD_94443 | JGI IMG/M metagenome (GOLD analysis project Ga0074044, IMG submission 94443) | Bog forest soil microbial communities from Calvert Island, British Columbia, Canada - Bog Forest MetaG ECP23OM1 | ecosystem: Environmental > Terrestrial > Soil > Wetlands ... | reverse complement strand
CCGGGCCGGCGCGCTGCTTCGACGGAGAGGAAGCCTGCTTCGAGGCGGTGAAGAACAGAAAATACAGGGAAGGCGAAGTGCTGGTCATCCGCTACGAAGGGCCCAAGGGTGGTCCCGGCATGCGCGAAATGCTGTCGACGACTGCCGCGCTCTACGGACAGGGCATGGGCGGCAAGGTGGCGCTCATCACTGACGGACGATTTTCCGGCGCGACACGCGGCTTCTGTGTCGGCCATGTCGGTCCGGAAGCCGCCGCGGGCGGCCCGATCGCTCTGCTCCGCGATGGCGACATCATCGAGCTCGATGCCGAAAAGGGAACGCTCGACGTCAAACTGACTGCGAGCGAGCTCGCTGGTCGCGCGCGGGAATGGAAGCCGAGGGCCGAAGAATTCACGTCCGGCTATTTGTGGAAATACGCCCAACAAGTCGGGTCGGCGCGTTATGGCGCAGTCACCCATCCGGGCGGGGCTGTCGAGAAGGCGTGCTATGCGGATATCTAGTGGAGCAGTTCGCCGCGCAACGAGCGGAATGGCCGTCGGGCTTGTGAGCGGGCTGTGCATTGCGCTTGGGCTCGGATTTGGCACCGCGCGTGGCCCCGGCCTTGGTCTGGCGATCGAGCCGGCTTTCGCGTTTGACGGCATGACAACCCCGAATACCGCTTCGCTCACGCCGACCGACGGGTTGCGCGCCGCGAACCGGCCGCTCGACGGCGGAGAAAAGGCGAAAGCATTGACCGCACTTCAATACGCGGCCGACCAGGGGCAGCCGGCGGCACAATGGAAGCTCGGCCGCATGTACGCCGACGGGGATGGCGTGCCGCAAGACCAGGTGCGCGCCTTCAACTATTTCCGCGAGATCGCCAATACCCATCCCGATGAGAGTCCGGGCACCCCGCAGGCGCGTTTTGTCGCCAATGCCTTTGTGTCGCTGGGGCAATACTATCTTACGGGAATTCCCAATTCCAAGATCAAGCCGAATGAGGCCCGCGCGCGCGAGATGTACGTCTATGCAGCCACCTACTTCGGCGATGCCGATGCGCAGTACGAAGTCGGACGCCTTTATCTCGACAGCACGCCGAGCGATCCGCATGAGGCGGCACGCTGGTTCCAGCTTGCTGCGACGAAAGGCCATTGCCGTGCTGAGGCCATGCTCGGCGACATATTGTTCCGCGGACAATATGTGCCGCGCCAAGCCGCGCGCGGGCTGATGTGGCTCACGCTCAGCAAGGACTGCGTCGGTCCCGACGAAACCTGGGTCAAGCCGCTCTACGACAACGCCTTTCATCGCGCCAGCGACGACGAACGCGCCATGGCGCTCGTCTTCCTCGAGGATTGGCTGAAGGGCCGGCGGGATTAGCAGATCACGAATAGCGAGTGGGTGAGTAGCGAATAGCGAGTAGGAGCGCCGATCTATCCCTATTCGCCATTCGCCATCTCGCTATTTCGCCTCGATTGCCAGATCGATCCACACCGGCACGTGGTCCGAAGGCTTTTCCCAGGTCCGAACGTGGCGGTCGATGCCCACATCGATGAGCCGGTCGGCGGCCGACGGCGACAACAGCACATGATCGATGCGGATGCCGTTGTTCTTCTGCCAGGCGCCGGCCTGATAATCCCAAAACGTGTAAAGGCCGGGATCGTCGCTGGTGGCGCGCACGGCGTCGGTGAGGCCGAGATGGATCAGCGCGCGGAATTCATCGCGCGTGCGCGGCAAGAACAAAGCATCGCCCGCCCAGGCCTGCGGATTGCGCGCATCGGCGGCGGTCGGAATGACGTTGTAGTCTCCCGCCAGAATGAGCGGTTCCTCGAACGAAAGCCGTTCACGGACGTAAGCTGAAAGCCGCTTCATCCATCCGATTTTATAGGAATATTTCTCGGATTCCGGAGGATTGCCGTTGGGCAAATAGATGCTCGCAATCCGCAGCACGCCCTGCGCCGTCGACACCGCCGCTTCGATAAAGCGGGCGTGATCGTCCGTAGCGTCGCCGGGCAAACCCTTGTTCACCTCGTCGAACGGGAATCTCGACAGGATGGCGACGCCGTTGAAGGTTTTTTGCCCGTGAATGGCGATGTTGTAGCCGAGCGACTCGAACGTTTCGCGCGGAAACGCATCATCGACGCATTTGGTTTCCTGCAGGCAAACAATGTCGGGCTTGCGCTCGGCGAGCCACGTGGGCGCGGAATCGATGCGCTGTTTGATCGAATTGACGTTCCAAGTGGCGATGCGCACGGGACCCACTTTTGGGGTTCATGCTCCTACAGCGCGAAGCTGGTACCGCAGCCGCAGGAGGCGGTGGCCTTCGGATTGTTGACCTTGAAGGCCGACCCGATCAGGTCATCGACGAAGTCGATCTCGGCGCCGGCCATGTAATCAAGCGAAACGGGATCGATCAGCACCGTCGCGCCGCTCTTTTCGATCGCGATGTCGTCGTCGGCTCGCATCCGCTCGGTGTCGAATTTGTATTGGAAGCCCGAGCAGCCGCCGCCTTCGACGCTCACGCGCAGCATGGTGCCGGCCGGCTCGCGACGGAGGATTTCCCCGATCCTCTGCGCTGCCCGCTCGGTCACGGTGACGTTGGCTGTCATTCTCTCGCAATCTCCGGCCGGGGCACCGTGCGGATTGCCACGGCATCTCCACGATAGTTAAGTGCGGCAAATGCTAAGGTCAATTGGCCGAGGTCAATTGCGAAGGGTCGGGCAGAGCGATGGCGATCGACGGCGCAGCGCCCCGCGCATCCTATGCGTGCGACCCCGCTCAGAGCCGGGGGCGACTTTATCCCGAGCCCGCCAGCAAAAGCCGCAACGCCTTCCGCCGCGATTGCGACCGCATCATCCACTCGACCGCCTTCCGCCGCCTCAAGCACAAGACCCAGGTCTTCGTGTTCGACGACGGCGACCATTTTCGCACCCGGCTCACCCATACGCTCGAAGTAACGCAGGTGTCGCGGGCGCTCGCCCGCGCGCTCGGCCTCGACGAGGATTTGGCCGAGGCGCTGGCGCTCGCCCACGATCTCGGCCATCCGCCGTTCGGCCATGCCGGCGAGCGTGCGCTCGACGAGTGTCTCTCGGCATTCGGCGGCTTCGATCATAATGCACAGACCTTGCGCGTCGTGACCGCGCTGGAGCGCCGTTACCCGACCTTCGACGGGCTCAACCTGACTTGGGAAACGCTCGAAGGACTGGTCAAGCACAACGGTCCGCTGACTGACCGTGAGGGAACGCCGCTCGGCCGCTACCATCAACACGGTGTTCCCGAAACAATCTTGAGCTATGGGCGGTTGCAGGACCTGCAATTATGGAGCTTCCCAAGCTTGGAGGCGCAGACCGCCGCCGTTGCCGACGATATTGCCTACGATGCCCACGATATCGATGATGGGCTGCGTGCCGAGCTGTTTCGGCTCGATGACATCGCCGCCGTCGCGCTCCCGGGCAGTATCATCGGTGACTTACGCGCGACCTATCCGGGGCTCGATGCCGGGCGTCTCGTGCACGAGTTGATCCGGCGGCTGATCGGCCTCTTGATCGAGGATGTCGTCGCTGAAACCAACCGCAAGCTTGCCGCTTTGGCGCCGCACTCGGCCGACGACGTGCGGCAAGCGCGATCTCCGGTCGTCGGCTTCTCGCCGGCGATGGCGCAGGCGGACCGCGCCATCAAGAGCTTCCTGGAGACGCGGATGTATCGTCACGCCCGCGTCAGGCGCGTCATGGACGAGGCGGCCAGCGTGGTTCGTAGTCTATTTGCGCGTTACAGCGCGCATCCCGACGACCTGCCGGCGGAATGGCGAGAGGGACTCGCTGGCGTTGAGGAGGCTGCTCGCGCGCGCCGCATTGCCGATTTCATCGCCGGCATGACCGACCGCTATGCCCTTGCCGAGCACGCGCGGCTCTTTGACTCGACCCCGGAATTGCGTTAGGCGCGCGGCGCCGCCATGACTACAAAAAGCATTTTTGACGAGCTTCTCGATCGCGTCCGCGCCGCGAGCGAGGCAATACTTGGCGCAACCGCTGGCCTGTCTCGAATTGGAGTCGAGCCACCGCGCGATCCGGCGCATGGCGACATTGCGACCAACGCCGCCATGGTGCTGGCTAAGGATGTCGGCCGCAAGCCGCGCGAACTGGCCGAAGCGATTGCGGATAAGCTCCGTGCCGACGAGCTCGTCGGCAAGGTCGCCGTCGCTGGTCCCGGCTTTATCAATCTCACGCTCAAGCCAGCCGCTTGGATCGAGGAGCTACGCAGCGCGGTGCAGTTGGGGTCCCAATACGGCAGGAGTGAGATTGGTGGCGGCATGCCTGTCAATGTCGAATATGTATCGGCGAATCCGACCGGGCCGATGCATGTCGGCCACTGCCGCGGTGCCGTGTTCGGCGATGCGCTGGCAAACCTGCTCGCCTTCACCGGGTTCAAGGTGACGCGCGAATATTACGTCAATGATGCCGGCACTCAGGTCGATGCACTCGCGCGCTCCGCGTTCCTACGCTATCGCGAAGCACTGGGCGAGGATATCGGCGCGATACCCGAAGGGCTTTATCCCGGCGATTATCTTAAACCTGTCGGCGCCGCGCTCGCGGCAGAATTTGGCGATTCCCTCAGAAAGCAATCGGAAGTGCAATGGCTGCCGATCGTACGCGCTAAGACGATTGACATGATGATGGAAGCGATCCGTGCCGATCTCGCCGCTCTCAACATTAAGCACGACAATTTTTTTTATGAGAGTTCACTATTTGATGGCGACCACGACCAGGTTGCCAAAAATATTGAGAGGCTACGACTGGCCGGATTCGTGTTCGAAGGCCGCTTGCCGCCGCCGAAGGGCGTTCCGGTCGAAGACTGGGAAGATCGCGAGCAGACGCTGTTCCGCTCGACGCAATTTGGCGACGACATTGACCGGCCGCTTAAGAAGTCGGACGGCAGCTACACTTATTTCGCCACCGACATCGCCTACCACTGGGACAAGATGGGCCGCGACTTTGCCAAGATGATCGACGTCTGGGGTGCCGACCACGCCGGCTACATCAAGCGCATGCAAGCGGCGGTGAAGGCAATGAACCAAATAAGGAACGAGCCGCCAGTCGAGTTCAAGGCGGAGATCGTCCAGGACGTTGAGGTCACGGTCATCCAGCTCGTCAAGCTTCTGCGCGCGGGCGAGCCGGTCACAATGTCAAAGCGGGCAGGGGAGTTCGTTACTTTACGTGAGGTTGTCGATGAGGTGGGCCGCGACGCCGTCCGCTTCATGATGCTGTTTCGCAAGAACGACGCGGTGCTCGATTTCGACCTCGCCAAAGTCATCGAGCAATCGCGCGACAACCCCGTCTTCTATGTTCAGTATGGTCATGCCCGTGGCCAGTCGGTGTTTCGCAATGCCCGGGCGGCGTTCTCAGACCTGCCGGTGGACATTGCGAGTTTGGTTGAAGTCGCGGAGCTGGCGCGGCTCTCAGACCCCGCGGAACTCGCTCTGATGCGGCAAATTGCGCTTTATCCGAGGGTCGTCGAGGCCGCCTCGGTCGCCCACGAACCGCATCGAATTGCCTTTTATCTGTATGACTTGGCCAGCGAATTTCATGCCCTATGGACGCTCGGCAATAGCGCGCCACATTTACGCTTCATTATCCAGAATGATCCACAAATGACCGTGGCTCGCCTTGTGCTTGTACAAGGCGTCGTCACCGTGCTCGCGTCGGGGCTCGCGTTACTCGGGGTCGAGGCGCCAAGCGAGATGCGGTAGTCCCCTACTGCGCTGTCCGGGATGGGGCAGGATGGGTCGAGGGGAAAAGTCATCAGTATTGAGTAAACGCCTGGAGCGAGGCGAATCCCATGGCCGACAACAATTTCCGCGCCTACCGCAGCCGCGATGCCGTCGCGCCCGAGGATGCCGACCCGGTTGCGCGCGAGGCCGTACGCGATCCACTTGCCGAGCTTGCGCGCCTCATCGGTCAGAGCGACCCGGTTGGTGAATTCGGGCGCAACGCAAGGCAGAGTTCAACGGACTCGTTCGATGACGCAGCGCCCGCTGCCGGCCTGGATTGGGCGGCCGATGACGGCTACGCCGAGCCGAATCAGTACGCGGAAGACAGCTATGCCCAGCCGCGGCTTGCCGATCCTTCTCCTCGCGCTTATTCGCGGGATGAGCGCGACGATGAGCGCGAGCCGTCCGTTGCCGGTCCAAATTCCGGGCAAGCGGAGAATTTCGATGATGCCCGTGGCAACGAGACGGCTTACGACGCGCGCTACCGCGACGAGAACGCGGCGGTGGATTCCGTCGGCCGTCGGTTGCCGGCGTTAGCGCCCCAATCTTATGACGATGAGGCCGACGATCAGTGGCACGATGATGCCGACGGTCAATCGTACATCTCGGAACAGCATGACGATGAATACGCCGGCGGTTCGCGGCGGGGCGGCTTGGTCGTCGTTTTGGCCGTGCTCGGCTTGGTTATGGTCGGAGCCGCAGGTGCATTGGCCTACCGCGCGATGTTTGGCGGTGTGATCCTGCCGTCACTGCCACCGATCATTAAGGCGAGTGATGGTCCGAATAAGATCATTCCCACCCAAGCCGGCTCGTCGAGCCAAGCGGGCGCAACCAATCCGAGCTCGGGCGAAAAGCTCGTATCGCGCGAAGAGCAGCCGGTGCAGATCCAGCCGCCGAACGCGGCCCCTCGCGTCATTGCAACGATTCCTGTCTTGCCTGCTCCGAGCGCGGCGCCGACCGCGGCACCCGTTCCTCCTCCCGCTCCGGTAGTGGCGCCGGCGCCGACCGCGGCACCCGTTCCTCCGCCCGCTCCGGCTCCGACAGCGGCACCGGCTCCGCCCCCTGCGCCCGCGCCAGCTCCCGCCGCCGCGTCGACAGAACCGAAGAAAGTCCACACCGTCACCATACGGCCCGATCAGTTGGGCGGCACGAATGCGGCGGCTGCGGCGGCTGCTCCCCCGGCACCCGCCGCCCGGCCCAAGACAACGGCGCCATCCGTAGCTAAGCCGAGCCCGGCACCGAAAGCCGCGACAAACGCGCCGCTTTCGATCATGCCTGGCGCACAAGACGATGCACCACCTCCGGTACCGCACCAAACTCAAGTGGCACGCGCGGAAGCACCCAGCGCTCCCCTCGCTACCGGGCCCGCCACCGCGCCGTCGGCGGGCGGATATACGGTCCAGGTGACCTCCCAGCGCAGCGAAGCCGAGGCCCAGGCAGCATTCAAGTCGCTACGGGCCAAATTCCCCAAAGAGCTCGGCAACCACGAGCCGGTCATCCGTCGCGCCGATCTCGGCACCAAGGGCATCTACTACCGCGCCCTTGTCGGCCCCTTTGCCTCGATGGAGGAGGCCGCTGCAATGTGCAGCAACTTGAAGGCAGCCGGCGGCAGCTGTCTGGTCCAGAGAAATTAACAGCTGCGCGCTTGACCCTCGCCCCGCGCGCGGGCTAATCGGCCGAAATGCGCGCCTTCATCACCGGCGTTGCAGGACCTGCGCTGACGGACGAGGAACGACAGTTCCTCAGCGAGGCGCAGCCCTGGGGTTTTATCGTTTTTAAGCGGAATATCGGGGATCCTGAGCCGTTGCGTCGCTTGATCGACGACTTCCGCGCCACGGTCGGCCGCGACGCTCCGGTCCTGATCGACCAGGAGGGCGGCCGTGTGCAGCGTCTTGGCCCGCCGCATTGGCCAAGTTATCCGCCAGGCGCCGCCTACGGCGAGCTTTTCGACCGGGATCGCGAAATCGGCCTCGCCGCGGCGTGGCTTGGCGCGCGGCTGATCGCGGCCGACCTTGCTGTTCTGGGCATCGATGTCGATTGCCTGCCGATCGCCGATGTGCCGGTCGCAGGAGCGGATCCAGTGGTCGGGGACCGCGCCTATGGCAAATGCCCCGGCAAGGTGGCCGCCATCGCCGGCGCGATTGCACGGGGTTTGGCTGACGGGGGGGTCCTGCCGGTTCTCAAGCATATCCCCGGCCATGGCCGAGCGACCGCCGACAGCCACGACAAGCTGCCCGTAGTCAGTGCCGATCAGGCAACCCTAAACGCCACCGATTTCGCCGCCTTCCGGCCGCTCGCGGCGCTACCGCTTGCCATGACCGCCCATGTTGTGTTTAGCGCCTTCGACCCCGTGGCGCCGGCCACCACATCGGTGCGTATAGTGCGTGACGTGATTCGTGATTCGATCGGCTTCAAGGGCCTTTTAATGAGCGACGACATCTCCATGGGCGCATTGTCGGGTTCGCTTTCGCAGCGCACCGGCGCGGCGATTGCGGCAGGTTGCGATGTGGTCCTGCATTGCAACGGCAAGATGCCGGAAATGCGCGCGGTTGCGGCGGCGGCGCCGGTGCTCGCCGGCGAGGCGGCGCGCCGGGCAGCGGCCGCCTTGGCGATGAAGCGACCGGCGGCGCCCATCGATCTTGCCGCCCGCCGCGCCGAATTCTTCGGTCTCATGACCGGCACCTGGCAGCCTGCGCAGGGGTGCGCATGAACGCCGAGGATTTGCAGTTCGACGGCGAGCTTCCGGAGCGCGCCTCCGACGAGCCCGCCCTGGTCGTCGATGTCGAGGGCTTTGAAGGCCCGCTCGACCTTCTGCTTACCCTCGCCCGCCAGCAAAAGGTCGATCTTGCCAAGATTTCGATTCTTGCGCTCGCCGATCAGTACCTCGTTTTCATCGAAGCGGCACGAAAGCTGCGCCTGGAGCTTGCCGCCGATTACCTGGTGATGGCCGCATGGCTCGCCTATCTCAAGTCCCGCCTGTTGCTGCCCGAGCAGGCTGCGCCCGACGGTCTCAGTGCCGAAGACATGGCGAACGCGCTCGCGCAGCGCCTGCGGCGGCTTGAGGTCATCCGCCACGTCGCCGAGCAATTGCTCGACAAGCCGCAGCTTGGCCGCGAGGTTTTCCAGCGCGGCCAGCCCGAGCCGATTGCCGAGATCAAGCGCCCGCAATGGTCGGCGACCCTCTACGACCTGCTCTCAGCTTATGCAGGGCGCCGGCAAACGCAGGCGAGAGCTTTCGTGCGCCTGCCCAAGCGCACGGTGTGGTCGCTCGCCGAAGCGCGCGAAGCGCTCGAACGGCTGATCGGTGTGTCCATGGATTGGAGCCCGCTCGACCAATACCTCGTCGCCTATCTGACCGACCCGTCACTTAAGGCGACTGTACTTGCGTCGAGCTTTGCCGCGACGCTTGAACTGGTGCGCGAAGGCCACCTTGAGGTGCATCAGCACGCGGCCTTTGCGCCGCTTTATGTCCGCAAGCGCCGGAATACGGAAGAGGGCGGCATGGCGGAATCGGGGAATGGGTAAGAGGGAGACGCAATCCATGTCGAATGTGACATCCATAGCGAATGTGGCGGAGATGCGCGTGATTGTCGGCGATAGGCAATATGAGGAACGCGCGGAGGAGCTGCGCATTCTTGAAGCCCTGCTGTTTGCCGCCGAGAGCCCACTCGACGAGAAAGCGCTGGCGGTACGTCTGCCGGCGGGAGTCGATGCGCACGCACTGCTCATGCAATTGCAGAAGGAATACGCGCCGCGCGGCGTCAATCTCGTCCGCGTTGCCGGAAAATGGACGCTGCGGACCGCGAGCGATCTCGCCTGGCTGTTGACGCACGAGTCGGTGGTGACGAGGAAATTGTCTCGCGCCGCAATCGAGACGCTCGCCATCGTGGCCTATCACCAGCCGGTGACGCGCGCCGAGATCGAGGAAATCCGCGGCGTGACCACCTCCAAAGGCACGCTGGATGTGCTGCTGGAGACCGGCTGGATTCGCCTTCGTGGCCGGCGCAAGGCCCCTGGCCGGCCGGTGACGTATGGAACCACCGAGGCGTTCTTGTCGCATTTCGGGCTTGAGGCCCTCACCGACCTGCCCGGCCTCGACGAGCTCAAGGGTGCCGGGCTCATCGAGAAGTCGCTGCCCACAGGCTTCGCCATGCCGGTCCCTTCGGACGATCCGACATTGCGGGACGACGAGGAGCCGCTCGATCCCGGGGATCTCGACCTTGGCCTTGTCCCGCCCGCCGGACGCAGCGTGGAATAAAATCGCCCCTGAGGCGAGCAAGTGATCGGAAACTGGTCGGCCTAAGGTTTTGGCGGCGGCCTCGCCCCCCTGCGGCGGTGGCGCATTCCCGGCGTGCTTGTTTTTGCCGTCCGTGACGCCTAGGTTCTGGTCAAAATCAACACTTTGCCGCAGGCCTGAGCGCCGGTGCGGACGGAGGATTTCATGGGCTCTCTGAGCATCTGGCATTGGATGATCGTTCTCGCCGTTGGGCTTCTTGTCTTCGGCGGGCGCGGCAAGATTTCGGACCTGATGGGCGATGTTGCCAAGGGCATCAAGGCCTTCAAAAAGGGCATGTCCGAGGACGAAACTGCCGAGGCCGCCCCCAAAACCGAAGCGCCGATGAAAACCATCGACCATCAAGCGGCCGCCGACATCAAGCGGCGCGCCGAGTCCGAGAGTAAGGTCTAGCGCCCGCCGTCCTGACGCCCTCGCGCAGATCGCCGCGGCCCGCCAGGCAAGCTTGACCGGCAGCCGTGGCGCAGCGGGCGGGTGAGGCGGCCGGGGAATTCCCATGTTCGATATCAGTTGGACCGAGTTCCTGCTCATCGGCGTCGTGGCGCTGATCGTGATCGGGCCGAAAGAGCTGCCCGGCGTCATGCGCACGCTCGGCCAGTACACGCGCAAGGTCCGCAGCATGGCCGCCGATTTCCAAAACCAGTTCCAGGAAGCGATGCGCGAAGCCGAGATGGCCGACCTCAAGAAGGAGGTCGACGACTTGGCGCATGATTTTAAGAATTTCGATCCGCTCAAGAGCGTGCGCGACGGCGTCGAAGCCGCGGGCAGGGATATCGAACGCTCGCTCGATGGCGCGCCGGCGCAGAAGGCAGGCTCGCCGGTTGCCGGCGAACTTGCGGTGACCGAAGCCCAATCGCAGCCGCCGGCCGCTGCACCACAGCTTACCGCCGCACCGGCAGTCGAATCTGCCGTGCCCGTTGGAGCGGTCGAGCGCAGCGATCTGGCGACCGCGGATGTGACAACAAAGGCGACGGAGCCCGCCGCCGCAGCCGCCCCACCGGACAGCCCAGGGCGCTCGGGATGAACCGCGAAGACGAAGAGAAGGAGATCGAGGCCAGCAAGGCGCCCTTGATGGACCACCTGATCGAGCTGCGGTCGCGGCTGATCAAGGCGCTGGCGGCGTTCGTGCTGGCGATGGTGGTCTGCTTTTTCTTCGCCCGGCACATCTACAACATCCTGACCTGGCCCTATGTCTGGGTCGCCGGGCCGGAGAATTCAAAATTTATCTATACCGGCTTGCTCGAATATTTCGTCGTACAGCTCAAGATCGCGATGTTCGGCGGCGTCTTCATTGCCTTCCCGGTGATTGCCACGCAAATCTACATGTTCGTCGCGCCGGGCCTCTACCGTAACGAGCGGCAGGCGTTCCTGCCCTATCTGATCGCCACGCCGATTTTCTTCCTGATGGGTTCGATGGTCGTCTATTTCGTAGTCTGGCCGATGCTCGCGCGCTTTTCGCTCAGCATGCAGCAACTGGGCGGGCCGGGCCAGGCGACGATCGAGCTATTGCCGAAGGTCGAGGATTATCTCTCGCTGATGATGAAGCTGATTTTGGCCTTCGGCATCGCCTTCCAGCTTCCGGTGATCCTGACATTGCTCGGCCGGGTCGGCATCATCACTTCGGACCAGCTCAGAGCGAAGCGCCGCTATTTCATCGTCATCGCCTTCGTGATCGCGGCCGTGCTTACGCCGCCGGACGTGCTCAGCCAAATGTCGCTTGCGCTGCCGCTGCTCGCCCTCTACGAGGGCTCGGTCTGGTCGGTGCGCATGGTGGAGCGGCGGATGGCCCGCGAGCGCGCAGCCGCAGCTGCCGCGGCGCAAGCGAAGCCGGCGGAGTGATTGGCGCGTATAATGTTGATGACGCTCACTTTTGATTCGTCATGGCCGGGCTTGTCCCGGCCATCCACGTCTTTGCCTGCGTAGGAAGACGTGGATGCCCGGCACAAGGCCGGGCATGACGCTGTGGAAACAGCCATGCACGACATCCGCTTCATCCGCCAAAATCCAATCGCCTTCGATTCCGCTTTAGCGCGGCGTGGATTGCCTCCAATGGCAGTGGATCTCATTGCCATCGATGAACGCCGGCGTCATGAGATTCAGCAGCTAGAGCTAGCGCAGGCGCAAAGGAATGAGGCGTCGAAGCAGATCGGTCAAGCGAAAGCGAGAAAGGACGCGGCTGCCGCTGAAAGATTAATGTCCGAGGTGGCTCACCTCAAAGCGTTGATCCCGAAGTTGGAGGCGGAAGTAAAGGCCGCCGAAGAGCGCCTAAATAATAATCTCGCTATTATACCGAATCTGCCTCTCGACGAAGTGCCCGATGGCAAAGACGCGAACGACAACGTCGAACACCATCGCTTCGGCGCAAAGCGCGACTACGCGTTCGCGCCGAAGCAACATTTCGATCTCGGCGAAGCGCTCGGCCAAATGGATTTTGAGACCGCGGCGAAACTCTCCGGAGCGCGCTTTGTCGTGCTGAAAAAAGGCCTTGCGCGACTGGAGCGCGCGCTCGGGCAATTCATGCTCGACGTGCACACGGGCGAGCACGGCTATACCGAGGTCGCCCCGCCCATTTTGGTGCGCGACGAAGTCATGTTCGGTACGGCGCAGTTGCCGAAGTTCGAAGATGACCAGTTTTTCGCGAATTCAATGCAACTGAAAAATGAACTTGAGGAAATCTTCTTTTTAGAAACTACCCACGCGGGCGCGCCTGCCGATGAAATTGCGGCATCAAGGGATTTTCTCGAATTGGCTTTGCAGAAGAATAGGCTCTGGCTCATCCCCACCGCCGAAGTGCCGCTGACCAACCTCGTCCGCGAATCCATCGTCGACGAAGCGCAACTGCCGATGCGCGTCACGGCCTGCACGCCGTGCTTTCGCGCCGAAGCTGGCGCCGCGGGCAAGGATACGCGGGGCATGATCCGGCAGCATCAGTTCACCAAGGTGGAACTCGTTTCCATCACCACGCCCGAGCAATCGAAAGACGAGCACGAGCGCATGCTCTCCTGCGCCGAGGAGGTTTTACGCCGGCTCGATCTGCACTATCGCGTGGTGACGCTGTGCACCGGCGACATGGGCTTTGCGTCGCAAAAGACCTACGACATCGAGGTATGGCTGCCGGGCCAAAACATGTACCGCGAGATTTCCTCCTGCTCGGTGTGCGGCGATTTCCAGGCGCGGCGCATGAACGCGCGCTACCGCACCAAGGAGGGCCGCACCGTGCGGCACGTTCACACCCTCAACGGTTCCGGCGTCGCCGTCGGCCGTGCGCTCATTGCGGTGATGGAAACCTATCAGCAGGCCGACGGATCGGTTGCCGTGCCCGACGCGTTGCAGAGCTATATGGGCGGCATGAGGAAGATCGAGAAGCGATGAGAACACCACTGAACAAGCCGCATACTGCTCCCTCCCCCCACCCGGGCCGCGCTTGCGCGCGCCCGAGTGCAAGCTTGTTGGGGGAGGGGAGGGAGGGGGG
>Ga0074044_10003417_pt1 | contig 13511 bp, 8 predicted proteins | sample BogForMeECP23OM1_FD_94443 | JGI IMG/M metagenome (GOLD analysis project Ga0074044, IMG submission 94443) | Bog forest soil microbial communities from Calvert Island, British Columbia, Canada - Bog Forest MetaG ECP23OM1 | ecosystem: Environmental > Terrestrial > Soil > Wetlands ... | reverse complement strand
CGAGGGCATTCTGGAGCAGGCCGCGCAGGGCGAAACCCACGAGCCGGAGACGCCGGAAGCCTTCGAGGAGCGCAGCGCGCGGGTGCAGAGCGACACGCGGCAGCAGTTCAATCGTCCGCAGCCGTACCGCCGCGACTCGGGCCAGCGAGGCCGGCCGCCCAGGGGCGGCGGGAGGCCGCATCCAGGCCGACGGGAGCATCAGCCGCCTCGGAAGCAGCAATCCATTTCCGAGCTGCTCAAGGCGGGACAGGAAATCATCATCCAGATCGCCAAAGAGCCGCTGGAGAAAAAGGGCGCGCGGATTACGAGCCACGTCGCGCTGCCCGGGCGCTTCCTGGTGTACATGCCCACGCTGCAACATACGGGCGTGTCGCGCAAGATCAACTCCGCAGAGGCCCGTTCCCGTCTGCGCCGTCTGGTCACCGAGTACAACACGAAGTTTCCGGGAGGATTCATCGTGCGCACCGCCGCCGAAACGGCCGGGGAAGAGGAAGTGCGCGCGGACATCGAATATCTGGGCAAAACGTGGCAGGAAATCAAGTCGCGGTCGGAGCAGCGGCGCGCGCCGTCTCTGCTGCACCGCGACCTGAACCTCGTGGAGCGCGTGCTCCGCGATTACTTCAGCCCGGAATTTTCCGCCATCTGGGTGGACAACCAGGAGGAATACGCGCGTGTTGCCGAGTTCATCGGGCGCTTCCAGCCCGAGCTGGTGAGCCGCGTCAAGCTCTACACCAAGGAAGCCCCCATCTTCGAGGAGTTCGGCATCCAGCAGGAGATCGACAAGGCGCTGCGGCCCAAGGTGTGGCTGAAATCCGGCGGCTACATCGTGATCAACCACACGGAAGCGCTCGTGGCCATTGACGTGAACACGGGCAAATTCGTGGGGCGCGGGTCCAACCGGCTGGAAGACACCATCGTCAAGACCAACACCGAGGCCTGCAAGGAGATCGTGCGGCAAATTCGCCTGCGCGACCTCGGCGGGATTATCGTCGTGGACTTTATTGACATGGAGGAGCGCAAGAACCGCATCAAGGTGATGCAGGCGCTCGAGGAGGCGCTGCGGGACGACCGCGCGCCGTCAAAAGTGCTCAGCTTCAATGAGTTTGGGCTGGTGAACATCACACGCAAACGCACCAAGCAGGCGCTCGAGCGCGTCCTGTGCCAGCCCTGCATCTATTGCAGCGGCTCCGGCATGGTTAAGAGCATCCACACCATCTGCTACGAGGCGCAAGCCGAGGCGCGCAAGATGGCGCCTGAACTCGAAAGCCAGAGCCTCACCCTGCGCGTCCATCCCGAAATCGCCAAGGCGCTCAAGACCAAGGAATTCGCGCTCGTCGAGGAACTCGAGCGCTGGACCAAGAAGAGCGTGATCATCAACGGCGATCCCTCACTCCACTGGGAGCAGTACGACATTTACTAGCCGGAGGCACACGCGGCTCGCGCCGGCTCTCGGCCTGTCAAGGCGGCTCCTGTGTGCTATGGCTATGTTGTATTGTTTCACCCGGACTCGGGCTCATCGCACGCTTCCGCCGTTCCGGGCGAACCAGGGAATCAGGCGTAGGTCGGAGAGGACGTATGAAAAACACATCGTGGCGTGGCTGGCCGATGCTGCTCGTGCTCCTGATTGTTCCCGGGCTGGCGCTCTCCCAGGCCGCGCCGCAGAGCCGCACGCTCATCGTGAATGGCCAATCGGGACAGGTAAGAATGGTACAGATCGACGGCCACGCCTACGTGGACCTGGAATCGCTGGCGCGCACCGCGAATGCCACGCTGGGATTTCGAGGAGACCAGATCACGCTGACTCTGCCGGGTCCCGCCGCCGACGTAGCGCCCGCCGCGGCGCCGCCATCTATCCCGCCGGCCAATTCCGGGCTCTCCAAAGACTTCCTGCAGGCCGGCATCGAGGAAATGGCTGTGATCCGGGAATGGCGAAGCGCTCTATCGAACTGCCTCGAGAACAATTACCCGGTGCAGGAAGACTGGGTGGAGACTTTCCGCGGCCAGGCCGCCACGAACCTCGTATTGGCATATTCAGACGTTTCCACGGAGTCGGATCGAAACGCCGTTCAGTTGCTGAGCAAGGAGTTCGACAACATGAATGCGCTGAGCCAAAAGCTGCTGGACGCGCGCAAAATCATGCACTTCGTTTCCGCCGATGATTTCAGAGACGATCCCCTGAACCAGAACATCATGGCCTGCGCTCGATCCCTGGCTTCGATGGCCGTAAGCGGTCAGTTTGTGGATGATCCTGCGTGTCATTGAAGGTGCCGCGGCGCAGGACGACTCGCCAGCGTTCTCTCAGGCCGCCTGAACCTGTGCCGGCGCGGGTCGCGTGGAGGGGGCCATCTCCGCCAGTTTGCGGCGGTGCAGCATCACGAAGACGGCGCAGAGCCCAAGTTGTGCGGCCAAGACCGCAAACCACAGGACGCCGCCCTCCGTCCACGACGGCTGCTCCATGCCCATGACAACCCAGGGGATGGGCACCGCCGCAACCAGAGACATCAGTTTGTGCGTTCCCACGTCGCTCAAAGTGCTGAGCACTACGCCGCTGCACGTGTAGAAAACAGCCAGAAATACCACGGACGATACCAAGGGATAGCGGAAGCGGCACAGTTTCATCCACTGGAAGTAGTAAAGATCGCGCAGGATCCCCACCACCAGGAACACCACTTGAAACGCCGCCATGTATTTGTCCAGCGTGCCCGGCAGTGGCGGGGCCAGCTCAAATCTCGTGATCACGATCAGGGCCACGGCGACGGCGGCCAGCAGCACGTAGCCTCCCGGCCAGGTTGCCTCGCGCCAATCGAGGTTCCCAGCGCCGCGTTCGTACACACGCCTGCGGCTCTGCTCGCGGTTATGGAGCAGGCTCATCCCCAGCATGAACAGCAGGGCGAGGTTCATGCCCAGGAACAACAGAAAGGCGGTGGTGCGCTGCGCGGGAACCATGTACCCCTGCGGCCCCCATTCGCGCGCCCGGTAGAAGGCCAGCGTCACCAGATTCAAGTAGCACAGCAGCCCCACGGACTGCGCCGGGGAGTACAGCTCGAAGTCCAGGGGGTCGCGCTTGAGATTTCTCACCAGGGCCAGGAGGATCCAGGCCAGGAAGGTGGCGTAAAGAAAAATGAGCACGGGAACATGGTGCACCGGTCGGCCGAATATGAAGTCGGTCCACGGAGACAGTGTGTAAAGCGCTCCGGTCCGGTCCACCGCCGTCTGGGTTTGCCACGTACCCTCCGTGACAAACACGACGCCGGCCCACGGACCGGCGTCAATCAGGCCAGACCGATTCTCACTCATACCGGTCAGCAACAATGCCGGCAAAAACAGAAGAAGCAGCGCCCCCGGCACGCCGGTGCCTCCCTTGGGGCTGAGCAGAGACAGCAGCAATCCCAGCGCATGAAAGACCACGCACCCCAGAACCAGGATCACCATCGCCGTAACGAAAAATGATGCCCGTGCATGCGCCACGGCGGCGCCCACCAGAGCGGCAGGCATCAGGCAGAGCGCGAGGAAATAGGTATAGACCGGGGCGCCGAACAGTTTGCCCAGCGCCAGTTCCATCGGGGTCATGCGGGTGACGCGCTGGAAGTCGAACGTGTTTTGTTCCTTCTCCCGGTAGATGGAAAGCCCGCAGGCCAGCCCGCCGCCCAGCCCGAGCACCAGCAACTGGCAGGAGAGCGATGTGAGCAGCAGCGATTTCGCCCATTCGCGCTTGCCTTCGAAGTTTGAGTAGAGCGCATAGCACAGAGTGAGGCACAACAGGGTGACGACGGCCAGCGAGGCGAGCACGCGCCCCGGGCGCAATTGCGCGCGGCAATTGCGGATAAATTCCGGGTTGGAAAACAGCGGGATCACATCGTCTCCCCGCTCGAAAGTCTCGAGTAGAGTTGCTCGAATGTCTCACCGGCATCCTGGATTCCGCACACCGGGGCGCCCGCGGCCACCAGTGCCCGGAGGAGTTCGGCGGTATGCGCGTTGTCGCCGGCCAGCGTGAATTCCGCACCCGCGCCTCCCGCGTCGGGCTTCACGCCGCTCACTCCGGGCTGCGCGGCCAGCCAGTCCGCCAGCGCAAAGCCAGGAGCGGCCAGGCGGACGCGGATGCGCCGCGCGCCCTGCGATTCCTGCATAACGGCCGCCAGCGGCCCGCAGCGCAGCAGCCGGCCTTTCTCCATGATGCCCACCGACGTGCAGATTTCCTCCACATCTGAGAGGATGTGCGTGGTGATGAAGATCGTCGTCCCTTTCCGGTTCAATTGCAGCAGGAGCTGCTTCAGTTCGTGCCGCGCCTTTGGATCCAGGCCCGAGGCCGGCTCGTCCAGGATGAGCGCCGGTGGATTGTGCACGAAGGCGCGCGCGATCCCCAGCCGCTGCTTCATCCCGCGGGAGAGACCGGCGATGAACGAATCGCGCTTTCCCTCGAGGCCGACCTGGCCGATCACTTCGTCCACGCGCCCGGGGATTGCAGACGGCTCCATTTTGTAGGCGCGGGCGAAGTAGTCCACGTATTCCCACACCTTCAGGTCGTCGTAGAGGGAGAAAAAATCAGAGAGGTAGCCGATAAACCGCTGGGCCTCTTCCGGATGGCGCTCCACATCCACGCCGCCGACGGTGACGCGCCCGGCTGTCGGCGTCATCAGGCCGCACATCATCTTCAGCGTGGTTGTCTTTCCCGCGCCGTTCGGCCCCACGAGCCCGAAGACCTCGCCCCGCTGCACGTGCAGGTCGAGAGCGTTCGCGGCCACCAGCGTTCCGGCCTTGCCACCGGGCATGTCGTACTCTTTGGTCAAATGTTCGAGGCGAATCATCGCGGACTCACCACATTCTATGCCAGCCGGCATGTCTCCCGCGCGGAATTCTCTTTCCCTGAAGGGCGCGACCCTCCTCGCTGCGTCGAGCGCGCCGGCCGCAGGGTTCGAGCGCCGGGCCTGATCTTGAGTCGCGAATGGCGACTGGGGTATGCTTCCAGCCTCTCACGTATCCCCTCAGTTAATTCGACCGCTGGCCAGAAGCGAGGGCTGAGGATTCTGGACCGGGGGTTGAGAGGAGAGGCCCGATGAAACGCTCTCGATTCGATGGATTCCTCCACGTCCTTGTCTTGCTCTTCTTCCTTTCGTTCACGGGCGTGCTGCCTGCCGGAGCGCAGACCCCCTCCAGGATTCTCGGGCCGGTGGACGATTCTGCGCGCGTGACCATCGCGCACTCCACGCACCGACTCGCCACGCCCTCGAGCGAAGTGGGCGCCGTGGACGGCAGCGCGATGTTCGAGCGGATGGTCCTGGTTTTGAGCCCTGCTCCTGGCCAGGAGCAGGATCTGCGCGCCCTGCTCGATGCCCAGCAGACCCGCGGGGCAAAGGAGTATCGCCGCTGGCTGACCCCCGCCGAATTCGGCCGGAGGTTCGGCCCCTCGCAGGACGACCTGCACCAGGTGACGTCTTGGCTCGAGCGCCAGGGATTTCGCGTTGACTCCGTCGCGAGCAGTGGACGCTGGATTCAATTCTCCGGCAGCTCCGGCCAGGTGGAGACTGCCTTCCAGACGCGCATGCGGACATTCCAGGTTGCGGGCCGCATGCACCTCGCCAACGCATCCGATATTTCCATTCCCGCCGCTTTCGCAGGGGTCGTGCGCGGGGTGGCGTCGCTCCACGATTTCTTCAGCAAACCGTTCTTGACGCCACATTACGAGGTGCACAGGAACGAGCAGGGACAACTTGTGCCCGTCGCTCCCATCTTTTCACTTCCGTCGGAAGGCGCGGTGTTTCATTACCTGGCGCCCGGCGATTACGCCCAAATTTACGATTTGGCTTCCGGCTATCCGGCAGGGGCAAACGGCGCGGGACAGACGATCGCCATTGTGGGCAGGAGCCGGGTCACCGTCACCGATGTCGAAGTGTTCCGGCAGATCTTCAATCTCCCGGCCAGCGACCCCGAGATGATCGTCAGTGGCAACGATCCAGGCTTCACCGGGGATGATGACGCGGTCGAGGCCTCGCTCGACGTCCAGTGGGCGGGCGCCGTGGCCCCGAATGCGGAGATCGAACTGGTGATCAGCGCTTCCACCGCCACCACCGACGGCGTGGATCTGGCTTCCGCTTTTATCGTGGACAACAACCTCGCGGGGGTGATGAGCGTCAGTTTTGGCGAGTGCGAGTCCGGCCTCGGCGCTGCGGAAAACCAGTTCTACAACGCCCTCTGGCAGCAAGCCGCCGCTCAGGGCATCAGCGTGTTTATTTCCGCGGGAGACAACGGCGCGGCTGGCTGTGACGATCCCAATGATTTCTACGACGTGCCGGCCCGGGGCGGGCTGGCGGTCAGCGGGCTGGCTTCCACCCCGTTCAATACCGCCGTCGGCGGCACGGAGTTCAGCGAAGGCGGGAACGATTCCACCTATTGGAGTTTGACGAATGGCGCTGGATTCGCCTCCGTGGACGGCTACATCCCGGAAATGGTGTGGAACGAAAGCTGCGATCCTAACCTTGTTACTTCACAATGTGTGGACGGCTTTTACAACCTGTTCGCAGGGAGCGGCGGCGCCAGCAGCCTCTACACCAAACCGAGCTGGCAGACGCTCTCGATTCCAGGCCTGCCCAACGACGGGATGCGCGATCTGCCTGACGTCTCCCTGGTCGCCGCTGCCGGACACGACGGCTATCTCTTCTGTTTCGGGGGAAGCTGCCTGACCACAACGGACTCGAATGGCCTGCCCGTTCTCCTGAACGCCGCGGTGGTGGGGGGAACTTCGGCGTCTTCTCCATCGTTCGCCGGCATCCAGGCCATCATCAACCAGCAGACCGGGGGCCGGCAGGGACTCGCCAATTACGTTTTGTATCCCCTCGCGGCGCAAGAGACCTTTGCGAGCTGCAATTCTTCCAGCCGCACGAACCCGGCCACGCCCACGCCGTGCGTCTTCAACGATACGACCGCCGGGAATAACAACGTTCCCGGCCAGACCGGTTTTGTTGCCGCGACCGGATACGATCAGGCCACCGGCCTCGGTTCGGTGGACGCAGCGAACCTGGTGAAAGCCTGGATCAATCAGGCCGGCGGGTTTCAGGGCTCGCTCACTACCCTCGTCGCAAACGGGACGACCTCCGTGCAGCACGGACAGCCCGTTTCGTTCACCGTGAACGTAACGGCCATCTCCGGGCCGGCCACACCGACGGGCAGCGTGTCTCTGATCACTACGCAGGCGGGAACGGCGGGCGCCGGGTCGACCGAGACGGTGGGGGCCGGGGGGCTGGTGAACGGCGCGTTTTCCGGTTCTTTCAGCATTCTTCCCGGAGGGCAGTACAACCTCAGCGCACACTATCCCGGCGACGGCACGTTCGGCGGAAGCGATTCGAGCGCGCTAGCCGTGAACGTTTCGCGCGAAAACAGCGCCACCACGCTGTCCGCGTACACCATCAGCCCCACCACCCTGATGCTCGTCCCGGCGGCTACAGCGGCATACGGGGACACTCTGGTATTCCAGAGCAACGTGGCCGGCGCCTCCGGACAGGGGTTCGCCACCGGAACCGTCACCCTGACCGACGGGGCCGCGCAATTGGCCGTGCTTCCCCTCAACAGTCAGGGCCAGGCCGGCATCACTTCCTCCGGGTTCGGCGCCCCCATCACCCTGACCGTCGGCACGCATACGATTCAGGCCGGCTATTCCGGCGACAACAGTTTCAATCCGAGTTCCGCCGCCTCTCCCTTGACCCTCACCATCACCAAGGCGTCCTCCCAATTGTTCCTCAGCTCCAACCAGTTCATGGTGAATGTAGGGCAGCCGGTCATCCTGCTGGTCCAGATTCTTCCCGTTGGCCCTGTTTTTCCCACCGGGACGATCCAATTTCTCGACGGGACCACGCCGCTGGGCAATCCGGTCCCGCTGGCCTCGCCCACGCCTGGCGCCCTTCCTCAAGCGGCGCTCCAGACCTCTTTCCTCACGGCGGGAACGCACAACATTTCGGCGTCCTATGCCGGGGATTCGACTTACAATTCCGCCAGCTCTTTGGACACCGTGCCCATCACGGTCACCGCCCCCATGCAGTTCTCCGCGATTTCCGCCTCGCAGACCATCGTGGCGGGCCAGACCGCGAACTACAGCCTCACGTTGAGTGGCAACAATTTCTCGGGACAAGTGGCCTTTACCTGCGCGGGTGCGCCCGACGGCTCCACGTGCGCGGTGAGTCCCAACCCCGCCAACCTGACGCCCACGGTCCCGAGCGTCCCCATCACCGTGACGGTATCCAACACGCAGAATGCGGCGCGGACGCACGCAGCTTTCCCGGGTCTCTCGTTCGCCTTCGCCGCCCTGCTCGCCGGCCTCTTTTGCCGCAGGCGTGCGAACGGGCGCAAGCGGCTGCCCCCGTTCCTGCTCGTTGCCGCCCTTGCCATTGGAATCACCGCCGGAATGAGCGCCTGCGGGGGTTCCACGTCCACCCCCCCGACGAACACCGGCGTTCCACCGCCGCCCACGAATGCAACTCTCACCGTGACGGGGACCAGCGGCTCGGCTCAGGCCAGCATCCATCTCACTCTCACCGTCACGCACTGATATCGACTTGAAGCGCGGCCGCCCGCGCAAGTTAACACGCCGCCTGCTGGCGTGCTTTTCTTCGTCCCCTCGGGGCTGGATTGCTTCACCGTTCCGATCGTTCCTTCCCTGACGCCGCCCGAACAGTCCGCTGCCCAAATCCTCACGAGCCGCACCCGCAGCGCGCTCCCGGCGCGGCCTGCCGATTTTCAGTTTTCGTTGTTCGATTTTCGATCTGCTGTTGCACCCGCCGCACGGCGCGTGCTAGCTTTTCGCGCTGCCCGCCACCTTCGAGGGAATCATGGGACACCATCTGCACCATCACGCGCACGCGCACCACAAGCCCCACCACCAGTCCCGCCGCGCGTTTCTTTCCTCGCTCGTCTCCGCGGCCGTCCTGGCCCCCTGGGCCTTCGGCCAGGAACAGACACCCGCCGCCATGGCGGAGCGTTTTCGCCAGATGTCGGAGGACTTCGAGCGCGAGGGCCTGGCCCAGCCGTTCAAGGGCATCACCACGAACGGAAACGTCCTCCCCGGCCTGTTTGAGATATCTCCCACCGGCGTTTCCACGGAGCCCGTCCGCATCGCCGCGGAGAAGTTCATCGCCTCGCTCTCTGGTACGCAGCTCGCCCGCACCATGTTCCCCGTGGACGACCCCGAATGGCGCAAATGGATGAACCAGCACTTCTACGTCCGACAGGGCACCTGCTTTCAGGAGATGACCGAGGCGCAGCGCGACCCCGCCTTCGGCCTGTTCCGCGCCTCGCTCAGCGCCAAGGGTCTCGAATTGACGCGCAACATCATGCGCCTGAACGAGACGCTCGCCGAGCTGTCCGGCGACCACGACTTCCTCGGCGAATGGCTCTACTACATCACCATCATGGGCCGGCCTTCCGCCACCGAGCCCTGGGGATGGCGGCTCGATGGCCACCACAACATCATCAATTATTTCGTCCTGGGCGATCAGGTGGTCATGACCCCGCACTTCATGGGCTCGGAGCCGGTTACGGCAACTTCAGGCAAATACAAAGGCGTGACCATTCTCCAGCAGGAACAAGACGATGGCTTGCAGATGCTCGGAGCGCTCCCGGACGAGCAGCGCCGCAAGGCCGTTCTCAATTTTTCGAAGACGGGCAACAACAACCTGAGCGAGGCCTTCAAGGACAACATCGTGCTCGATTACGCCGGCGTGCCCGCAGCATCCCTGGACAACCCGCAGCGCCGCCGCCTGGTGGATCTCGTGCACCTGTACGTGAGCAACATGGACGAAGGTCACGCCCGCGTGAAAATGGACGAGGTTGCCCGCCACATGGACAACACCTGGTTCGCCTGGATCGGCGGGGCTCGACCCGACAGCGTCTTCTACTACCGCATCCACAGCCCCGTAATTCTCATCGAATTCGATCACCAGCGCCCCGCCAACCTGCGGAAGTTTGCCGCCGATTCCGACAAGCCCAACCAGCAGCACATCCACTGCGTCGTGCGCACGCCCAACGGCAATGATTACGGCAAGGACCTGCTGCGCCAGCACTACCTCGCCCACGCGCACAAGACGTAGCGGAGCCCTTTTGCCCTGAGAGGGGCCAGTAGGGCACTTTCCCGGAGTGATACGTCTCGCGGCGAGGGGAATTGTCCAGTGTGGAGAGGGGTATACGCCCCGCTATTCTCTTCCCCGCAAGATGCCCGCTATTACGCGTGGGTTGCGCCGACCATGGATTACGGCAATCACCACCAACGGTTTCTCATCAGGCGCGTAGGCGATCAAATGGTCGCGGACGATCTGAAACCGGAGCGGTCGCGACGTCAGATCGGGGCGTCTGTGGCCCTGGCGAGGGAAGCGGACAAACCGGCGAATCTTCTCGTAGATTTCCTCAACCACGCGGTCCGCAGCCTTCTGATTTTCCGCGGCAATGAATTCCGAAATCTCGTCGAGATCTCTGTAGGCGTCTGGGTGGAGGGCAAAGCCGTTCATGAACGGCGGCGGCTCTTGCTCTTGCGTCGCAGGCGGGCGAAGGCCTCTTCGCCGTCCATCGGTTTCACCCGGCCACTTTTGATGTCGTCGTAGCGGCTGTCGAGCATCTCGCGTAACTCAGTGGCTTCGGCAAGATATCCTGCCATGGCATCTTCCACCAGTTCATCGGTCGGGCGGCCACTCTTGGCGGCCAGTTTGGCCAGGCGCGATTCGGTTTCCGGCTTAAAGCGCACTTCCATGCGTTCGAGTGTAATTCTGCGAGTGCGGCCTGTCAAAGCGCGGCAGGTTTTGGAGTTTCGCGTCGGGCGCCGAGCCGCGCGGTGCCGGCTGCCCCTTCCCCGCCCATTTCAACTTTCGCGGCCCGGCGTTGTGCGTTAGACTCCTCCCCTCGCCATGATGGAAAAGTCCGGTGTGGTCAATGCGTTCCGCCCACTCCGGCATCGCAGGAGGAGATTCGACGTGAGGACAGATCATAATTTCATCGGAGCATTCGCACTCTTGTTGGCCGCGTCGGTGGCCGCGTCGGTGGCCGCGCAGGCCGGCCCGCAGCAGCCGCCCGCCACGCCATCGCAGCAGCAGACCATTCCGGAAGCGCAGCGGCCGCAGCAGCCGCAGCGCCCGCCCACTCGCCCGCCGGGGGAGGCGCAAGCGCCCGCCGCCGAGGGCGCGCTGGGCCAGCAGCCGAGACGCCAACCGCCTCCCGAGGAGAAGACCTCGGTCACGCACCACACCGCGCGCGTCGGCGGCCAGACCATCAATTACACCGCGACCGCGGCGACTTACGTGATCAAGGCCGACGACGGCACTCCCAAGGCCAGCATGTTCTACGTGGCGTACACGAAGGACGGAGTCACCGACGCTTCCAAACGCCCCGTTTCCTTCGTTTACAACGGCGGCCCGGGCTCGGGTTCGCTCTTCACGCACATGGGCATGGGGCCCAAAACCGTTGTGCTCACCCCCGACGGCCACGGCATGCCCGCGCCGTATTCCATCGTGGACAATGAAGACTCGTTTCTCGACGCCACCGACCTGGTCTTCATTGACGCGATTTCCACCGGCTACAGCCGCCCTGCGGCCGGCGAGTCCCCCGCCCAGTTTTACGGAATCATCGCCGACGCCAACTGGTTCGCCGATTTCATCTACCAGTACATCACGCGCACCGAGCGCTGGGACTCGCCCAAGTTCCTGATCGGCGAAAGCTACGGCACCACGCGCTCGGCCGAGCTTGCCGGCGTGATCCAGGAGCGCCATCAGGTCTATCTGAACGGCATCGTGCTGCTCTCCGCCGTGGCCTTTTCCAACTGGGGGGCCGACAACCGGTTCATTTTCTTCCTGCCCACCTTCTCCGTCACCGCGTGGTATCACCATCTGCTGCCCGCCGATTTGCAAAGCGAGACCGTCGAGCAGGTGGCCCAGCAGTCCCGCGATTTCGCCCACGGCGAATATGCCGCGGCGCTCGAAAAGGGAGATGAGCTCACGCCCGCCGAACATCAGAAAGTCGTGCAGGACATCGCCCGATTCACCGGCCTCTCTACGAAATACATCGAGCAGACCAACCTCCGCGTCAGCCCCTTCCGCTGGTTCAAGGAACTCGAGCGCGACAAGCGCCGCACCATCGGCCGCCTCGATTCCCGCTTTGAAGGCATTGACGTGGACGCCGCCGGCGAGCGGCCCGAGTACGATCCCAGCGAGGCCTCTTACGAAGGCGCTTACGTCGCCACGTTCCAGGACTACGTCCGCCGCGAATTGAAGTGGGAAAGCGACTCGTACTACCGCGTCAGCGCCAACGTGCGTCCCTGGGACCAGACCGGAAACACCGAGGTTGCCGAAGTCCTGCGCGCCGCCATGACCCAGCAGACCCACCTGAAAGTGCTGGTCATCTGCGGCTACTACGACGTGGCCACGCCCTTCAACGGCATCGAGAACACCTTCTCCCACATGCATCTCGAGCCGCCCATCCGCAAAAACGTCAGCTTCGCCTACTACAAGGCCGGCCACATGATGTACATCGATCAGGCCGAGCACGACAAACTGCACAAAGACATCGACGCGTTCATCAACTCGAGCTACTCCGCAAAATGAACCTGAGCCGCCGGACTCCCGATGGAGTGCGGGAGCTCGCTCCCGCTTTTCTCAGGCGAAGCTTGCTACGCCGTTCCTGTAGTTTCTCCTCCCCGCCCCCCGCGGGCGGGCTTCCCATTGCGCGCACCGTTGTCGTTCGAGCGAACCGCAATTCATTCCATTCAGGAGGGACCGTGTCCAGACTCCACGCAGTTGCCTTATCGCTTTGCCTGCTCGCCGCGCTGCCGTTGCCCGCGCAGGCCCCCAATCTTTCCGACGTGTACACGCAGATCCGCATGGAAGAAACCAACAACTCCAAAATCATGTGGATCATTCACGAAATCGCGGACGTGTACGGCCCGCGCGTCACCGGCACGCCCAACCTGAAGGCCGCCGACGATTGGGCCGTGCGGACCATGATCTCCTGGGGCCTGGCGAATGCCCACCTCGAGCCGTGGAGCTTCCAGCCGCCGTCCGCGGCCACGCCCGTCCCCGGCTGGGAGAACATGGAACTGTCGGCCGTCGCCGTTGCTCCCTTCCACGGACAGTTGATCGTGCAGCCGCTCGCCTGGACGCCAAGCACCAAGGGTGCAGTGACCGCCCAGGTGGTGATGATTGACCCGCCCGGAATTGCCCTGCCGCCCCCCGGCGCAGGTGGAGGCGGATTCGGCGCTCCTCCTCCGCCACCCCCGGCCGCACCCAGCGGCACTCCGCCGCCCATGCCCCCCGCGGCCAAGCCGTCTCCCGCGCCGCAGCCTACGCAGGAGGAGCTGGACGCCTATCTGAACTCGATCCGCGGCACAGTGCGCGGCGCCATCGTGCTGGCCGGCAAGCACGTAGAAGTTCCGGAGAATTTCACGCCCGCGCCGCTTCGCCGCCCCGACGAGGATTGGAAATCGCGCTTCGATCCCAAGAATCCCCGCGGCGGTTTCAATTTCCCTCAGCCGCCACCGCAGCCCGAGG